>Ga0210239_100579_pt1 | contig 32452 bp, 21 predicted proteins | sample ChrtobMetP5a_0mM_FD_155451 | JGI IMG/M metagenome (GOLD analysis project Ga0210239, IMG submission 155451) | Chrysochromulina tobin associated microbial communities from unialgal haptophyte culture, Seattle, Washington, United States - P5a_0mM | ecosystem: Host-associated > Algae > Haptophytes >... | reverse complement strand
GTGTCTCTCCGCGTACTCGTACTCGATACTCGTACTCTGTACTCCGCGCCGTACTCGGTACACGATGCCCAACCAGCCGCCGGCTGACGAAGCGCTGCAGAACCACCTGGACTACACGCGCAAGCGCATGGGCTCGCGCGCCAGGGAGCGCGATGTGCAGCGCAGCCTCCAGTGGCGATTCCGCATGCGCATCACGTTCGAGCCTGAGCACTTTGTGCTTGTGGACGAGTCTGCAGCCGACGGGCGCACTGGGACGCGGCGCATGGGTTACTCGAAGCGCGGCAGCATTTGAATCGCAGCAAGAAGTATTCGGTGCTCGGGCCCTTTGTCATCGACGGCGGCTTCCTGGAAGGTGGTTTCGACTCCGACCGGTTCTACATCGCGATGGAACAGAAAGTGGTGCGTGCAGTCGGCAGGCGCGCGCGCTCACCGTTACTGCACCCGGCGCACTGACGGGTGTCTACGGCTCGACTCTCGTCGCCAGTTTCCTTACATGAACGCCTTTCCCAACCCGCACAGCGTGCTGATCCTAGATAACTGTCCTATTCATCATCAGCGGTGCGTGATGGAGAGCGCGCACGCGCGTGGCATCCTCGTCCGGTTCCTCGAGCCATATGACCCCGACTCGATGCCCGTCGAAACTGCTTACAAGATCATGAAGAACTGGCTTCGCGGATCAACGGGAAGATGCTCAACGACATGGGGCTGCCTTTGGAGTCGCAGCTGCGCATGGCGCATTGCGCTCGGTGAGCGAGGGCGAGTCGGGGCCGCGTCACTGTTTCCACCAGGCCGGGTACGTCTAATTTTAGCTTGGAACACAACGAACACAACAGAGTAACGCACGGGTGTGAAGGCGGTGGGGAGAGCGGTCCTCCATGCAGACGGCGACTTGCAGCTTGCTGACGTGCTGCTCCACCCGACCGGTCCACCGACCCGTGCTACCCGAGCGTCCGCCGCAGCCTGAACGTCATGGGTGCGCCGCACGTAGTGCTAGCACGTTCGAACCAGCAGCCTGAGCCACTTGCTGCCCCTTGAAAGCCAGAGATCGAGGCTGTGGTTGCCGCTGTGCATCGTCCAGTGGTGGGGGCCGCGCGAGCGGCCGAGCGGCGTAGCGATCGCGGCTTCCATCGCGGTCGCGGCTGTCACTGCCCCTCTCCCGCTTCTGCCTCCTCTGCCGCCTCTGCCTCCTCTCCCGCCTCTCCAGACTCTCCCGCTGCATTCCTTGCCTCGGTGCCGTCGGGGTCACCATCGTAGCGGTAACGGCGGTGGTCGTGGCGGTCGTGGCGGCGGTCGCGGCTGTCATCGCGGCGGCGGTCGCGGCTCGTCGAAGCCGGCGCAGGTGCGGCGGCGGGTGCGGCGGCGGCGGCCGGGGCGGCGGTGCCCATCTCTCCGTCTGAGGGGGCGGGCCGTGATGCTGCGTTATCCTCACCCGCGACGACCTCTTGCGGGCGACCCGTCTCCTCGATGCCGACCCTCTCCCGTTGCACGACCCTCTCCCGACATGATTGGACCGCGTGACTGAGTGCGACGCAGAGAACGGAGTACGGAGTGCGAGTACGGAGTGCGAGGCGAGCGCGAGAAATAAAATCGCGTTGGAAAAAGGCGAAAGGGGGTGGGTGGGTGGGTGGGGGTGGGTGGGGGGGTCGAGGTGGCCGCCGCGATAGTAGGTGCCGGCGAGAGTTCACAGCCAATTCACACAAAGGAATGCTGCTGATGTTCCCTCTTCGATTCGTCGCGGTGATCGCTGCATCTGCGGTGGTGCTACTTGTGCGACGCTTGCGCAAAAGGCGCAGTGCGCAGCGCGCAATTCGTACCATGTTCGCAACCCAGTTCGAATATGACGCTGCTCAGGCGCGCAAGCGCCGATTTCTTGCGGCACACCCTGCGTACGGTTACCCGGCTGCTCGGCAGCCGATTGATTCGTGGAGACCGCGTGAGCTGCCCGGGCTACTGCCACCGCTTGGCGCGCCGATGTGTGACAATGCGATGGTTTACCTGGACTATGCGGGGGCTGCGCTGCCGCTCTCATCGCAGCTAGCGCGCGTCGCAGAGCTGGCGAGCGCCAGTATCGTGCTTGCGAATCCCCACTCCACGGGCCCGGCGGCGGCGGCGGCGGCGGCGGCCATCGAGCGCGCACGTCGGTGCGTCCTCCAGCACTTTTGCGGCGCGCGTGCGAATGAATGGGAGCTCATCTGGACCTCAGGCGCGACGACGGCTCTGCGCATTGCTGCAGAGACCTTTCCCTTCTCGCGCTGCGGCCGCTCGCTCTTTGCGTACACGATGAACGCGCACACGTCGGTGCTTGGGATGCGTGTACCTGCAGCGGCGGCCAGCGCCCAGTGCCGTTGCGTGTCACTCGACTCACTCGAAGCGCTCGCTGGGCTCGCCGCTGTGAATGACGCTGTGAATGACGCTGTGTATGGCGCTGTGTCGAGCGCTGTGTCGAGGCAATTGCTGGCTGCCCCGGCGCCATCCTTGGAGGCGAGTGTCGAGGGGAGTGTCGAGCACGGTGTGGATCATCTCATCGTGCTGCCTGCGGAGTGCAACCTCACCGGCGACCGACCTACCGACGCCGATTTGCCCGCGCGGCTCCTCGAGCAGATGACGCGCGAGCAGATGCTGTGCGGCGGCATCGCCGATCGGTACTGGGTGCTGCTCGATGCTTCCAAGGCAGCCGCGAGCGCGCCGGTGCACCTGCCGTCCACCGGCGCGGCCATGGCGTGCGTGTCACTGTACAAGCTCTTCGGGGAGCCTACGGGATTGGGTGCACTCCTCGTGCGCAGGGACCTCGCAGCGCGCCTGCGTCGAGACGGTGCCGGCTACTTCGGAGGTGGGTCCGTGCTCGAGACCCTCCCGCCAGCATGCATGTGCTCACCACGGCGCCCAACAAGCATGCATGTGCTCACCACGGCGCCCCCCTTCCCCTTCCCCACAGGTGGATCCGTCTCGAGCGTGCTCGCCGCGCACAACGAGCACACGCCAAAGCCAACGGCCGTCGAGGCCCTCGCACATGGCACGATGCACTTCCGCGGAGCCCTCGCCGTCCCTGCGGGCTTTGAGGCCATAGAGCAGCTCGGCGGCATGCATGCCATCGCGGCCCACACAGCGGCACTCACTTCCGAGCTCATCGAGCGGCTTCGCGCCCTACGGCATGCCGACGGCAGCGCGGCCATCGTCCTCTACGGCCGCCATGCGGCCCGCGCCGCCCTGGCGGCCGACGGCGCCGCGGCGCGCGAACGCGCCGTGGTGGGCGAACGCGCCGTGGTGGGTGAACGCGCCGTGGTGGGCTCCGAGCGCGCCGTGGTGGGCGACCGCACGAGCGTGGAGGGCCCGACCAGCGGGCCAACAGTCGCGTTCAACGTGCGCCGTCAGTCTGGGGAGCTGGTGGGGTACGCGGAGGTGACGAAGCTGGCGGCGCTGCACGGGCCGCCCATTCAGTTGCGGGGCGGCTGCTGTTGTAATCCGGGCGGCTGCCAGAGCGTGCTGGGGCTGACTGATGCGCAGGTGCGTGCGGCGGCCGCGTCGGGCAAGCAATGTGGCGATGCCATGGATTTCTTCGACGGCCATCCGACGGGCGTGGTGCGTGCTTCGCTAGGGAAGGACTCGTTGTGGGAAGATGTGGACGCCTTGATCACCTTCTTGCAGTCTGCGTTCGTGGCGCCCACCACGGCGCCATCCTCGCCCGCGCCCGCACGCTCGCTGCTCGCCGCCAAGGCGCCCACCACGGCGCCCACCCTGCGCGCCATCTACGTGTACCCGATCAAGAGCTGCCCGGCGATGTGTGTGCCGCGCTGGTGGATGCATCGGCGCTCGGCCAAGCTGCTGTACGATCGCGAGTGGGCGTTGGTTGATGGGGGGGGAAGGGTCATGCGACTCGAAACGTACCCGATGCTCGCGCTGCTCGTGCCCAGCCTCGAGCTAGATCAGGAGCAGCGCGCTGTGCGCCTGACGCTGCGGATGGGCAGCGGGCCACCGCTGGTGCTGCCGCTGGGCGTTGGGAGTCGTCCGCAGACGAGCAGCTCGCTCAACGTGTGTGGCAAAGACTGTGACGCCGTCGACTGCGGCGGCGCACTCGTCTCGCAGTGGCTCTCGGAGGCACTCAAAGTCCAGTGCCGCCTCGTCCGGCACTGCGTCAGCTCGACAGTTGCTCCTCGACGGCAAATGGCGGCAGGTGCACCCCCCAGGTCTCCGCTGGCGACGAGGGACGCACCATGTGACGACGAGGAGCATGCGAGTGCTCACCACAGCGCGGCCTCGACGAGCCAGATCGAGGAGGCGAGTGCTGCCCGCGTCGCCTTTGCCAACGAAGCGCCATTGCTTGTGCTCGCCCACTCGGCTGTGGAAGCGCTGAACGCGTCGCTCCGGGCGGTGGGGCATGCCCCGGTGAGCGCGCGCCACTTTCGGCCGAATCTGGTGCTCGACGGCGAGGGATTGCACACGGCCCTCGAGCCGGCGCCCGAGCCGGCGCTCGAGCCTTTTGAGGTGGACGAGGCGGAGGCGGAAGATGGGTCGAGCGCCGTTTTGAGCGCCGAGAGCGCCGAGATGAGTAAGGAGGCCGAAGATGGGAGTAGTGCGTCCCCACCCTATGGCGCCGAGGCCCACGACGCCCTTGCTACGCCCGGCCGACGCCCGGAGATCGTGCCGGAGATCGTGCTGGCCGATGGCAGGGTTGTACTCCGGGTGACGAGCGCGTGCGCGCGGTGCGCCATGGTCGAAATCGATCCTGTAACGCTTCCGACGGGCTGCCTTGCATGCATATGCTCACCACAGCGCCTTTTCCCTCAGGTGCGCCATGGTCGAAATCGATCCCACCTCAGGAGCCAAACATGGCACGGTGCTGCGCGCGCTCGCCCGCCACCATCGGGTACGCTCACGCCTCCACTTTGGCGTCTTCTGTGCGCCGCTCGACCAGTCGCACGGCGCCGCCGATCCTGAGGAGAGCGAAGACCCGCTCATTCTGCTCGTCGAAGGGACGAAGGTCACGCTGAGGGTGAGCCGTGGGATGCAGCCTATTATGAAAGTGAAATAAGGCCTGAGCCCTCACGAGCGCATTTAGAGCGCATTCAAGCGCCGACGATAAGGCCCGACTTGTTTCACTGTGCGGGCTCCGAATCACACAGCTTACGGTTTCTTAGCGGTTTCTAAAGTTGGATTGCGTTCGGCCACTTCGGAGAAAGGGGGAATATTCATAGGAACTTCCGGATTCTTTTCCGGCGACTGCAATCGACGGACGTCGACGCCCTCATGAACCTCACGCTGCCCGCAGACCTCATCTGGACGGTGCCCGTCACTCATCTCGAGGAGCAGCTGCCGCAGCCAACAAGGGCACCACCCCAACCCATTCCGATCCTCAAGTGCGTCCAGACCCCAGCACGCGCCTCGCATCATCCGTCTGCAGCCCCTGACACGCGCGGACTGGATGTGTGTGCGTGCAGCCGCGTGATCGTTAGCAACCACGCGGCAAAGGCGGCGTTGCGAGAACGCCGAGGTACGCATGATGCGGCTCATCGTGTAGTGTCGCACATGCCCTCGGCTCCGCCGGAGCTCCGCGTGATGATGTCGATCCCGACCATCTTCAATCCGAACTTGAACGGCATGGAGCCCATATCCGACTTCCTTCCCAGCCCGAACGAGACGGTCGGCTTCAAGTGCGCCCCTCGCCTGCCTCGCCCTGATTGACCGATGCACCGCGCGTGCCCATCTCGCAACGATACCCGCGAGGCGCGCGCTCCCTCTCCCCACGCCATGTCTCCACGCCACCGCGTGGTTTTGTCTCATCTGCTTGCCGCCACCCTTACGAACTCGCAGCTACAAGATCGACGGGATCCTCGGCTCGGGCTCCTTCGCCACCGTCTTCCGCGCCGTGCACGAAGGCGCCCAGAACCGGCCCGTGGCACTCAAGTGCCTAAAGAACGCAAAGGAGACGATGGATGCCGGGCTGGGCGAGGCCCGGGTTCAATCTCTGATCCGGCTGCATGACCCACTCGGCCGCCGACACATAGTGCGGCTGCTCGACTGCTTCTACTACCGCGAGCACCTCTTTCTTGTGTACGAGCGCCTCAACGCGTCCGTCTTGGCGCACTACATGCACCTCGAGACACTTGGCCCGTGCGCGCGCGCTGAGTACTGGCACGCAGGCTCGATCGGGGCCCTCTCCATCCAGATGCTCGACGCGCTCGCCTTCCTCGCCTACCTCGGCATCACGCACTGCGACGTCAAGACGGCCAACATCTGCATCGTCAACGCGGAGCGTCGCATCTTCAAGCTCATCGACTTTGGCTCGGTCGTCCTCACGCACGATGCCCACATGTCCTACCTGCAGGTGAGTGCCACTGAGTGCCCCGCAAGTGCCCACCCGCCCGATCACCTCCCAAGTGCCTCCCGATCGCCTCGGCTCGGTTGTCCTCACGTGTTCGACACCCACCATGGCGCCCCCCGCCCCCTACCCTGCAGAGCCTCTGGTACCGCGCGCCCGAGGTGATCCTCGGCCTCAGCTGGACGCCCAAGATCGACGTGTGGTCCCTCGGCTGCGTGGCCATCGAAGTCGCGCTCGGCTTCTTGCCCTTCCAGTTCGCGTCGACTGAGCTCGTCCTCGCTGCCCACAATGCTACCCGCGGGCCCTTCCCACCATGGATGATGGAAGGGCCACTCGGATCCATCTACTTCTCCGGCTCCGGCTGCGTGTACGAGATCGACCCTCGCGCCGCCGCCCCGGGCGCCTACCTGCTGCACGCCGTGCCCAACACGACGCTGACCGAGCTGCTCGTCCAACAGCTCGATCCCGCCATATTCGGCGACGTGGTCTCCTTCGGTAACTTCGCAAAGACGCTTCTGACCGTCGACCCCGACGTACGCCCTACTGCGGCGGAGGCGCTGCAGCACCCGTGGATGGCCTCGTATGGTCTCCCCCCAATCGATCCTCCGATCGTGCCTGAGGGCCCGCTTCCCCCGATCGATCCCCAGTTCAATTCCCCGATCGGCGCGCCTGTGACGCCCGCGTCGTCGGACGAGGTCCCTCTGACGGCGAGATAGCCCAGAGGTACACCCGAGGTAGCCCCATACTATGGGCGCGGCAGAGCTAGGCGAGCGGACCACGGCACCGCCGCGTAGACGCACACCGCGCAGCGCCTACAGCTACACGCGCGCCGTTAGACGAGTGGCCATCCCTCCGGCGATAAAGGTGTCGTCGATGGCATTTAGGATACCTGCCCGCACGCACGCGCCTCGAGAGATACTCATGGAGCAGCCCTACGGAGTAAGGCTGGTGAGTGATCGGCGCAGCGCGCGGTGCGCCTCTTTTCGCTCTCGACGGGGGGTGCGGCAAGGGCGGTGGTTTGGCGGTGGTGGATACGGTTGGGGAGGGCGTAGGCGGAGGCAGGCATGGTGAGTGACGCATCTAGCGTGCCGCTGCTCCACGAGATGCCGGCCCGACTGCAGTTAGACTCCCTGCGGTCGCGGCCGCTCCGTGACGGCAGACATACGCTACAAGTAGAATCTAGATCAGACGGTGCACACAGTCACATCCAAGCCGGACCGGACGGACGGCGCAAGGAGGTCTTAGTGTGTGTATTCTAAGTATTAAGTAAGTGAGTAAAGTAATCTGTATTAAGCAATCTCCAAGCACAAGCAAGGTGACGCGAATATTCGTCAGTGTCATTCGGCGACGCGATAGATTAGAGAGTGAGATTATCAGTAACATATGCCTTCAATCGAATCCCATAAGTCGTTCAGTCAACCGGCGCTGCATCATTTTCTTTCTCTCTCCCGCGCGTGCTATGGATCCCGGATTCCCACCAATCCCACGTGCAGGCCGTCAGGAACAGGACGAGGCTGCCGCTTTGGCGGTCACGGCGCCACGATGGAGCCACTTGCCCCAATGTCGACGACATTGCTCGAAACCACCGGCCCGCCAGTTGCCTGATAGAGGACGAGGCGCAGCTGCGTGAACATCGAAGGTGGCGAGGGCGCCCCGCGCGAGACGACCCACGAGAGCGTACGTGCCTTGTCGTCCCAGCTGAAGGTGGTGCCGCGCATCGCCGTCGCCGTCGCGTAGTCCGTCGTCTCACCATCATCCTCAATCATCTGGAACGCGCCGTCCGCGCCGCCGTACACGCGCACCTCGAGCGGCCCACCCGGCAGCGCCCCAGTGTACTGCAAGAGGGGCACGAGGGGAACGATGGCGCCCGCGGGCGCAAACACGGGCACAGCGGTGAAGTTGTCGTCGCTGTGAACCACGTCGATCGTGGGTCCCCTGATGGGGATCGTCCTCGTACCTTCCTTATTTGGCTCCGTGTCGAAGGGATACCACAGCCCCTCAGGCAGGTAGGCCGGGCTCTTCTCAGTCTCGCTTGTGAGGATCGGCGCGACGAGGAGCTCGCCGTCGAGCCACTGCGCAGTCAGGTCGGTGACGACGGGATCGTTCGGAAAGGCGGCGGCGAGCGGGCGCATCCACAGTCTTCCGGTGGTGTGCATCGCATGTGCGAGGGAGTAGTGGAACGCGATGAGGCGGTAGCGCTGGTTGAGAGCGCTGCGCATCCGGCTCGCGTATGGTTCGGGCCACAAGAAGGGGAAGTGCGGCTTGGCGTTCAGGGTACTGTGCACCCTCATCGTGGGGAAGAAGGCGCCCGCTTGCATCCAGCGCGTCAGCAGCGGGCCGTTGGTCTCTCCAGTGAAGCCGCCGATATCGCACGCTACGTACGGCGCACCCGCAAGACCCCATCGGAGGATCATCGCGGGTGTGGACAGGAGATCGTCCCAACTTGGGTTGATGTCGCCTGTCCATACGGTAGCGCCCAGTCGCGCCATGCCAGGCGACCACGCGCGGTTGATTGAGTAGAAGCGCGCCGTCGAATTGTGCGCTGCGAGCGTCTGCTGCTGCGCCAGGTTCCAATAATAAAAGGTGAAGTAGTCGGTCTCGCCCTCGTCGTTCCAAAAGAAGCTCACGCCGTCGCTCAGGTAGTGCTGCTGGTGCGATACGTACCATTCCCGCGCGGCCGGGATGCTGTAGTTGAGGTTACGCTGCTCGGCGTACAGTGATTTGGAGTGCAGCGCCCGCATGGTCTCAGGGGTCTCGCTCAGATTGCGCGGCGGCGCGTCGTACTGGGCAGTCTCCCCCCCCGGCAGCACGAAGCCCTTTTGGCGTGCCTCGTCGAGCAGCGCCGTGTTGCCGAGCCGGGGCTTGCGGATGCCGCCGAAGCGAATGTGCCTGTCCTCACGGTACGACTGGAACTGCTGCTGCGGCTCCGGGAAGGTGGTGGCGCCGTACCTGATGAGGGATGCACTCAATGGTAATCAGTGGTAATCAAGGGTATCAAGGGATGCCGCGTAGCTGATGAGGGGCGCAATCATCGATGAGGGGCGCAATCACGGCTGCGGCTCCGGGAAGGTGGTGGCACCGTACCCAAAGTCAGTGTACCACGAGACTCCTTCTGGGGTAATCAGTGGCAATCAGTGGTAATCAGTGGTAATCAGTGGTAATCAAGGCACCGTACCCAAAGTCAGTGTACCACGAGACTCCTTCTGGGGTAATCAGTGGTAATCAGTAGTAATCAGTGGTAATCAAGGCATCGTACCCAAAGTCAGTGTACCACGAGACTCCTTCTGGGGGGAAGCCGTAGTCGGAGATGTTTGTGAACCATTCAAACTGCGATGAGGGCGGGAGTCGAGCGAGCGTGCGAGTTCACAGCGGGTTCACAGCGGGTTCATCCGCGTCTCATGGGCGGTCAGCAGTCAGCATGCAATGAGCGGCTTCATCCATGCAATCAACGGCTTCCTCCGCGTCACATGGGGTCAGCAGTCAGCACGGGTGCACACGCGCGCGGCAGGTCGAGGGGTCCCGGCTCGCACATCGCCGATTGGATATTGGAGGTAATCCGTGGTAATCAGTGGTAATCAGTGGTAATCAGTGGTAATCAAGGCTCGCACATCGCCGATCATGGCGTCGATTGGGTATTGGCCGTCGCGGAACTGCTGGAGCATCGACTCAATGTACGCGCGGTCCTTCCATCCCCAGCGGGACGCGAAGAAGCCGAACGCGTATCGTGGCGGCACGGCCGGGGCTCCGATGAGGGCATAATACGATTGCGTGCCCTCGTCGAGCGTCGACGCGGGCATCAGGTACAGCTCGAAGCCCGTGCCCCGTCTGGGGTGATTCCACGTGACGGCGCTCGTGGTGCGGGTGAAGGTGCTGGGGAAGAGGTTCGTCTTGCCGCTCCCCGTCGTCTCGCTCTCCGGCACCACGCCAAGGCAGCCGTAGCCGTCGGTGGACCAGTAATAGGGGGCGAAGACGCGCGTGTTGTCTACGACCGGGGACACCGTACCCGTGATGCTGAGCGCCCTGGCGCTCTTGTCGGCGCCCGCCCCGTACAGCGTGCTGGTGGGCGACGCAGAGAGGACCAGGCTGCGGGGCCCGAAACCAGTCCCTAGTGTGCGGTCTGAGCGCGGCATCGTGCCATCGATGGCGGACATGAGCCAGCAGTTGCCTTCGGAGTCGCCCGGCTGTCCATAGATCCAGTGGGCGCATCCTTTCGTGGCCTTGCACTTGCTGCAGCACTCGGCCTCGTTGTGAACCGTCGCCGGATCACCCGCCCGCGTCCCAGCCGTGATGTCGGTACCCTGCTGTGCCGCGCACGTGTCATTCGATGAGCCACCGTCAATCGGCATGGAGCGCGTCAGCTCCTTGCCGTGCGCGTCGAGGAGCACAAGCTCGGAGTTGGGAGACACGAGAACGCTGCCAATGGAGGCAGCCACGATGCCCGTGCCAGTCACACCAGACACCTTTTCGAAGCTTGCATCTGGCCCTTCAGGAGCGACCATTGGCGTGTCTATGGGAGCCTCGCCAGCGGTCGTGAGGAAGCGCACACGGAAGGCCGAGGTGCCTCGCGTGGACAAGGCGATCGATCCAGAGCCAGAGGGGAGCGGCACGACTACTTCCGCGTCGAGCGCGGCGGCGGCCATGGCGGCGACGCCCATAACGAAAAGTGATGTCATGAGGCTGGATTGTGGGCGGCGACACCGATGACGAAACCGAAGCTCAAAGGTCAGCTCTAAAGTTCGAGGCGTTTCGACGCCGCCTGAGTACAAATGTACCGCCGCTGAACGTACGTACATCCTCGAGCGGCAGGTGAACCGCCGCTGCTGCCGCGAGTGCGAATCCCACCGACGGGCTGGTCGCTCGTCGGGGCACCCGCCATGCGAGTTTGGTTTGAGCTCCGACGGCCCTCGCGCCCTGCAGGGTCCTCGCCCCAGCCGAAGCTACGACCAATAAGGGCGTAGAGCTCGGCATTGTGCGGCCGGAAGAAGGCATCAAGCTTCGCTAGTTCCACAGTGGCGAGTCGGCCGACGTACCCCGCGCCGCCCCACTGACCGCCCGCGTTGCGCTCGGCGCCCGTCTGGCCCTTCTTCTCTAGCGAGGCCATCATCGCGGAGGGTATGGCTAGCCCTGCATGCGCCAGCACTCGCCGCACCGTCGGCAGCGGGTCAGCGTAAAACTCCTCGGAGCACTCGACGAGGACGCTCTCGCGACCAAAGTGCGCAAAGAAGCGCGCAAGGTGGCGCGCGTACAGGCCGTAGTTGAAGAACATGCGCACCAAGTTCGGCTCGGCTGGGCACTCGGGTGCGCATGCTATCATCCGATCCAGGCTGGATGCAAACTCGTCGTACGTCGCACGCTTCTGGGCCGCTCGGTGCTCGTTCATGCCCATGTTGTATGCGGAGTAGAAGCGATCGCTCGGATTGCGCAGGATTGTCACAAGCCGTGCGCGCGGCCCGAGCTGCTGCCGCATCATCGCGATGCGCTCATCGGGCAGGACGAGGTAGTCGGGCGATGCGTCAAAGGCGATGGCCGTCGACGTGGCAGCCTCGACCTCAGGGCACGCAAACAGCCGACGGTACCAGCAGAGATTGACGCCGGCCTCGATCCCACGTGAGAAATAGCGTACTTCTTTGTCCCACGTGCACATCGACTTCCGCGTCAACCTTGGCCAATCACTTCTGCCGCTCTTGCAATCTGGGAAGACGATGTCGGGATGCGCTCGCAGCATGTTCGCCAGAGCAGTCGTGCCGCATTTGCGCGCACCGATGAGCAGGAGTGATGGAAGCAAGCCACCCGCGGTGGAGCAGGACGCGTTTGCGCTGCAGTCGGTCGCCTGGGAGGAAGCCATTAAGCGGGCTTCACGCCCCCCTCGTGTGAAAAACAACATCGCGGTACATGCATGCTACGGCACTGTTACTGCCCGCTCAGAAAACACACACGTTACATCTCGTGTGCGTGTCGGTTTGTGAAAGCCAGAAAAACCCAACGCGGTTCGCGGAGCGTACCGGTACCGGTATGCGCAATTGGGTATGCGACGGCACTAATACTCAGTCAGATACGATCTCCAATCGTATCTGACAAGCTCACCACTACCGGATCTCAGCCTGCTTGCAGGAAGTCGGATGTTGAGTATACAGTCTACAAAACTCGACATGTCGCCGGAGGTCAGAAACGTCAGACACGCCGGTGGTGCTGCTGCTCCGGGGGGGCGGGGTCGCGGGGGCGCGGCGCGGCACGAGCGACATGCACGGCCTTGAGCTCCTTGAGCTCTGTAGCTGGTGGCGGGGCGGTTTCTGGTGCTGCAGCATCCGCTAGCTCCTCGATCAGCTCGATCTCGAGCCAGGTCCAGCCGCTCGGTCGGACCCCCGCGGTATGCAAGGCCGCTGCCGCCATCGCGTTCACCTGCTTGCGTTGCTTGACGCAGTTGTACATGAGCACGCCGAGTGAGCAGATGGCAAATCCACTCAGGTTCACAACCGTGAGGTGATCGCCGCGGGTAACTGCCGCCAGCAAGATGGTGAGCAGCTCCTTGAGGATGCCCAAGATGGATAGCGTCAGGGATGAGGTGAGCTTCACCAGCCAAAACTCGGCGAGCAGCAGGGCGAACACGAGAGACGAGACGATGGTGAGGAATACAAGCAGCTGCAACGAGAGCTCTGCGGAGCTGAGAAACGGGGACTCGAGTATCTCGCTCTCGAAGGCGAGTGCCGGTACCAGCGCACAGATCGCCGTGACGGGCGAGATGTACATCACGGAGCCCAGCGGATGGGAGTGGCGGGAAAGGAGAGCGGAGGGAGGCTCTGGACCCACGGCCGGCGCAGCGCCATTTGAATGGTCGGCGCTGGGGTGGTCGGCGCTGGTTCTGCAGCTTGAAGCGTCGCTGGACCTGGCGCTCGTGGAGCTCCCGATCGACTCGCCGCTTCCAGCCGCGCGGCCTTTCATCAGAAGCTGGGTGAGAGCCCATCGGAGGCCACTCATGGCGGCCGAGGCAAGGCCGGTGAGCAGTCCAAACCCGCTGAAGCTGACTTCGGCGGACGAGGCCAGACCGATGCCAATGCACACAAGGGCGATGCTCGCCGCGGTGAGCGTCGACATTGGCTCGAGCCTGAGCAGCCAGCCAGCGAGCAAGACGAACGCCGGAATCGTGCCCTTGATGATCATGTGAAATGAGACGGACACCATGAGCAGACTCCAGTTCGAAAAGCCGATGTCTAAAGCCGTGCACAGCCCGATGGGCACCACCACCTTCTGGATGGTCTTGCGCGCGAGGGCCGGTTGGCGAAAGCGTGGAAGGCGTGTGATCAGACAGGCAAGCGTGGCGACTACGGCGTTAGTGGAAGCTGTCATGACGAATGGATAGTGGAATTCGCGGTTGGTGAGCAAGTGCTTGTTGGCAAAGACGATTGTGATGCTGGCAAGATACCATGTGAGAATCAGTGCTAAGATGACCAGGTGGCGTCGCCACGTGGGCGCGTCCATGCCACACAAATCCATGTCTTGTCGGTCGCCATGCGAATTTGCGCTGGCTGTGCGTACGCGCGTCCAAGAGCCCCGGGGAGGGACCGACGCGCAAATAACCCAAACGCGGCAAGTTCGATCCCTTCGAAGGCTGATTCTGAATCTCTCAGCGCGTGAGAGGAGGCGCACACATGTGGGCACAGCCTGCACGCACTCACCGCTGCGCAGAGTAATGGGCACGGCACATCATGATCAGGTACCGCAGTACAACATACTCCCAACTCAGTCTTCCTCGTCCGCTCTCTCCCACAGGACTCCCCAAAACCACAAGACACGCCGCCTGTTCACTGATCGATAGTCATCCTCTGGCCTTCAATTCACATTGAGGTCGATGGCGCGCAGAGGGGCGAAGCTTACATCCTCGTCCTCGGTGCACAGCATCGCGAGGGGCTCATCCACCGCGCAGCGCCGTGCAAAGTTGTCGAGCGCCGCCGCGCGCGCGTCGGCGTCTTGCTCGTCGCGCCCGTCGTACGGGGCCAGCGTAAGGAAGCCACCGCCAGCGTGCACGTCGCGCCCAAGCGAAGGGGCGACGAGCAACAGCTTGAGCAGCTCGCGCAGCTCCGATGCCTCATCTCGCGAGCCGCGTCGCTCGAGCACCTTGGCGTAGATGGAAGCGAGGGTCGAGAGTGTATCGGGGGCATCGGCGAGAGCGATGAAACCGCTCGCGGCGGCCGCCTGCTCGTGGAGGGTCGAGATCGCGTGCAATAAGAGGCCATCAGAAGAGGAAATCAAGAGGCAATTAACGACACTCGCCTGCTCGTGGAGGGTCGAGATCGCGTGCAATCAGAGGCCATCAGAAGAGGCAATCAAGAGGCAATTAACGACACTCGCCTGCTCGGCCGCGGTCGCGACTCCGTGAGGGTCGTGATCGCGTGTAATCAGAGGCTATCAAGAGGCAATCCAGAGGCAATTAACGACACTCGCCTGCTCGGCCGCGGTCGCGACTCCGCCTCGGTGCGTGCTACTGCCGCCTCTGCCGTCGCGCCCTCCACGATCGAGACTCTTGTCGAGGTCGCGAATCCTCTCCACCGCCTCGGGCGGCGCGGCCAGCAGCTTCCGAGCCGCCGCGGCCAACTCGAGGATGTCCGTGGGCAGCAGCACGTTTGCGGGCAGCAAGTTCGCTGACCTCGTCAGCTCGCGAGGAGGGGTGCTCACGCGTACGGTCAGCGAGGGAGGCTGTGAAGAGGCCGGCTGTGAAGGGCCTCCGCCGCTCTTGCTGCCGCCCCGGCCTCGGTCGTCCCGGCCTCGATCGTCCCGGCCCTGGTCGGCGATGATGAGAGCGCGCGGGCGGAAGATAGTGCCTCCCTCGAGCACCACGTGCTGCGTGGGCGGCTCGTGCCGATCGTACCGATCGCGCGAGCCCGAGCGCGCCGGATCGTAACGGTCGCGATCCGAGCCACCCCCTGCAGCGGCCGAGATGGTCGCGAGGGGCAGCGCGCCCCACCCGAGGACCACCACCCTCTCGGGCTTCTCGGGCTCGACACCGGCGGACCGCTCGTCGCGACCATCTCCGCCGCTACGCCCAAGACGGTCGCCGCCGCGGTCGCCAGAACGGTTGCCAGCACGGTCGCCGCCGCGCTCGCCGCCGCGGTCGCCGCCGCGGTCGCCGCCGCCACCCCCCTTCGAGCGACTTGCGATGGTGACAGTGAGCTCGAGCAGCAGCTGAGCGCCACGTGGCATCGAGGCCGAGCGCAAGAGCAACTCACGAGAGCCGCGGGGCAGCAGCCACTGGTTGCGCTTCTCGTCGTAGTCGACGTCGAGGGAGAGCGTGTTCGCAAAGAAGGCATACTGCGCGCCCGAGGCGGCGCTCGGCGGCGGAGCCGAAGAAGGGCGCGCAGGGTCGTAGCGGTCGTAACGGTCGCGGCTAGACGTGGCCGTCGGCGGCGGCGCACGCGTCATCTCAAGGATGGCGACGCGCATCGCCCGCCGTGTGATGAACTCATCTCGCGCGAGCTCCGGAGGCGGCGGCGCGCTCGCAATGTCATCGAGCTCGAGCAGGTAGCTTGGTGCTTCGAGAGGCACGAGCATCTTGAGGTCGTCGATGAGGCACGCGCGCTCGGAAAGTGGCGCGGTCACGTCGGCCGTGAGGACGGCGGAGAGCGCGTTCAGGTGCAGCCGCTGCCGCCCGCTGATCGGAGAGAGCGCGAGCGGTAGCGGAGGACGCTTCTCTTCCCCGCGCCGCTGTCGCTCGTCGTCGTCATCCTCACTGCGGTCGCGGTCGCGGTCGCGGCCGCGGTCGCGGTCGCGGTCGTTGTCGCGGTCGCTGTCCCGCCCCTTGTTGGCCTCGCCGCGCTCCTTGCCCCCTTTGGTGCGCCGCCCATCCTTCTCGTCCTCCTTGCGGTCCTCCCTGACTGCCTCGGGCAGCCAGCGCAGCGCGCTCAGCACCGACACGCTCATCGTGAGCGCGCCGACCGACACCGCCTTGCCGCCGCCGCCGCGCCGGCCGCCCTTCTCTTTGGGCTGCTCGACCGGTTCGAGCGACCGGCGCACATTCGTCCAGTCGCCGTCTGCGGCAGCGCCCTCGTCGCCCTTGCCCTTGCCCTTGCCCTTGTCCTTGCTGCCTCTCGAGTCCTTCGCGTCCTTGGGCGGCGGCGTGCGCAGCTCGCTCAGCGGCAGGCGCAGCGTGCCTAGCAGCATGCGGTTCTCGCTCAGCCCGTGCTTGCGCTCCAAGTCGACGCCGTACAGGTTGAGCACCACCGCCTGCTCCGCCTCGGGCAGCTCCTTCAGCTTCTTGGCGAGCTCATCACGAGATCTCTTGAGCTGCGCGGTCGCCTCGCCCTTCGCCTCAGGGTCGCGCGTGCGCAGCTCGAGCGCCGCGCTGGGCGTCGCGTGGTCGTGAGCACGTCCCTTGCGCCGTCCGAGGTCGACAGGGGGTGAGAGTGTCTCCCCCATCCCGAGCACCGAAATGCCCACCTGCAACGCGTCCACGCGCTCATCGAGCTGCTGCGGATCCGCCAAATGGACCGTGTGCACCGCCACGTGGACTCGCGTCGCTCGAAGCTCCTCGCGCAGCTTGCCCAGCGCCGAAGCGGCGAGGAGGTCGACGGTGACACTCGCGACCGTCTTGCCGCCCTCGCGCGCGAGCGTCTGCTTGTGCTTCGTGTAGTCGCCGTTCTTGAGCGTAGTCTCCAGGTTGAGCGTCGCCTCACCTGCGGCGTCAGTTGGCCGAGCTTCGTCAGAGAGGCAATCAGTGGCAATCAGTGGCAATCCGTTGCAATCAGTGGCCATCAGAGGCCATCAGTGGCAATCAGTGGCCATCAGAGGCCATCAGTGGCCATCAGTGGCAATCAGTGGCAATCAGAGGCCATCAAAGGCCATCAGAGGCAATCAACGAATCTCACCCAGTTCGAAGCGTAGCTCCTCGTCGCGCTCGCCCTTGCTCCGCGAGGTCTGGCCGCGCGCGGCCGAGGCGGGCGCGAGGGCATGCAGCACCAGGTATACATCCGAGTCCTCGGGCGCCACGGTCGCAAGCGCGTCGAGCAACGCCCTGCGCGCGGGTGCACCGGCCGACGTAGCAAACGAGCGCTCGAAGGCGAGCGGCTGCGTGGTGCCGTCCTTGTAGAGGTTGAGCCTCTCCGTGTACAGCGGCGCTTCCTTGCTCGTGATCCCCTTGATGTCAATCTCAATCTGCACCGTGTCGAGACGCTCGAGGCGGTGCTTGCGGATGAGCTCGTCGATCAGATCGGTCCCTTCGCGGCTGAGCTCGAGCCCCTTGAGCGTCATGCGCAGCGGCTCGTCGACGGTCTTGCCGCCACCGCCACGCCATGGCGGCACGTCCCCACCCTTGCTCTCGCCCTTGCTGTCCTTGTCCTTGTCGTCCTTTCCGCCCTTGGTCTTCTTGGGCGAGTAAGACTCTCCTCGCGCATGCGCGGCCGAACGCTCCGCCTGCTCTGCCTCGGCTTCGATGGCGCGGCTCGCATCCTGTGGAGAAGGAGAGGCAATCAGAGGTCATCAGAGGTCCTCAGAGGTCAGCAGAGGTCATCAGTGACGGGGCGCCGTAATGAGCGCATCGCACCTGCTTCTCCTTATTGAGCCACTTTTGGAACTCAGAGAGCGCCTCGGTGCATGCAAGCGAGACGACGAGGGTGCCCACGCCCTCCTTGCCACCCGCCGGATCAGCATCTGCCAGCTCGAGCTTGCGCTCCTCGACGTCGTCGCCGAGCTTCATCAGCTCGACCAAGTTGAGCTTCGCCTTGCCGAGGATCGAGCCCTCGGGCTTCTTGTCCGAGCTCCCTGCCTGCTTGGCCTCCTTGTCGCTCAGGCCGTACAGCAGGAACGTCACATTCGACGCTTCCTTGTCGTCCTTGTTAGCGAGCAGCTCGAAGAACGCGCGGCGCTCCGCGGAGCCAACCGCCAGCCCGTGCGCATGCGACCACTTGAGCGTCGTCTTCTCGTCACCCTTGTGCACCGACGAGCCGAGCTGGAGGGTCTTTCCGTCGGCGGCGGGCACCTCGATCCAGATGCGCAGGTGCGCTGGGGGCTTCTTCTTCGCCTTGCCGCCGAGCGTGAGGGAGTGCAGCTGGAACGTCATCTTGTACTTGGTTGCGAGCGCCGCCACGTCCACCGCCTTCTCGCTGCCGCCTGCGCCCGCCGCCGCCGAAACGGTCGACGGTGCGGCGGCCGCAGGCTTGTCAGTCGCGGGTGCACCTCCGCCGCTGCTCTCGCTGTTCACACTCCCCTTCACACTCCCCTTGGCGGCGGCTGGCGTCTTGCCGTCCGCTTCGTCGGCGATCAGCTTGAGCGCGGAGAAGCCCTTGACGGCGCACACGAGCGTGCCGATCACGGCCTTGGAGCCAGATTCGACGAGATCGAGCGCGCCATCAAAGTCCTTCTGGTCGGCCAGGAGCTTCTCGAGCGAGACACGCCCGAGGCCCACCTGAGGAAGGAGGCGATCAGACGACATCAGGGATGCAAACGACATCGGGGTGCAATCAATGGTAATCAGTGGTCATCAAGGCCAGACGCTCCCCCCGAGGCCCACCTCCTTGCTGATGCCCTCCTTGTCTGTAACCACCGCCGCGAACTGCACCTCGCTATCCTCGGGCTCGCTCGTCTTGAGCGCGCGCACAATCGCGGTGCGGAGGTCCGTTCCACCGGCCACGTCGTACGTCTGCTCGAGGGCGAGCGCCGTCGAGGTGCCATCCTTGGACTCGATGGTGATCGGCTCTGTCTTGACCTCGAGGCTCGCCACGCCGACCATGTCGATCAGGATGTGAAGCGTGCCGCTGCCGGCGGCCGCGGCGCGCCGGCCGGAGGAGGCGGCTGCGCCTCCGACGCTCGTGAGCACCGCCTTGCTGCTGATGGTGATGCTCTTGATCGCCACGGTGAGGGTGCTCGAGGCCACAGTGCGCACCGCCTCGGCCGTGAGCGCGCGCAGTCCCGCGAGGCATTGAGTGGTTACGAAGAGCGCGCCGGCTTCGGAGGCGCTCTTCGACGAGCCATCGCCTGCCCGGAGTGCAACGCGCGTCTTCGTGAGCTCGGCTCCCGTCGAGAGTAGTGTCGCCAGGGAGAGGCGCGCCGTCGCGATCACCGGCCCGTCGGCGGACCCGCCAGCGGACGCGGGCGCGGGTGCGGGCGCTGCTGGCGCAGGCGCGCCACCATCTCCAAAGACGTCAGAGTCGAAGAGGGACGGCGGCGGGTCGTCGGAGCTGAAGTCGTGCACGACGCCCTTGTCCTTGGGCTTGGGCTTCTCTGCTGTGGGTGCACTGCCGCCACCGCTACCCCCCGACGCGGCCCGCAGTGTGAAGACGACCTCCGAATCGACGGGCGTCTTCTTGGGCGCGAATGCCTTGATGGCGGCCTCACGTGGCGCCGTGCCGGGCTCGAGGGCAAACGAGGCGTCGAAATTGGCGGGAACGGCCTCACCCGCCTTGGGGGTGAGCGCGGCCGAGGTGCTCGACACGACACCGAGCAGGTCCACGTGGATGACCAACGGCGCGATGGGCTTGGGCGGGCGCACGAGCAACACCTCATGCACGGACAGCTTGAGGTTCACCGAGCCCGGCGCGCCGCCGCCAGAGCTCTCCTTGAGCGTGCGAAGCGCGGCGAGAGCGACCACCGAGACGCTCAGCGTCCCAAGGGTCTCCTTGCCGTTGGGGGAGAGCACGGGGCGCGGCGCCATGGGTGAGAGGTCCTGCCCGGCCGCGAGCAGCGCCTTGAGCGACACGTGGCAGATGCCGTACGTCGAGGCGCTGCCGCTTCGGTCGAGGGTCTCAACCACGAGCTGAATCTCGCTCTCCTCCTCATCGGCCGCCTCGAGCGCCGTCGCGAGCTTCACGGCGAGCTTCGAGAGTGGCGCGAGTGTGAACGACTTGGAGAAGGGGAGTGCGTAGAGGCCTTCGCCGTGCGCGGTCGCCTTAGGGGTCGTCTCCTCGAGCTCGGCCACGCCGAGCATGTCGACGAGCAGCCGCACGCCATGGCGCGCGGCGGGCGGTGCTTTCTTGAGCTTGAGTTCCGTCACGTCGACGAAGAGTTGGTCCGAGTGCGCCGACTTGCCCATGGTGGCGAGTGCCGCGATCGCCTTGACGCCGACGGTGAGCTCGCCCACCACGACGCCGGCGCTATCGACGATTGGGCGTGGCGTGGGCGGCAGGTCGGCGCCCTTGGCGACCAGATCATCCTCCAGATGCACACGCGCCACCTGATGAGGGGCGTCATCAGGAGGTCATCAGAGGCAATCAGATGGCGACCAGATGGCAACCAGCATGCAATCAGAGGCGCACTCACCCCGAGCTCGGTGCATGCAATCAGAGGCGCACTCACCCCGAGCTCGGTGCATGCAATCAGAGGCGCACTCACCCCGAGCTCGGTGTGCTTCGACTTGTCCTTCGGGTCGACACCGAGCACGACGAACTGGATCTCGCCGTCGTCCTTCTCGGGCGACGCGAGCGCGTCGAGCAACGCCTGACGAAGCGGCGTCCAGGGGTCATCAGGGCTCATCAGGTGTCATCAGGGCTCATCAGGGCTCATCAAAGGTCATCAGTGGCACTCGCCTGACGAAGCGGCGTCCCGTCGGGCTCATCAGGGCTCATCAGGGCTCATCAAAGGTCATCAAAGGTCATCAGTGGCACTCGCCTGACGAAGCGGCGTCCCGTCGGAGACATCGTACGCCTCGACCAGCCGCAGCCCCGCGCGGCCAGAGCTCATCTTCTCCTCGGCGGCTCGCAGCTTGCCCGCGTCATTGCTGCCCGGCATATCGATCTCGATGCGCACGAGGGACGTCTTCGCAAGCTTGTCCTTGAGTCGGATCGCCGTCAGCGTCACCTGATGAGGGGCGTCATCAGGAGGTCATCAGAGGCAATCAGATGGCAATCAGATGGCCATCAGATGGCCATCAGATGGCAATCAGCATGCAATCAGAGTCGGATCGCCGTAAACTGCACCACGATCCGCTGCGACGCGCCCGACGCTTCCTTTTTGCGCTTCTCCGCCTCCGCCACACGCGCCGTCGCGAGCTGCTCTTCGAGCTGCGCCATCGCCGTCAGCACCTTGCACGTGCACATGAGCGTGCCCACCATCGTCCCCTTGGCCGCCTCGAGTGCATCGGCCGACGCTGATGGCGCGCCGGTCGGCGGTGCCGCGAGCTCGAGGCTCTCGTTCACGAGGTCCTGATGAGGGGGGCAATCAAGAAGTCATCAGAGGTCATCAGGGAGTCGAGCAATTGGGCGACGGTGCCCTGATGAGGGAGGCCATCAGAGGTGCACTCAGAGGTGCACTTAGAAATCAGAAGTGCAATCCACGGCAATCAGAAGTGCAAGGAGAGGTGCACTCAGAAGTGCACTCGGAGGTGCAGCCAGGTGGGTGCCGGTAACGACTTGGGCAGGCACCTTATTCTCGTCCAGCAGCGCACCCATGTCCACCACGCCGAGCGCGAGGGGCGCCGTGCCGGGCGCGACGCCGCCCTTCTTGTCGGTCGCATGCAGCTCGAACCGAATGGTGCCCTCCCGCCCGTGGAGTACCTCGAGCGGTGTCGGCGGTTGCGCCGCCCTCGCAGGCGGCGCGTCGAGCGCGAGCAGCAGCGCGCGTGTCACCTCGCCCCCTGCGCTCACCTTGACGGAGTGGGTCAGGCTGAAGGTGCAGCTACCATCCACGCCAAGCGAACCTTCGGCCGAGAGCATCGTGATGATCAGTAAGTGGCAGTCAGTAGCAATCAGTAGCAATCAGTGGTAACCAGTGGCAATCAGTGGCAATCACGTGACGAACCTTCGGCCGTCGCGAGCGGCTCGACGGTTGGCTGCCCGCCGAGCTTGACGAGCAGCTTCACCGGCGTCTTCTTCGCCGGCTTGGCGGAAGCGCTCGTGATCGTGGCGACCGTGGCGCCGACAGTGACCACTGCCTTGGCCGCCAGCTTGCTCGCGAGCGCCGAGACGGGCGCTCGTCCGGCGCTGACGGCGAACGGCGTGAGAGCTGCGATCGCGCCCACGGTGCATGTGAGCTCACCGAGCTTGGCACCAATGACGCCGTCCACCGAGGTACCGATGATGGAGAGCGGGCCCGAGTGGTCCTTGCCCTCGGAGACGAGCTGCTCGAGCGAGCAGCGCGCCACGCCGATCTCACCCTCGGGCAGCTCGTTGCCCTTCTCATCGCAGGCGAGCACGACGAACTGCACCTCCGAATCCTCAATCTCGTCCGACTCGAGCGCCTTTGCAAACTGCGCCACGAGCGGGTTGCCCGCGGCCACAGCGAATTCCTTCTTGAAGGCCAAGGTCGCGCCGGAGGCTCGGCGCGGCAGAGTGATGAGCTCAGAGGCTTCCTGGGCCACGCCGAGCATGTCGAGCTCGACGCGCAGCCGGGCGCCCTTCTCACCCAGGGAGCCCGCGGCGCGCGCCAAGACCTTATCGGCGAGCGTGAGCGATCCCATGCTCACCTGATGAGGGGCGTCATCAGGAGGTCATCAGATGCAATCAGATGACAATCAGATGGCAATCAGGTGAGCGATCCCATGCTCACCGTCACCGCCTCGGGCGTGCCCAGCGCCGTGCTGAGCGCGCCCGCGAGCGCGTCGTTCACGGCGTCGGCCCGGGGCGATGAGACTCCGTCTACCCCGGCCTCGCTCTCGGGGATCTCGTCAGATCGGATCTCGCCGCTCCTCTTTGAGGGGCTGAAGGCGCGAACCGCTTTCATCGACGCGCCGAGTCGGCGGCTCGGAGTCAGTGAGCTGTTGGGCTTCGCACTCTCGGGCTCCTTCTTCGTACTGCCGGGCGCCGCGCCTGCCTTCGAGGCCTCGGCTGCCTTGGCCGCCTTGCCGCTGAGCCCGACGCCCTTCCCCTCGTCCTCCTCGGTCTCGGGCGCGCGCCGACGGCGAGCCGCCTCGGCCGGCGCCGTCTTGGGCGCCTCCTCGGCCGGCTTGGGCGCCGTGGCGGGCGTTTTGGACGCGTTCTCGACCGCTTTGAGGGCCGCGATGGCGGTGATCATGCACGTGAGCTGGCCGACAGGCTCCTTCTCACCGGTGCGACGGATGGCCAGCGGGCCCGAGTGGTCCTTGCCATCGGAGACGAGCTGCTCGAGCGAGCAGCGCGCCACGCCGATCTCGCCCTCGGGCAGCTCCTTGCCCTTCTCATCGCAGGCGAGCACGACGAACTGCACCTCTGAATCCTCGGTTTCATCAGAATCGAGCGCCTCGAGATACCTAATTAGGGACATGGGGCGCTGTGGGGTGAGCGCTTGCATGCAAGGAGACGCAGGCCATCAGTGGCAATCAACGTACGTGAGACGCAGCGCTGGTTGTGCGCGCGCGTGCATGCAAGTCAGGTCATCAACGGGCAGGTCATCAGTGGCAATCAACGTACTTGAGCGCGAGCTTCGACTCCGGTCCGGCGAGGTAGTCTCTCTCAAACGAGAGTGGCGCACTCGCCTTCGCACCGAGCTTGCTCGGGGCCGTGCGCAGGTTCTCCTTGTCGGTAGCAAGCATATCAATCTCGACACGAATGTACGTCACCTTCTGCGGCTTGGCGTCGGCCGCGGCTCCTTTGCCCTTGTTCGCCGCCGGCAGCGTCGCGCCCGACTCGGCGAGTGTCACGGACGAGAGCGCGACGCGAACCGACGGAACGCCACTCAGAGCCGTGGCAGCCACGGCGGCGCCCTTGCCGCCACTCAGGCTCAGGATGCTCCTCTTCTTGCCGCCTTCGTCGGGCGCCGTGTCGTCTTCCTCGGCGTCGAGGCCGCGCAGCACCGCCAGGCACTCGACCGTGCACGTGAGCGTGCCGAGCGGCTGCGGATTCGTGTGGAGGCGGACATCAGAGCTCATCAGAGGCCGTCCTTAGAGGTCCTCAGAGGCAATCAGAGGTCATCTGAGGCCATCATCAGAGGTCCTCAGATGTCCTCAGAGGCCATCAGAGGCCATCAGAGGCCATCTGAGGCCAGCAGAAGGCCATCAGCGCACCTGCGGACTCTTGTCAAGGGAAAGGATCGGCAGCTCGCTCTCCTCATCCTCGACGTCGCGCAGCCCGTCGATCGACTTGCTCAGGTCCACCTCGGCCGTGCCCAGAGGCGTCGCCTTGCCCCCCTTCTTGACCGAATCCACGTAGATGCGCAGCTTCAGGCTCGACTGTCGTCGCGCCTTCATCAGCGCAGTGCAAAGCGCCGTGCCGGGCGGCACCGGCCACGTCGCGTCAAACTCCAGAGCCGCCACGCTGTCCGTGAGCGGGAGCGCCGGGCACGAGATGGGTTGGAGCAGCCCGGGCGGCACGCCCACCACCTCGCAGCGCAGCGCTGCGTATTCGACAGCCAGGGCCTTTGGGCTCTTGGCATCAAGAGCGAGCTCTGTCGCCTTGAGCACGAGCACCTGACGGCTCTTGGTAGCCTTGGCGGCGACGTCGGCGGCGGCGGCCTCCATCGCGTCGGCCTTGAGCGCCGTCATCGCAGCGAGCGAGTGCGTCGTGAGCGTGAGCTCTCCCACCTGGCTGCTCGCGGCATCCCGCACGGGCAGCGACTCCCCGTGCACCTCCTGCTTGTTGTGGAGGATCGTCTCGAGACGAAAGACGGCCGTGCCGAGGAGCGTCTCCTTGGCCGCAGCCGAATCTTTCTTCGCCGACGTGGTGGGTGCGTCCTCGTTCACGCCGTAGACGTTGATGAGCACCTCGCTATCCTCATCTTCATCGGTCAGCAGTGCGGCGATGAGCGCTTCGCGCACCGGGTTGTCGCTGCCACTCGAGCCGATTTCGTACTTGCAAAGCCAGTTGACCTTGGCCTCGCCAAGCTTGAGAACCACGGCCGCCGACCGCTTGAGCTCGTCCTCTTGCCCGGGCATGTCCAACTCGACGATCACCTTCTTGCCATCGTACCGCTGTGCGAGCTTGCTGGTGAGCGAGACGCTCACCACCGTGAGCTCGATTTTCGCGTCGGCCGGCGTGCGCGCGCCGAAGAGAGAGATGCGCGACACTGCTTTCATCTTGGCCGCTGCCTGGCTCTCGCGGCGGCAGCCGCGAGTGTGTCGAGTACTTCCACCGGTGCCTCTCCCTCCACTCACTGCTGATGATGAACGCAATCAAAAGTTTGCTTCTAAAGCAGGACCGCCATCTCGACCTCCTCGATGGTCTCAACGAGGGAGGATTCTGGCTCTGTGCTGTCTCTTAGTCTAACACTTAGTTAATTTGTGATGCCGTTGGCCGGTCATGCGCCAATGGCAATGTGCGCCTGTCATTCGCATGGTAGGATCCTTCGTGTGTGTCTGCGAGCGAGATGAAATCGGAGATACAGGCGGTGTCGCACACCGAAAATCGACGCCACACTCACCGCTCCACGCCACAGGCGTATGATACTTCATGACTTACTTTTAATCACGCATTACCGTACCATAAAGGTCGCGTCGTTCTGCACGCCTCAGAGTCCAGAAGCAGGCTTCGTTCTCGTCACTGACTCACACTCCGCTATGATGCGCTAAGCATACAAGTGTCCGTCTTCCACTTGGCCATCCCCGAGTGGCGGCTTCCTGGTGCCTTCGGCCGGGGAGCCGAAAAAGAATGTTGCCAAGGAGGTCCCCCAATTGGAGATGGAAGCATTGGTTGGCGACGCGGATGCGCCCGACTGTCTCAGAACATCAGCTCGAAGCAGCTTGGTCGAGGGGCTCGAAGCACGCAACTCGCCCTGTATGTGCTCGAGCTCGTCCACGATAAAAGGGAACGCAGGCCGTTGAACAGGATTGGTCTTGAGGCACCGGGTGGTAAGCGCGAGGATGCCAGGTGGGCAGCCGGCCACTTTGCGCAGCTGGTCGAGCGGGGTCGCTTGCCCATTGACAATAATCGCCATGAGCGCGCGCAAGTCTTCCTCCGGAGGCGTTCCGGCGGGCAGTCTCACATGGCTGTACGGTATGGAGCGCGTCCCCATGTGTGCGAGCATGCATCCAAAGCTCCACACGTCCGTGGGCTTGGCTTTTGCGCCCGAGGTGAGCGCAATGGCCTCGGGAGCCATGTAAGGCGGCGTGCCCGCGGCCCCCTCCGCCTGCCCGGCGTACTTGGTGAGTGCGGTGCCAAAGTCAGCCACCTTGGCGACCCAATGCTCCGTGAGTAACACGTTGCCAGGCTTCAGGTCGCGATGGACCACGCCCATCGCATGCAGGTACGCCATGCCCTTGGCCACATCGAGGGCGACGTGGATGAGAGATGCCTCCCACGTGGCGAGCTGCTCGCGCTGCCGGTGGTGGTGCAGCACATCGAGCAACGAGGCGGGCATGAGCTCCATCAGAATGCCCGTCTTCCCATCGTCGTCGTCGTGTGCGATGCCCATGGTGAGGAGCACATTGGGGTGGTGCAGGAGCATGGTGAGCTCGAACTCGTTCTTTAGCTCTTGTAGGGCCGCCGGCGTGGTCGCCGCCCGTAGGCTCTTGATGGCGCATGGGGTCGAGTTCCACACGGCCACACGCACCTCGCCGAAGCTGCCCGCTCCGAGTCTCTCTTTCAGAGTCAGCTCTTTCCAGCTCAAGCGTTTGACCACGGTCATCGTACCTCCCGCCAGGCTCGACATCTCAGTGCCCTCTGGGATGGGCGCGGAGTGTTGATTGCCCGGCAGTGAGCCGAGTGTGCGCATGCGCGTGCGGCCGGGGCCCTCGATGGAGACCCTCTCGTTGATTAGATCCTTGTGTGATCGCCGATTGTTGGTGGGATCGCGCACTGACGTGGGGTATTCGTGCGTGAGCTTGTCGGACGACGCAAACAACGGATCCTTGGTGACCTCGCGCAGGTCGCGCTGGGCAGCCGCCGACGCAGCCACCGCACTCGTTTCCGCCTCCGCCGTGCCCTTCACGTTAACGGCAGGAGCGGAGGCCTTGGCGATGGTGGCTTGGGGGGCGGGTTTGGGATTGGGAGCCTTCGGTACGACCGTCAGTGTGGGCACAACGTGGACGGTGTGCGTTGGCTCGGACACGTGGAGGATGGGGAACTTGTTCATCGGGAACAAGGGCGGCAAGGTCTCCTCGTGGGAGGTGAGCGGCCAACATGCCCATCCTCCTCGTGTCAACGAAGGCTCCTTGCGGTCTCGCGACCTGCGCGCCTCGCCCAGCTGTTCGGTGCGCGCGCGCACGAGGTCCTCCGTCCTGAGATTATGGAGCTCGGCGCGCTTCTGATCAAACTGAACCGCGATAGAGTCCTCAAAGTCGGAGAGCAGCTGGACAACAACCTTCCGGTCGGCGTTCCCGGTGAAGAAGATCCGCTTCAAGCGCAGCTTCTTCTTGCACTGGCGAAGGAGGTGCTCCGGCGACTGCACGACCACCACCTCACGCGGGGCGATGCGAAGCTTGCGGACGGGACGGCCAGCACCATCTTTCCACAACTTGGGCGCGATCACGCTCTCTGTGCACTCGACTCCATCGACTGCGAGGATGAGGTCGCCCGCGCGCAAGCCTGCTTTAAATGCCGGCGAGTTCGGATCCACGACAACCACCTTGTTGGGTTCGAAGGTCGGAAAAAAGGTCGCACCAACCCTTTCGTTCGGGTTTTTCAATTGAAGGGTGAGGTCGATCACGTCGATATTGATGAGCTTCGGACCGCTCGCCTCCGCCTGCTTAAGCTCGTCCGAAAGGTCCTCGCCGCTCTGCTTGAGCTGCGTGAGATGCGTGAGCACAATCGAGGCAGCGGACGTCTCAAAGGTCGGCCACCCTCGCGAGCCGTACGGCCGCAAGTTGTACATTGGGTACACCACGCGGGCCTTGCGACGAAGCGGGTAGCCGCGCACGTTCAGTAAGCGCGCGGCGCGTGCCGCCCTCTGGTCGTAGATACGCACCACAACCTCACCACCCCGCCCCTTCTTCTCGCAGGCCAGCACGCGGTCGCCCAACTCCATCTGCAGCTCCTCGAGCGACTTGTCCTTGAGCGACTTGTCTTGAACGACGAAAACGGTCCCCGTGCGCTCAGAGACGAGCTCGCTCGGCGCGACGTCGTCACTACCGAGCTTGCCAGGCGGGTTCGTGAGCTGCAGCACACAGGTGCCTGTGGCCGACGCGTAGAGGCAGCCCATGACGGAGAGGCCGCGGCAAAACTTGAGCTCATTCTCGAAGACGTGCTCGCCCATCAGCTGTGGCTCCTTGCCGCCGCACATGCCCACGAGCTTGGGATTGTGCCGTGCCTTCTCGGCGTCGCCCTCCTTGCGGAAGCGCACGAAGCCTTCGGCAGAGACTGCCTCGTCGAAGCGGTACACACCCCTGAGGTAACGTCCGTGGAAGAGCACACTGACGTGATCGCTCAGGCCGAGGCTCTTAAAGTCCGCAATGGAGACGAGCTCCCACTTGTTTTCCTCGCACAGGGAGACGAGCTCGTCGACGCAAACCTGCGCCTCGTCCTCCGTGGCGACGCGCTCCAACTCAAACCTGAGCACTGTGAGCGGGCCCTGAAAGACCACCTCGGACCCGAAGCGCAGCGCGATCGCCCCCGGGGCGTGCCACGACGGCCATGCAAAGGGCTGCGGGATGCACGCAAAGTCCACGAAGAGACCGTAGTCGCCGCTTCTGCCCCTATCCACATTCAAGTAGCTGCGAATCTTTTCGAGGGTGCGGCCATCTGGGTCGTTCATGCCCGTGCGCCAGCAGTAGCTGAGGACGCGAACGCCGCGGTGCCCCTTTTCAAAAAGGACCACGGCATCCTTGGGCTTAAGGAAAGCTTTTTCCGGCATGTCCTGGCAGCGTGGCAGAAAGTGCTTTCCCAAGACAATTTCGATGTCCTTGGCCCCAAGCTCAGCCAGCCTCTCCTTAACCGCCTCGGCCTTGCGGCGCAGGCCGACTGCGGTGAGCGGGGCGACTTCGTCAAACGTGCTGAGGTGGAAGGTGACCACAACTGTAGTCATGTGCCCAGCGGACGACAAATTCTCGAGTTGTATCTCCGCCAGGGCAGCCACCTCCGGAGGAGAGGAAGGCGTCCACCGCCACCTCCTCCACCGCGGCCGCACTGGCGAGGCTGGCGAGGCCGTGACAGCAACTGTATCCGGATGGGAGCTCGGCAGAGTGCTTGACGCGGCCTTGGGTGGAGGTGGCGGGCCGTTCAAGGTGGCACGCCTCGGCATTGACCTGGCCAGGGGCGCGCTGCTCCGTGGTGCAAGCGCCATCGAGCTTTGAGAGGGCGAAGCATTCGTGCGCTCGCTCACGACCGTCCGAATAGCGACGAGCTCTGCGGCGGCGAGGCGGTCGCGTTGTTCTTTTTGCTCTTGCTCAGCCAGCGAAGCAGAGATAGCGAGCGCCAGCTCGAGCTCTTCCTGCTCATGCCTCATCCTCGCGCCAGCTCGAGCTCTTCCGCCACCCTGTCGGTGACCACCCGCTCCGGCCAGCTCGAGCTGCACCTCCGCCAGGGCAGCCACCTCCGGAGGAGAGGGAGGCGGCGACAGCGAGGCTGCCGACGCCGCCTCCACCGTGATGCAGATGGACGAGGTCCCGCAGTGCGTTGCCAACCGTCGAACCAGCGTGCTCCTCGGCTTGTTGGAAGCGACGCGTGCCACCACCTTGGTGACGCGCGGCAGCTGCTCATCCGAGTGCGCGGAGTCTAGCAGCCACGCACAGTTGATGAGGCGCACCGCGCCGTCGCGGAGGGCGTCCACGATCGGCTGGTCGATGATCTGAGCCGCCTCCATTTTTCCTTCAAGCATCTGCACCAGCCCGTGCTGCAGGTAATTTTGCTGGATATACCAACGCTCAAGCGCAATATTGATGCCGACGAAAAGCACCACTCCGACTACGGAGACGATGAGCAGCGCGCCAAGGCCCAGCTCGAACGCCAGCCGAATGGACCCGTCCTGCACCGTGCCGTCGCGCGTGAGTGCGCCGTACACGCAGGCGCCGACGATGGCCAGGATGTCGACCGCGTAGAGGAAGGTCTCGAGCCAATGCTGCTGACGCATCTCGTACGGCTGACGCCAGGCCTGCAGCCACCAGAAGCCGCCTAGGACGGCGATCGCAAGCGCGGCAAAGACGAAGCGTGCGGTCCGGAGCGCTTCGTACGGCGAGAACCACATCAAGCAGTCCATGGCGAAGGATACGAGGAAGAGGAGCCCCTGCCGCGCCCACACGACGAGCTGCCACTGCGAGCGGAGCGGCCACCGCGCACCTCCCAGGCCGTCGTCGCTCTCGTACCGCTCGGTCAGGTAGCGCACCGCCTCCGCCGCGCTGCGCGCCCGTTTCTGCAGCTGCACAGCCTCTGCCCTCGCCACCCTCGCCGCCCGAGTCACATCCCGTGTCACATCGTGGGGGTGTAGCCATCCGCTCACCTCCCCGTTGTCATAGGTGACCTTGTATGGGTTACTAGTCCTGTTGTCGGACGTGATCTTGCCTCGCCTGCCATTAACCATGACGTATGCACCCATCTCAATGCGGCCGGTGGGCGCTGGAGCTGCCTTCGCCGCTGCCGCCTTCTCTTTTGCTGAAGCCGCGTTCTCCGCCATCATCCGGGCCTCGCGCAGCAGCCGGTGGAAGCGCCAGAGCAGGAAGAGCCAAAAGAGCCAGAGGAGCGGCGCCACGAGGCGGGCGATGATCAGCCGAGTCTGGTCCTCGTCGTAGCGCATGAAGAGGGTCACGCTCGCACGGAGGCCGAAAGTGAAGAGAAAGCTGAAGAGCATGCTCAGAACGTCTTCGGCCCACGCCTTACGCGCGCACCGCGCGACGAGCCAGGCGCCCACGAGCGGCATCAGCACGCCGGCGGTCTCCGCGTAGCTCAGCAGCGCCTTGAGCACCGGGTCGGTCAGGATGCACGGCAAAGGGATGTAGCCCATGAGCGGCAGGTTGATCCCCGCAAGGATCTGCTGGATGATGAGCGGCCAGCCAAGCTGCAAGCTGCCGATGATGGCGAGCGTCTGCAGGTGGCCCCAGAGGATCATGATCGAGGCGACGTGGGTCTTGGCGTGCTCTGGGTACTTGCGCACGAAGTACCTGAAGACGCCCACGAGCAGCACAAGGAGCAGCACGATGCCCGCCATGCCGCCGGCGATGCCGAAGATCTCGAGCGGCGTCGGGCAGCGCACGCAACCGAGGCCGTCGAGCTCCACCTCGTAGCGCTGGCCCTGGCGGTTGAAGGCGCTGCAGCCAATGGGCGGGACACCCGAGCACTGCTCCGCGCCGAGCGTCTGGCAGCGCTGCCAGATCCGGCTGATCGCAACGGCGGACTCGGCGGCCGTCGGGTCGTCAAAGGCGTTGTTGGCGAGGCGCAGCGGCGCCAGTGACCTGAGGCGATCAAGGAGCCACTCGGGCACGCGGCCGGAGACGCCGCCCTCGTCGTCCCACGAGCGCGTCTGCGTCAGGTCGAGGTAGGTGAGGCGCGGCCAGCAGTCGGCGGCGGAGGGAAGGCTGCCAGTGAGCGCGTTGCCCGAGAGGTCGAGGTGCTGCAGAAAGGGCAGCTCGCAGATCGCGCTGTCGAGTGAGCCGATCAGGTTGTTGGACGGGAGCAGCACCTTGACGACGACGCACGTGGCAAGGTCGCGCGCGGTGCCCGTGACGGAGCCCGAGTGGCAGGCGGCGCTGCCCTGCGTCATGAGCACGCCGGTGGCTCCGCCGCCGTCGGTGGTGCACTCGTCGTCCCCGCGCAGGACCGGCAGCGCCTGTGGGCAGCAGTGCACGCCGAACCAGCCGTCGACGCACGGCTCGCCGGAGAGCCACTTAAGGCGGTTGCGCCACGCGCTACCGCCCGTGGAGTCGTAGAGCAGCGCGAGCGCGCGCACCATTTGCGTGGGCGGCATCGAGGGCGGCGGGGGCGAAGGAGGCGGCGGCGAGGGCGGCGGAGGCGAGGGCGGCGGCGAAGGAGGCGGCGGTGAGGGCGGCGGGGGCGACGGCGCCTGGATCTCGAGGATCTCGTAGGTCGAGACGACGTTGGTGATATTCACCCCGAGGGCGCTGGAAAGCGATGCGGCGGTGAGCAAGCTGCTCGCTGGTGGCAGGGACATGAAGACGCGGACATCGATCACAATGCTGCCAGAGCGCACCTGTAGGACGACGCTGGACACAGGGGCGCCGAGCAGCTGCGCCAGGAGCGTCCGGAAGTTGGCTACGGCCGCGGCATCAAAGTCCTCGGCGTTGCCCGCGAAGGTGAGCGCCAGGCTCAGCACGGGCCGGTACTCGGCACCGGGCTGGAGCGGCGGCGGTGGCGAAGGGGGGGGTGGCGAGGGCGGTGGCGGGGGCGGCGGGGAGGGCGGGGGGGGAGAGGGCGGCGGCGGCGGCGG
>Ga0210239_100577_pt1 | contig 32473 bp, 21 predicted proteins | sample ChrtobMetP5a_0mM_FD_155451 | JGI IMG/M metagenome (GOLD analysis project Ga0210239, IMG submission 155451) | Chrysochromulina tobin associated microbial communities from unialgal haptophyte culture, Seattle, Washington, United States - P5a_0mM | ecosystem: Host-associated > Algae > Haptophytes >... | reverse complement strand
TCGGTCTGACGCACGAGTCGATCGAAGCGCACGCTCCCGTCGTGCAAGACGAGCAGCAGGTGCTTGCGGACGCTGCCACTGAGCCCGAGGCCGCCCCTCGGCCGTCGCTTGTGAGGGCGCTCTCGAAAGTCAAGTCTATGCGCTCGGGTCGGCTGCCCATGGACGCTTCAACGTCTAGCCTCGTTGGAGGCTCCGCAGAGGATGGCCTCGAGGCTATCGTATTCATGGCGTTGTCGAAAAAGGCCAAACGCGCCACAGCGAAGAACCTTCTCACGTTGCAGCCTGAGCGCGCCACCGCGTATTTGGTCGACGACATCGAGGACGACCCAGCCCTCGCCGAGGAGCTCAACGAGGAGCTCAACGAGGGCGCGGCCGCCGCTGACCTGCCTACTGGCGACGCGGCGGCGCCGGCGCCGGCGCCGGCGCCGGCCCTGGGTCCTGATCTGACCGCCTTGCGGTTAGGCCAGAGCCGGATAGGAGACGATCCGGCTCTGGCCGCCGATGAGCCTGAGCCAGATACTAATTTGTGGCAACGCGCACGACTGATGTTGGGCTCAATCAGCTAGGGGAGAAGGATTCAAGCGGCAGCATGCGCCCCTGCTTGGAACGCTTTGTGATTTATCTCTTCCTGGTTGCAGCATGCCTGGCAGCATGCCACGTGACGTGACCACCGGGCATTGCGCATGAGGGGCGGCCCTGTGGGTTGGGCCGACCAGTGAGTCCAGGTCTCAGATCGCCGTGGCGTTCGAAATTCATGACCATGCATTCAGTGACTGTATGCAAATTGGTGCGGAGGTGGCTTGGTTGGCCGCATGCCATACAGAGAGTTTTCGGGATCGTCCGCATGGGCATGGGCGGTCCGCTTACACACAGTCAGGCGGGACCAGTCGTTTCCGCAAACTCACAGGGTGAAGCTTTTTGATGTGGGTCGCGAGGCCGAGGCCACGGCGGCCGCCGCGGACAATTAAGCTTTGTGAAAGCTTTGTGTATTTTATACTCCGCACACAAAGGACGACCGCGCCAGACCACGCGCTGGCGGGCACGAACGTAATCGCGAACGCGTCGCTGTCCGCGCGGCTCATCGCAGATCGATCCGGTCCTTCCGTTCCCGGGGCGTGGCCCGGGCCGGGTAATGGTGTATGTGGTGCAGACTGCAGAGCGGAGTCGACACACGCCTCCCCCCCGTCGGCCGCCCCCCATCGGCTTTACGGCGTGCCACATCCATGCGGCGTTGACCTTACGGCATCAGCGAGGAAGGATAGCCGGATACAGCTTACGCTGACGCCTGGAAGGCGCCCACCCAAGGCCCGATCCCCAGCAACTGCGAGTGGCGCTCCTCCAAGTCAATCCAGCCTTCTAAAGAAAGTGGCGTCATTCCTGCAGCGGATACCGGCACCGGTGCGAGTACCTGTGCTGGTGCTGGCGCAGGAGCTGGCGGAGGCGGCGGATCCCGTGGTGCGGGCGCGGGCGCGGGCGCGGGCTCGGGCGAAGGTACGGGCGCCGAGGGCGTGGGTATGGGCGAGGGCGTGGGTACGGGCGCCGGAGCGGGCGTGGACGCGGGAGGAAGCACAGGCGCGGGTGCCGGAGCAGGAATGGGCACCGGAGCGGCTTCCGGCGCAGGAGCGGATATGGGCGTCAATTCAGGTGCAGCACGCTTGGCAGGCTGCGGTTCTGCTTCCTCCAGCTCCTCGGCCTTGCGCTTGACGAGAGGTGGTGGGGCTGGCGGCTCGGGCTCCGCAGGTGTTTTAGACAGGGAGGCGATCAGGCGTTCTGTGAGCGCGGCCTTGAGGCCACTTGAGTCGAGGCCTCGCTCTTCGAGTGCGGCTTTGAGCTTCGGCACTGTCAGCTTGGCGATGTCGGCCGCCGTCAATGTGGCGACGTCGGCCGCCGTCAATGACATTCTTCGCAGACTTCACACGCGGGCCAAGGCACCGGTGTGATTGGTCGTTCGGTCCTCAAAAATACGATGTGCTCCCTCGGGTCCACTTCTAAGATTCTTCTCGGTCACAGCTCACACGCCAGCAGAGCGGCCTTGGCCCGGCGCGCCGGCGCCGCCACACCTGTCCGGCCACGCGGCCCCCGCCCCTCAGGCCGCAGGAAATACCGTACTCGACCAGCCGCCAGCACGGCTTAATAGTCGTCGCCGCCCTCGAGCGTGGAGCTCGTCTTTGTACAAGCCTGATTGTTGTACATTTCGGCGATCTGCTCGGCCGACGTGGCGTCCTCGACGCCCTTGTCGTCGCGCACACGCAGGAAGCGCGGGAAGCGCAGCGCGATGCCTTTGGCGGGGTCGACGAGCCCAGCAGCCGCCATGTGCACCGGCGAGATAGAGAGGTCTGCGGCGAGCACTTCCCACACCTGGCACGGTTCGAACCACACGTCGGGCTGCGACGAGTCTGCCCAATTCGGCGTCTTGTAGTAGGCGCGCTTCTGCTGGATGATCCGCTCAGAGAGCCCCTTGTGCAGCGTCTGCAGCGCCTCGTCGTTGAAGCCGGTGCCGATCTTGCAGACCGACTCGTACGTCTCGTCGTCCGGGTTGTAGCACGCGAGCAAGTACGCGCCGTACACGCCCGTGCGTTTGCCCTTGCCATAGTACGCACCGATGGGTACGAGGTCGCACGAATCAGTCATGCCGGCGAGGTAGTCCTTCTTGACCTTGAGCCAATTGAGCGAGCGGCGCGAGGGCTCGTAGGTCGCATTCTCGGCGAGCGTCTTGATCATCAGCCCTTCGCAGTTGCCCTTGATGGACTCGAGCAGGAACTCCTGGATGGCGTCGACGTCGGCCGCGTCCGAGGCCTGCGCGAACTCGAGTTCGCGCGGAAGCACTTGCAACGAGGCGTGCAGCGCCGCGCGCCGCTCGGCGAGAGGCCTCTGCAGGTACGATTCGCCATTGAGGTAGAGCAGGTCGAAGGCGAAGACGCACACCTTGACGCCAATGTCGTCGACGGACGCGTCCTTGCGCTTGCGCGTCGAGAGCACCTGGAAGGGAAGGATGGCGCCCGTCTTCGTGTCGACGGCGACGGCCTCCGAGTCGAGGATGATCGAAGTGACGTGGCTCTTGATGGCGCGCGGCATGAGCGCGGCGATGTCCGGGTACTTGGTCGTGTTGTCCTCCGAGTTACGCGAGTACACCTTGACCATACCGCCCTCGAGCAAGTGGATCTGCGCGCGCTCTCCGTCGTACTTGTACTCGCACGTGAAGGCGCAGTTGGAGAAGCGGTCCAGCACCTCCGACAGGCCTTTGGTGGGCTTGGCAAGCATTGGCTTGACGGGCACGCCCGCCGTGAGCCGCGCGTGCTGGGGCAGCTCGTCGATGCCGTGCGCGAGCAGCGCCTTGATGATGAGCTCGTAATTGGGCATCTCCGAGTACACCTGCTTGACGATCGCCTCCGCCTCGATGAGGCGCTCCTGTAGGGCCTCGCCCCGCAGCGCCGCCGGGGCGTCACGCCCGGGCGATGCAGTCAGCACGAAGGCGTGCGCGAGCGAGACGAGCGCCGTCTGCTCGGCGAGGCCAATTCGCATCTTGCCCTGGAGCGAGCGGACGATGTACTGTGCCTCCTTCTCCTGCGCGGCGACGAGCATCTGCTTGATCTTGTCGCCCTTGCGCTTCATCGCTTCGTGCCCGCTCGTGAGCGCAATCTCCTTGAGAGTCTTGTAGACACCGCGCACCTGCAGCGGCTTGGGCTTTGAGAGCGTCACCTGCTTGGTGCGCGACGCCATCGCGACCTCGCCTAGATCTCCCACCTCCTCCATGTCGGCCTTGATCGCCGCCACCGAGCGGCCGCACGTCTCGGAGACTGCCTTGATCATGATCGAGTCGCCGATGCCCAGCTCGATGCCCTCGTACGCGGGCGCGAGCTTATTCGTCGCGAGCGACATGAGGGGCAGCAAATCGTCGGGTGACGTGGCGATCACCGTCCGGAAGGCATTGGCCATCAGCTCAGTGATCAGCAAGCGCTTGGGCTCGGCCTCGATGCGCCCGAAGACGCGCGCCAGGAAGAGGTAGGGCACCGGCTCACCCGCCTTCCACGTGGCCGCCGCTTCCACGTCGTACTTGTTGTACGCGATCTTGGCGGCCGTGGTGCCAACGGGCTTGCCCTTGGAGACTTTGGGGTGCGAGAGCCGCGCTTTGCCGCTGCTGCTCGCACCGGCCGCGTCCACGTCCTCGCCCTCCTCGCCGTACTCCTCGTCCTCCGCCTCGTCCTCCGCCTCCTCATCGTCCATGTCCTCGTCGCTGTCGGCCTTGCTTTCGGCTTCGGCCGCCTTTTGTGCTTTCATGGCAGCTGGCGCCTTCTTAGCCGCGGTAGCCGCAGGTACTTTTGCATTGGCGCTCGGCCCAGCGGCCGCCGCGGGCTGTGCTGCCTTGGCCGCGAGCTCGGGCTTGGCGTCGGTTTGCGCGAGCGCCGCTGTCGCCGTCACGCTCGGAGCGGTCTCGTCCATCTCCATCGACGTGGGCTCGCTAGTGGTGTTGATGGGAGCCACCACCCGGGTTCCGCTGTTGGACACCTCGGGGAGCGGGGGAAGCGGCGGAACCGGGGTGGTGTCCGCAGCGTTGCCGGCTCCATCTTCGTCGTCTGAGTCATGGATGGTCGCCTTGCGTCGACGGCCAGCCTTGGCGCCCGCAGTGGGCTCGGATGGCGAGACGTCCGTCTTCGAGGCTCCCTCGCCAAGCGCCTCATCGATGGGGCGCTTGGCAGGCCGCGGGACCGACGAAGCCGACGCCGGTGCCGGAGTGTCCGCCGTCGCCTCGACCTTTTTCTTGAAGAAGGAGGTGATCATTGGGCTCTCGTGGGGGCGAGCCGGTCTTGGCGCGAACGCCTGCGAGAGCTAATTTCGGCAACTTTAGGCGCGTCGGACTCCGTTACGGCGCTGTTGTATGGCGTTCATCATCGTCTATTCTTCGATGCTTCGAGGCTGTGGTGTGTTGTGAATGATTCGAGAAAGTTGGGGATCGGCGCATCGAGCCGGTCCCGTCCTCTCGATCGATGATGCGGACGCAGCGGCGCACGATGATGTCCATCAAGGCGAGCCCGACGGTGCAAAGGTTGATTCGCGATGCCGGACTCGAGACGTGGCCCACCTTCGCCACCACCGGACCCAAAGGCACCGTGTCGGCTGAGGACGTCGCCGCCGCCGTTGCCGCCAAGGCTGAGTTGGACAGGGCTGCGGCGATCCCGCTGACCATTCCGATCACGCCGCCGACGGCATATAAATTTGACGGCTATCCCCTCGCCACGGAGGCGGTAACGTCGCGTGCCGAGCTCATGCGCTACTACGAGACCATGTTCACGATGCGTCGCATGGAGATTGCGGCCGACGTGCTCTACAAGGGCAAGTTCATCAAGGGCTTCTGCCACCTGTACGATGGGCAGGAGGCGGTGGGCATGGGCATCGAGGCGGCCGCCAGCTTCAAGGACTCGATCGTCACCTCGTACCGCGATCACACTTGGCAGCTGACGCGCGGCGACACGGTCAAGAACGTGCTCGCTGAGCTTATGGGACGGTACTGCGGGTCCACCAAGGGCAAGGGAGGATCGATGCACATGTACATGGCGAAGAACAACTTCTACGGCGGCAATGGCATCGTTGGCGCGCAGACGGCACTGGGCGCTGGTCTCGCCTTCGCGCACAAGTACAAGGGCGACGGCGGCGTCGCATTCACGCTGTACGGCGACGGCGCTTCAAACCAAGGCCAGCTCTTCGAAGCCATCAATCTGGCGGCCCTGCAGAAGCTGCCGTGCATCTTCGTGTGCGAGAACAACAAGTATGCCATGGGGACCTCAACCGCGCGCGGCGCCTTCGACACCGACTACTACTCGCGCGGTCAGTACATCCCCGGGCTCAGGGTCGACGGCATGAATGTGCTCTGCGTGCGCGAGGCTGTCAAGGCTGCCATGGCTTACGCGCGCGAGCACGGGCCGATCGTGATGGAGATGGACACGTACCGGTACCACGGCCACTCGATGTCCGACCCGGGCATCACGTACCGCAACCGAGAGGAGGTGAGTGGCGTGCGCCAGGCACGCGACCCTGTGCAGCTCGTCAAGAGCTGGCTGCTCGACAAGGCCGGCGCGACAGTGGACGAGCTCAAGGTCCTCGAGCTGCGCGTGCGCGACGAGATTGATGCGGCAGTCGAGGCGGCCAAGGCGGCCGATCCGCCGCCCGCGAGTGAGCTCACGCGCGACATTTACGTGGGCAGCTTCCCGCCGCCGCGCATGTGCAACGTGTGAGGTGCCAATCGATCTGTCGGGGCGACACGCCGTAGCGTACGGAAGCACGACCGCGTCGTGCTGGCATGGCGCGTGCCCTCCAATCGGGTTGCTGCGCGTGGTTTTCGTCGGCTGGCCGTGGCACCGTGCTTTGGTTTTGCGGAGATTCGCGAGTGTCGCGTCGGCAGACGGCAGAGACTCCAGAGTCGAGTTACGGGTGCTGAGCGCACCGGGTCGGGTCTCACGCTGGCTGCGCCGGCTGTCACAAATGTTTACTACAGCGGCTGGAGCGCCACGCACTCACGCAGCGGTCTGTTAGTGCTTCGGCTATCCCGCGCGGTGCGGCTTGCAGGCCGGCGTGTTCGTTCTGTTTACCGCGCGGCCGGTTCATAATAAATCTTAAATGCATGCCCCCGTCACGGAGGTAAAGTGACACGCACAGTAAAACGAACATAGTGCTGACGAACATAGTGCTGACCCCTGCACATCACGCACTAACAGTGAGCTTCCTAGATACGTAAATAGCACCAGACTACAACATCTCTTTCGCATCGCGGCTCCTCTCCAACACCTCAGCCGCCGTGGGTCGGTCCGTAGCGCTGACCTGCAGCATGGTATCGACGAGCGCAACGAGGCTATCGGCAATGTCCCCCATCGGCTCGAACTTTCGCGCCATGATGCGCTTGCCTAGCACGTAGAAGTTAAGGTCCGCTGAGTAAAAGGGCGATCGCAGTGTCGCGAGCTCGTACAGCAGGCAGCCGAGCGACCAAATGTCCGACTTGAAGTCGTAGCCGCCGCCCTGGATGCACTCGGGCGACATATAGTACGGGGTGCCGACGAAAGAGTTTACGACGTTCGTCTTCGACGAGAAGTAGCGACCAAGGCCCAGGTCACCCAGCTTCATCACCGGCTCATCTCCCTCCTCACCGCCGCCGCTGCTCGAGATGAAGACGTTGGCCGGCTTGATGTCACGATGCATCACGCGCCGTTCGTGCATGTACGCGAGTGCGTCGGCGATCTGTACAAAGTGACTGATGGCGCGCTTGTCGCCGAGCCGGCGACCGGCCTCCGCGGCTGCGGCGATGTAGCGCGCAAGGTCACCGGCCTCAGCGAGCTCCATCACAACTGTGAGCTCGTTGCGCTCGACCTTGCAGTCGAGGTAGCTGATTATATGCGGATGTTGCATCTGCTGGAGCAATCGGATCTCGTTCATGCACTCGTGCCGCTCCTTGGTTCCCATCTCAAAGATCTGGATCGTCTTGAGGGCCACCGGCAGGTCATCACTCCGCCGGCGGGTCCGGTGCACCACTGAGAATTTTCCGCGCCCGAGTAGCTCGCCAGCATCGGTGTGGTAGAGCTCCACGAGGCTCGGGCCGCTCTCCTCAGCACCAAAGTCTTCAGTCGGCGCGTTTGCTGTCATGACCGCGTTGCGGATCGAGGAGCCGTGGCCTAATGAATGTGCGAGCGAGCGAGGTGTGATTGTTTTGCGATGGTTAACTCGAACCAAAGTTCTCCTTGGAAACCTCGATGAGATCGCGGTGAGTGAAACGGAGCGCCTTCGCGGCGGAATGAGGGACTCCTCTGTGTTCTTCTGCTTGAGCGCTGCGTTGATTTACGTTGTCGCCTACATGCACGGCCGGGCTGCCGGACCGCCAAACGGCGCCGCGCACTGCAGCTGCTCCGAACAGTCCCGCACGCTCATCCTGCGCCAGAGTGTCGACTCACATGCACTTGCAGAGTGCGTGCTGCACCATCGGCCCACGCGCGGTGTCATGCACGGCCGGCTATCGCGTTGTCTCGGTCGCTCGTCTTGGCAGCCGCCCGGTCGCCCAAGCGGCACGAGCAGCAGCGGCAGCAGCTGGGAGGGCAGCGCAACAGCTCAGCCCGTCGATGAGGACGAGTTTGAGGAGTCCGAGACGACCGACGAGGAGGCCTCCGCTTTGGCCAAGTCGTCGCTCGACAATGCGGTCAGCGAGGGTGAGGAGGCAGCTGTCGTGAGTGGCATCCGAAGTGCTACGATGTCTGCCGACGAGCGCGCGGCTAAGATGCTGGCGGCGATCCAGGAGCACATTGAGGAGGAGGAGGAGGCACTCAAAGCCAATGAGGCATCCGTAACGCCGCCCGTCGCAGCCGCAACCGCAGCCGTAGCCGCAGCCACACCCGGTGCTCCCGCTGCGCACAAGCAGGCAGCGTCGGCGCCGGGAGCCACGCACGGAGAGCCGACCGACGGTGCAGCTCCACGCGCGTCGGCGGTTACGGTCTCTGCTGCCAACAGCTTTGCCTCATCCAGCAGCAGCAGCAACAGCAGCAGCGGTGGCAGCAGCAGCAGCGGTGGCAGCAGCAGCAGCGGCGGCGGCGGCGGCGGTGGCGGCGGCGGCGGCAGCAGCAGCAGCAGCAGCAGCAGCAGCAGCGGCGGCGGCGGCGGCGGCGGCAGCGGCGGCGGCTCGGGCGGCTTGGCGCCGAAGCGCGTCATCACGTACTCGTTATACGGCCGTACTCCGAAGTACGTGCTCGGCGCCGTGCGCAACGCCGAGCTGATCAGCCAAATCTTCCCTGGGTGGACAGCAAGGTATTATGTCGATCTAGAGAGCGTGCCCTCCGAGATCGTGGCGGCGCTTCGCAAGCTCGGCGCGGAGCTCGTGCCGATCGACATGGCGCGCCACGGCAACCAGTCCATGTTTTGGCGCTTTTGGGCGGCGGCCGACCCAACGATCGAGCGCTTCATCTCGCGCGATGTAGATTCCCGTCTGATGGAACGTGATGCGGTGGCGGTGGCGCAGTGGATCCGCTCGGATGCGCCCTTCCACGTGGTGCGTGACCATCCTTCGCACTCGCTCTACCCGATGTCTGGCGGCCTTTGGGGCGCTCGGCGCGGCGCGCTGCCGCAGGTGATGGACCTGATCAATCGCTTTCCCACAGACTCCAAGTACCTCACCGATATGCTCTTCCTCAACCGCGACGTGTGGCCAATCGCGATGCGCGACGGTGTGCTGCAGCACGACGCCTTCACGTGCGTCGAGTTCGACGACGCTCTAGGCTTCCCCGTGGCCGTGGATCCAAAGGGCTTCCATGTTGGGCAGGTCTTTGATGCCGAGGGCAAGGGGCGCCAGGTTGACATCGACTTGCTGCTCAAGGCGACGCAGCCGGACGCGTGCAAGCCGGGCGGCGACCCAGCCAAGGCCCGCGGCTCACGCGCCCAGATCGCGCCCGAGAACGAGTGCGCGCAGCTGCAACACCAGCACCACGTGCGCCCTGGTTCCACCTGGGGCTCGCTGCCTATGCCGCTGCAGTTGCGCTGGCAGCGGTTAGCCTGCGACGGTCGCGTGTCTTCTTAGGTTCGTCGTCGTCGTCAGTACCGTACCGTACGGTACCGGACGGGTACGGTCGCGCCTCGCGGAGGCCGCTCTGCAAAGCGGTAGAAAGTTTCTGAGTCGGTACTCTCTGAGTCGCGCATCCGCGGTGATGAAAGACAGTTTAGAAGGTGGTTTGAAATGCGCTCTAGACTCTTTTCTGTTCTAGACTACTGCCTCGGGCAGCTTGTTCGGGGATAAAACTCAGCGGCAGATCGATGGCGGCGCGCCGTGGGGTCCGGTGCGTGGTGGTCTCTCTAGCAGAGAAGCTGGAAATTCACTGTGCGCACACGAGATCATGCAGCTACGCGGTGCAATGTTGATAGCATGCACGGCACGGTGCTGGTGTTGGTGTTGGTGTTGACGTTGATGTTGACGTGCTCTCATACCTTGAAGCCCTCTTTGCGTAGGCACGCCTTGTGCGCCTCGATCATGTCGGCGCACGCCTCCTCGCCATTCCGCGTGACGCATTCATCCCGCGGAGCGCGCGTCTCCGGGCACGCGCAACAGATGCGGCAGGTAGGCTTCTTCTCCTCCTGGGGCTCTCCTGCGTCCACGGGCGAGCTCGAGGACATGTCTTGGCAAGTCGAGAGGAAAGGAAGCGCCAAAGGTGTCAAGTCAAGTCAAGTCTAGTTAGTTAACTCCAGAACAACGTGATGCGTAATTACAGTCAGACTGACTGTACAACCAACATCAAGAGGCGCCTCCCATGCCGCGCGCTGCAGCTCGCCGCAGGCCCGCAGCCCGCAGGTCGCATGAGGTCGCGGCAGACCATGGCAGACCCCGCTCAGAGGGGACACGGAAAGGCCCGGCCAAGAGGGAAGGCAAAGTTGCCTTGTGGCAGGTGCCCAGGCCTGTAGCTGCCTAAGAACAAGCGCTGTAACGGGCGTGATGTGCGAGGACGATTTTTGGGCCGATACGCCGACAGCACCAGTCCGCAGCCGCATGATGGCGCTGGCGGCGTCGCATTCGGTCTTGCCCCCGCATGTGGATGCCACGGACCATCTGCTTTCTACAAGGAAGCAGGGCCGGCTCCTCCACGCGCCCGCCAAGAATGGTAAATGGGTCCCCGGCAAGGTGCAGCATGTCGTCTCCGACGGATTCAACGTCACCTTCTATGAGGATGAGGCGCTGAAGCGTGCGTGCGACGCCTTCGACCTGCGGCACGTCATGAAGCTGCGGCTCTTGAAACTCGGCGGGCTCAACGCGCTCGAGTTCACGCTCGAAGCCAATGAAAAGCGAGAGGCACGCCAGGTGCTCGTCGCTAGCCTTGGCGGCGACGAGACGTTCGAGACAGATGTCGATGGCCCCGGATGGGTGCAAATGTGGGCGTCCGCAGTCAGGCCAGATGCGATCGATGAGTCCATCGAGAGCGCAGTGCATCCACCGCTCACCGCCTTGTTCAACAGGCAACACACCCGCCAGAAGGCTCAGGCGGTACGCACCAGGAACTCCTTCGACCGTCTTCGCGGACGGTCACGTGTCGTGCAGCTCCCACCGCCAGCGCGGTTGCCGCCACCCACGCCACCAGCCGGGGCACAGTCCGCGCGGAGCTCCCCCAGTGCTCCTGCTGTGAGCTCGGACGCAGCAAGCGCGTCCGCTCGCCAACTACCAGCGCACCAGCTGCCATCAACAGCTGTCGCCAGCAGCAGCGACATCGGAGTGCATGCCAGCAGTCGAACCCCGCGGGGGCGCATCCAGGTGGTGGTTGATAGGCCGGCGAATGCACCGCTTGGTCTGGCGCTCGCGCCGGGTGCGATGGGGCGCCTCGTCGTAACTGACTTGGCGTACGGTGGCCTGATCCAGGCAGCGGGGGCCAACATCCGGGAGGGTGACCAGCTCTTGAGCATCAACGGCAACGTGGTCGAGAGCCTCAACGGCTTCGTGCAGCTGCTGAGCGGGCTGGCGGGAGAGCTCGTCTTCGAGTTGCTGCGGTCTGAGGGCCCCGAGATGCTCGATGTCCCAATTAGGCAGGCCTCCAACCAGAATAGCGGCCTCGGTGGCGGCAGCGACGGTGGCGAGGGTGGCGAGGGCTTCGAGAACGTGCTAGACCCGCGTGCGCGCGCGTCGACGCTCTTCAATGAGGCAGCTACGCTCTTCGATGAGGCATCCTCGCTGGTTCGGAACAAAGCGCCTCCCAACAGCAGGACCCGACTGCCGCACTTCGCACTCGTTGCCGAGCGTGACCTGGGCAGCGACGGCGGCGGCGGCGACGGCGACGGCGGCGGCGACGGCGGCGGCGGCGGCGACGGCAACGGTGGAGGCGTTGGCAGCGGAGGCGTTGGCAGCGGAGGCGTTGGCAGCGGAGGCGGTGCCAATGGAGGCAGCGGTGGCAGCGGTGGCAGCGGTGGCAGCGGTGGCAGCGGTGGCAGCGGTGGCAGAGGCGGCGGCGGCGGCAGCCGCGGCGGCAGCAATTGCGTCATTGCGCCGCCGCTCGGCCTGCAAAGCTTCTCGTCGCCGGCTCGCGCCATCGCCGACAGTGGTGGCGGCGTCCTTCTGAATCGAATGCATGTCGTGCTCGAGTGCGCCAAAGACGACGAGGGCCTTCCGACCACGTTTGGCATCATGCTTGAGCGCGTGGAGAACGGCACCAGCATGCCGTTGGTGCTCGTCAACAGCGTGGCCGCGGACAGCCTGAACATCGGACGGCTCGAACGCGGCGACGAGTTGATTTCCATCGGGGGCGTGCGTGTCCAGGGTGACTACGCTGCCGTCGTCGAGCAGCTCACGAAGAACAACGCCCATCCGGTCGCCGTCGAGATTGTGCGCCATGGAAGCGTCGTCGTGAGCACCGCTGGCTCGCCCGCCTCGTTTGGTAGCGGCGGAGGCAGTGGGGCCGGCACAGCAGCGACGGCGGCCGCAGCAAAGATGGCGACATCATGGCCAACGCTCCTCGAACGCCTTCAGAAGAGCCGAGGCGCCTCTGGCGTCCTGAGGCAGCCCGGTGAGACCTTGCAGAGTGCCCGTGCCGCCTCCCCGCGCAGACAGAGTAGGCCGGGGAGCCCGGGCTATGAGCCTCTGACGCCGGCCGGGCCAGGCGACCTCTCGATGGCAGAGCTCGCCTCCCGAGCTCACCAGGAGCGCCTTGATGAGCTCGGGACGCTCTCGGTGACTGTGCACGGCGCGACCAACCTAAGCGCGGCCGGACGGCAGGGCCAGGCGCCCGACTGCTACGTGCTCGTCTGGCTCACGTACTACGACGCCAATGACTACATCGAGCAATGGCGCCGCTCGGGCACGCGCCGTGACGAGCACTCGCCCGCCTGGCACGAGACGCTCTTCTTCGATGACCGGCAGCTACGGCTGCGCGACCTGCTGGCGACGTCGCAGCCCCTCACCTTGCGACTGTACGATGAGCACCCGGGGCGGCTGCGCGAGGCCTTCGAGCTCCTGGGCGAGATCCGAGTTCCGCTTGACGGGTTGTTGCACCGTGACTCGCTCAAGGTGGTCAAGGAGTTGGCCGGCACCGACGAGGACCAACCGGCCTCGCTGCACCTTTCGGTGACGTGGCACTTGGGCGGCGTGCCCGACACCGGCTCCGGGTCAGCCACCAGGCCGGCGCCGCAGCCCGAGTACCGAGTGCCGAGTACCGAGCCGCCGTCGCCGCCGCCTCCGCACTCGTCGCGCACGCGTGATGCGTCCTCGCCGCTGCCTCGGCTCCAACTGCACTCGCAACTTCAAGAAGAAGCGATGTACCCCTGGTCGCCCCGCGAGCCCCGCGAGCCGCCATGCAATCCCTGTGCGGCCCTCGTCGGCTTGTGCAGTGGCATCGCGCAGTGCCTCGTTGGCTGTGTGGCGGGCACCAGCCGCGCCATCGGAAGCTGCGGCACCTCGTCGCTTGCGGAGCTCGGGGCAGTGTGCCTGCGCTGCCAGGTCCAGTGCGTGCGCTGCCAGTTGCACTGCATACGCAACGATCCGATGTACTGCGAGGCTGTCGGCGCCGCGTGCGAGGGGACTGCGCACGCGGTCGCCGCCACGTGCGGAGCGTGCGCCCATGGCATCGGCCGGGCGTGCGTCGCCTGTGGCAACGGCTGCGTCCAGGCGGGCCGAAGCTGCGCGGAGGGTCTGCGCGACTGCCTGCCGTGCACACGTGAGCCGCAGCCGACGGTCGCGTCCATACAAGCCCCATGGCCGACACCCGTTGGAGCCGGACCTGCGATCAAGCTGTCCACTGACCAGGAACAGCAGTACCTGCTCGTCTGATGGACCCATCTGCGTCGGTGTCCAGGGAGATCAGCCCCATGTTTGCCGCGACGGCCGACCCGCACACACTTCTCGCAACACGTCGGAGTATAGCCGCACGACCGGACGGTGCGAGTCGACTCAGCCGGCCAGCTCCGCCGCGAGCCTGTTCAGCGTTCTTTTGCAAGTCCGGCTTGGAGGTGGGATGCGCCCGCGGTATGTCCGCCGGTCTCCGCGATAATAACGATTAACGTATACTCGTCCCATTACAGACCTAATACAAACCCGCTCAAAAGTCAAACGAGCGCAATTTCTTTTGCACCTTTTTTTTTTTGCTTGCTTGCTTGTCGTATAGTCGCGGCGGTTACAGACCTGTACGCAGACCCACTCATCCCGCTCAGTATGATGACCGTACAGCGAAAGACTGGCACAGCTGTCGCGGTCAGCAGATCGTGTCAGCGACACGAGAGGGTGTTCTCTGCGAAGCGCCTTTACCTCGTCTTGAGTCATGCCGCTGGCGCCACACAATCGAACCTTCGTCATATGCGGGCAGGCACGGAGCACTTGCGCCACACCAGCAATGGTAACTGCACGATTCGAGCCGAGTCCAAGTGTTTGCAACTGCCTGCACCGGCAAAGCGCCTCCATCGCAACGTCTGTCAACTGAAAAGGGCCCCCAGCGTAATCCAAATCAAGATGAGCCAGCCTGGAACCTGGTTGTGCAAGTGCAATGATAGCCGCGTCTGACATTGAATCGCACCAGCTGAGGACCAGCGCACAAAGTAATGGGCAGTATGTTACCAGAGAAGTGATGCCTTCGCAGGTCACCCCAGAGCCTCCGATCGAGAGAGTATGCAAGAGCGGGCAACCACGAGCTAATGCTTCTACCCCTGCGTCTGTGATGGACGACCCACATTCCTTCCCTTCGATCCTAAACTCGCGCAGCTGCCGGCACTCTGCGCCTACAGCAGCGAGAGCAGCATCTGATACATTGTTCTCATCGCATGCGCAGTCAGCCATGTGCACTATGCGCTGGATTCGTGGGCAACCTCGTGCAATGGCAATCACTTTTTCATCGTCGAGATCGTAACAATCCCGCAGTTCCAACGCCTCAAGTTGTGGGCATCCTCTGCATAGGTCAGCCAGAAGATGAGCCGTGACGTATGGACGGTACTCGTAGTCTGCAGCTGCTTCAAGGCAGTAAAGTGTCAACGACAAGAGCTGTGGGCACGACTCAGCAATAGCGGTGAGCACTGCCCGTGATGAGCCGCCGTTTGCCAGATCCAGCGCCTGTAGCCTTGGGCAGCCCTTCAACACGGAAGTAATTGCGCCGTCTGAGCATATGCAAGCGTGGTCGAGTTTGGACCCCCATGTTATCTCGAACCGTCGTAATTTGGTGCAGAATTTCGAGATGGCCGCAGCGGTGTCGTTGTCAAGCTGTGAAAGCTGCAAAGTCCCGATGCTCGCACGCCAAGCACCGATGCCAAGGTTCCACGCTTGGTTGACCAGGGCAAGGCGCCCTGCTAAGCCCCATCCATCGACTCCGTCGAGCAGGCCGCTGACCACTCCATCTTCTGGCACTGACCACCGACTCGCCGACCTCATGTTGTTTGTCTGGCAGCCACCCACCACGAGGTTTCCTTCGGTATCCTGTGTGTCGCGCGGTGGCGACATATTCCACTTACAAACTCAATTACCGGTAAAAAGACACCGGGGGAGCTGGGACATCCTGGATCTCGTTTCCGGAAAACTCATTTGTTTTCGTACTGGTGTGGTTTTGAGAGACCTGCGTCGTCGAGATTTCTTTTCACACTTGGTCCTCGTGCGAACAGTAATGCGTGCACGCAATCTTAGCCTCCTTCGGGATGATCTTTTGCGCCCTCCTGCCAATGATCATGGCGAATACGAACAAATTGCTGCACCAGTTCCGCGTCGTTGCGGTCGGTCCACAGCAACCTGGCAACGTCGGCATGATCGCTCGTGCGTGCGCTAACTTTGACTGCGACGATCTAGCTCTGGTGGCCCCGGAATACGACCGCCTAGAGGAGGAGAGCGCCAGCTACGAGCGACGATTCGCCGTGCAATCGCACGCGTTGTCGCTCCTGCGGAACGCACCCGTGCACGCTGGCCTTGAGCAAGCATTATCCGGATGTGCGGCCGCTGTGGCGTTCACTCGGCGTAGGGGTTCCGACCGACAGCAATCATACCTTCCTGTCGGCAAGCTTGCCGAGCTGGCAGCAAAGGCAGGCGACGGTCGTGTCGCGCTCGTGTTTGGCCGTGAGGACAGCGGCCTCAAGCAGTCCGAGCTGCTGCAGTGCTCTCACTACTGCGAGATCCCCACCTCCGCGATTCAAGGCAGCATGTCCCTTCCTGCCGCTGCTGTGTTTGCCCTCGGTCGCTGCTTTGAGGAGGCCCTTGCAATGGAGGAGAGTGGGGACTCCCACCGGTTCAACGCGCGCCAGCTGGGCGGCGACACGACCAGTGTCCGCGCTGTTCGTAACCGGCCGACGGCCATCGGCCATCGCCACGACAGCAATAGCATGGCCATGAGCGGCCGCGATCGTCTCGCGACGCTCGACGAGATTTCCATCTTCATGCGTCGATGGGAGCAGCTCGCAAGCCACGGGGAAGTCGGGCTGCACGGTGATGGCGCGCTCGTTCGCACTTCGCGAGGCACGCGAACAGCCACGAGCCAGGGAAAGGCGAGCGTACTGTTGCGGCGGATGCTACAACGTGCTCAGCTGACGGGACGCGAGCTACGTGCTCTCCACGGCGCGTTGCGCTCGTTAGAAGAGAAGAATGCCGTGTAGTTCTCGGGCCTGTATTCGTGTGCTATATTCGTGTGCAAACTAAAAATCGTTGTTGAGTTCCGTTCCAGTCGCGACATATAAAGGCCAGCCAAAATCTTCGTTATTCAGAAATCCGCCGCGAGAGACTCGTGTGTCTGCTCTGGTGCGACGCAGCCAGTACCGTCGTGCCAGTAGTAGCTAGCGTGTTCCTCTCCCAGCCCGCTGCGATGATGTCGTCGGTGAGGCATCGCGCCCAAATCCGGTGGCCTCGCGCATTCGGGTGCAGCCGGTCGGGCATGAGTTCCTTGACCACCTCGGACTCAGTGCCCTCAGGCGCAATGAAGCTGCTGCCGCAATCCACAAATCGCGCGCGGAGAGAGCTGCTTCGCGCCAGCCGCCCGATGGCCGCGGCGACCAGACTATTGACCTCGTGGATCGCGGGCGTGAACGACTCGTATGGCTGGCCGTCCGCGTTGCAGCGAGGCGGGCAAAGGCGCGCGAGGGTGTGCGCGCCATCGCCCCGAGGCAATAGAGCGTTTACCAGCACACGGCCGCGGGTCCGGTTGAGTACAGCGTTTGCCACGGCAAGCACGCCACGCGCCACATCCTCGGGCGCATGGCCAGCCCCGAGGTTGTTGGTGCCAATCAGCAGCACTACGAGCAGCCTCGGATCGGCCGCCATCGGACCACTGAGTTCTCCGTGTGACAGCCTCCATAGCAAGTGCTGCGTCTGGTCGCCCGAGATGCCAAGCACGAATGGGTCCATCCATCGCTGCGCGAGCGTCTGTTGAAGCACGAGTGGCGCTCCGGCCGCACGCTCTACCGGCTCGCCATACGAGGTTCCTCCCCACGCTTCTGTGATGGAGTCACCGAGAAGGACCAGCCGTGAGCGGTCGTCGTACGGAGAGGCCGGCTGGTACTGAGAGCAGACTCTGGCGAGTTGCTGCTGGTATTCGTGCCACCGGGAAATCTGGCGCCGGCGTCTCGAGCTCCAAGGCGTGCGAGGGCTCGCGCTATCTGAGCGCTCCTCGGTCAAGGTGGCCATCTCAATGAGATGCAGCAGAACGGCATACACACAACATACCACCACGAGCAGACATGCGACAAGCCGCTGCGCCCAAGTCGATCGTTGAACCCGTGCAATCAACGCGGTGCGTTGCTCCTGCGCCTGGGCGCTCATTTCGCGGAGCACGAGATCCGCGATGTTTGGCATCGGCATGTCGATGCTATGTGAGTTTCAACGAATCCTAAGGAAACTTGAGTAAGGTTCACGAAAGCGGCGTCTACTTCGGACCCGTCCGAAACGAGGACGCTCGAATTTTCAATGATGCTGAAAAACGTAACCACCGACTGTGGAACCAACCTCACATACATGTACCCCGCATAAAGCGAGCAATTGGACGTTCTCTGTGACGCTTGGACCCGCGCACTGGAAGCCCGCGTCGATAGCGACAGAATGTTGGACGCCAGGGTGCTGCATTGGGATATGGCGCCGAAACCCTTGATCTGCAGCGTCGCCACCATTGATAGCATTCCCAGCTTTGATATGACTTGCAGAGTCGCCGTGACCGATGCCGGCGATGAGGTGGCTGATGCGCTGGGATCCAGCACCAACGAGTTGCTCGGCGCTCTGGATGATGCCAGCACACACGGTGCAAGATCCGATCGAAGCGGCTATACTGCGAGAACTGCCACCACCAGCATGAACGTGAGGCCAAAGGGTGCGCTGCCTGGCATGTGCGGCTTTCCGGGTTGCCCGCTCGCAGAGAAGCACTCAGGGCTCCATCAGCTCTCGGAGTCGGCCGCTACGCTCGGCAAGAGGCAGCGCGCATCGAAGACGTTCCAGATGGGCTCAAATGCAAAGCGCCCGAGCCTTGAGCCTATCTTTTCTTCCAAGTACATCGAGACCGCCGTAGAGCTGCGATTCAGCGACCTGCCGCCCTTTGGCGTGGTCGCTCCGCCGGAGGCGGCAGCACGGTTTGGAAACTCGCTGTGCTGCGCCCGCAACATAGCACTCTCCACGGACCTCGACGAGCTCACCGAATCGCTCATCGCTCAGCCTAAAACGCTGCCGTGGGGCAGCGCCCAGTCGTCGACACAGTCGCGCTCACGTAAGAAGCTCATCTGGCTCGACGAGGGCTCCCGCGAGCAGGCCGCCCAGCTCATGACGAACGGGCCGAACGCAGCACCGCGCCAGAAGCTCCACGAGGAGCTCGTCGCGAATGGCAGCGGGGGCGTCCGTGGCAGCTCACTCTGCAGTCTGGGCCTGGCCAACGAGCTGCGCCAGTGCTTCGAGGTCGACGACGTGCCACTTGCCTTCCAGCCGAACTATGCGCACGCTGACTTCCCGCTGCACTACGACCTCCCGGGGGCAGACGGGTTTGGCAGGAGCATCGTTACGCTCAACGTCAAGGCCAAGGCGACCATCCTCATCGAGGAGTCGCTGGATCACCCCCAGTGCCGCTGGCGCTTCGAGCTTCAACCGGGCGACGCATGGGCCATGCGCGGCTACGCTCGCACGCGCTGCGCCCACGGCGTGTCGGTGATGGGGATCGCAGTGCCCACCCCTTGCACGGCTGGCTGCCGCGCCTGCCGCGTGAGCCTCAACCTGCGCTGTGGTGCGCACGATGAGGGCGAGGTGGCCGAGATTGAGCGTGATTGGCTCGCGAGCCCGGAAGGGGCCGAGCGCATGTAGAGATGACACGTCGGTCGCCGGGTATGGGCGGCGGGGTGACCCGCAGGAATAGGGGACCCCGGGGCGGCTCTTGTGCGGTTCTTGCGTCTGAGCGCTCGCGCAAGCCCATGAGTAGCCCCTCGCGCGTACTTGGAGGCTGCCGTGAGTGGCTCTCGCGTTTCGCGGCGTGAGGTGGCCACCGCGCACACGCAGCGCTCTCGGAGGTCTCGGACTCGCGGTCGCGGCGCGCTCTGCGGGGTAGCTGGGTGTGAGGTGTCGGGTATCGAGGATAGTAGGATAGTGGACACGTTCCGGACGGGGGGCGGCCTACCTAGCCGCTCGCGCCATCGCGGCGCGGCGGCGTCCGGCGACGGCCGACGCCGACGGCGATCCGCGGCCGCGGCCGACTCGCGACGCGGTCCTCGTACGACGCGGCGGTGTGCGTCGGATCCTGAGCGAGTCAGAGTGTAGGGCCACGGCGTGCACAACTGCCGTGGGCGCTTTTCTACGTCGAACGTGCATGCTTAACACCTGATGAGTGGGAAACCCCACGTTAATCGTTAAACATGACAATCGCGGTCTGGTACACAGGCGCTCGAGGGTCACACACCCCGCTCGCGACGCGGGGGTGGCGATCCCCTCTGTCGTCTCGCCGAAGTACTGGCGGCCTCTAACAATAGGAGTCGCCCCGAACAAGGGCCCCGGGCGCTCCTGCGCCCTCATCCCTTTCAGGGGGGAAGCTGCCCCTCAAAGAGGCCTCATCAGTCGAGCTCGTACAACAGCTTATCAGGCGCGGGCGTGGGCGCGGGTGCCGGTGCCGGCAGGGTTGCCGGCGCCGGCGCCGGCGCTGGCGCCGGCGCGGGCGCTGCCTTGGCCGCGGGCACCTCGAGCCCAGGCCATTCGCCACTGATCGCCTTCTCGAGGACGACCATCATGTTGTTATCGGCCGCGTCGTACCGGCAGCCGTCCACGTTGACCGTGCCCGCGAGCTGCAACTCCAGCTTGTGCGTGTGCGGCGCGGCGCCGCTGATGGGCTCCGAACGGAAGGTCATCGCGAGGCGGCGTGGCTCGAACTTTGCGTCGACCGAGTCGCTGATCACCGAGGGCACCTGCAGGATGAGCGCGACGTATTGGTCGTTCTGGCGCCACTCGACGGGCACCTCGGCGGAGGCGGAGGCGGCAGTAGGCGGCGTGGCGACCGCGGGCGCGATCGAGGATGCCGTGGGCTTTGACGGCGGCGGCGGCAACGGGGTGGGCGCCGAGGTAGCCGCTTTCGGGGGCGGCAACGGGGTGGGCGCCGAGGTAGCCGCTTTCGGGGGGGGCTCCGGGGCGGCAGGCTTGGTGGCGGGGGCGGGAGCCGGCGCAGGAGCCGGCACTGGCGCTGGCGCCGGTGGGGGCGCGGTAGGCGGCGTCATCGGCGTGGGCGCGCTAGACACGGATGCGCGCGGCATGGTGAGGGTCAGGACGTGAGCCTTCTTGTCGAACTTGGCCGCCGCCTCCTCATCCTTCACCTTGTGCGGCAGCGCCATGTCGAGCTCCACGTCGCCCACAATCAGGTGCAAGCGCTCCGGGCTAATGTTCAGGTCGACCTCGCCGGCCTTGTTGACGAGGGGCAGCTCCACGCGCACGCAGACGCTATCGTCGGAGACTGTAACCGAGTGCTGCGGCGGCGTCGGCATTTTTAGGGACAGGCAGGCGGCGAGGCTGATGAGCGTTCGACCCACGATAAGCGGCTCGACTCCGCGGAAAAATATGTTTTCCCAGTTCGAACGTTCCCGCGAAAAAGGGGAGACTAAATAAAGGGGCAACGCGAGCCGCGCGCGGCGCGCGCGCGCGAGTGGGCGCGCGGGGTGTTCGGGCACGGCGACGCCGGCGGTTTCAGGAATGCAATTTCTTCATTGCAAACCATTGCGTACTATAGTCGGTATGAATGACGTCGTTCGTACTCTTTTTGCCCGTGTAGCTCAGTGGATAGAGCGTTGACCTCCTAAGTCAAGGGTCGCGGGTTCGACCCCCGTCTCGGGTGATTTTTATGTGCGGGACCCCCGTCTCGGGTGTTGAGGTCCCTTTTTTTATGCGCGGGACCCCCGTCTCGGGTGATTTTTATGTGCGGACCCCCGTCTCGGGTGTTGAGGTCCCTTTTTTATGTGCGGGACCCCCGTCTCGGGTGTTGAGGTCCCTTTTTTTATGCGCGGGACCCCCGTTTCGGGTGATTTTTATGTGCGGGACCCCGTCTCGGGTGTTGAGGTCCCCCACACCACACACAGTGCACAATGCACTGTCTGAGAGACAGAAAAGCGTTGAGATTTGAAAGCACTGTGCCATAGGGTGGGGGTAGCTTTTTCCGCAGCATTACTGTGAAAGGCTTTTCTCGTACTTTTCGTCTCGTGGCGACCCCTCGACTGGTGCAACAGGCGCCGTGTTGTTTGAGCGTTCCTGATAAAAAATGGCTCGACTCTCCTTCCTCCCCTGCGGGACGTTGAGGAAGCAATCGTTCATATTCAGCCCACGCGTGAGTGCCAGCTCGAGCGAGCCACCGCCCCTGCTGTGCTCGATCGCCTTGCAACCTTCAACCAATCGCTGACACAGTTGCTTTTCCGCTGCCTGTGTGCAGGCTTCTTCCTGCCCAGGTGCCGATCTCGACCTTGTCTGGCGTGACGCAGTGGAGCTGCGCTCAGCATCCATGTGACACACTCTGGCCTTCGGGACTATACGTGCAAGCTCGTGGTTGCGTTCGTGCTGCGATTTCGAGCCGGCATGATCATCAGGAGGACATGAGGCGTACGTGCTCGCGTCTGCTCGTAGCCTGGCCCAGGCCTGGCCCACGGCTTGGCTTCCGCAGCCTGTCAGCACGTGCTCGGTACGGCGCGCGCTGTCCTGGTCAGCCGTTGCCGGTCCAGCCGTTGCCGTTGAACGGCTTGGCCTTCGCGCCCAAAGTACTGGCTTTCAAGGCGCAACGATGGAGCTCCTGGCGCCTCCTGCCGGCAAGAAGCGAGACCGAGCACAGCATAGCGACGCCCCACGCAACCGCCGCCAGGCTGCGGCTCCAAGGCCGGCAGGGCTCTCATGGATGCCCGCTGCTGCCTGGGGCGCGCGCGCGCGCGCAGCATGGTCACTGCAGCATGGCAGTGGCGGGCAGGTGCGTGCGGCGCTCGAGGTGGCAGCGGCGCCGGCGGCGGCGCTCGAGGTGGCAGCAGCGGCGCCCGCAGCAGAGCCCGCTGAGCAGGCGCCGCTCGAGGTGGCCCCAGCGGCGGCGCTCGAGGTGGCAGCGTTGCCGCCGCTCGAGGTGGCAGCGTTGCCGCCGCTCGTCGGTGGGCAGGCTGCAACGGGCTTCTTCACCGTGCAGGAAGTCGGCAACTGGTTCAATAGTTTGTGGGCCGAGGAGTCGCCGGAAGCCGCTGTCGATGCCACCGCTGCACCAGGAACCACCGGCGCGCCCACCGGCGCGCCCACCGGCACGCCCACCGTCGCACCCACCGTCACAAGCACCGTCGCGCCCACCGGCACAAGCACCGTCGCGCCCACCGTCGCGCCCACCGGCACGCGCACCGGCACGCGCACCGTCGCGCCCACCGTCGCGCCCACCGTCGCGCCCACCGGCACGCGCACCGTCGCGCCCACCGTCGCGCGCACCGGCGCACCCACCGGTGCGCCCGCCGGCGCGCCCGCCGTCGCGCCCTCTGGCGCACGCGCCGGCGCACGCACCAGCGCACGCACCGGTGTGCACGTGACGTGGGCACCCACTGGCACACGCCGGCTGATGAGTTTGGCAGAGCACTTTGGCAACGAGAGCGATCGCATCCAAGCGCGCGCCATTGAGCTCCTCGAGAAGGCCAAGGTTCGCTCGCGCGTGCGCATGTGCACACGCGCGTTCTCGCACACCTGCTGCCCTGAGCCTGCCTGGCTTGCTTGCAGCGATTTGGGTTACCATCGCCTGCACCCGACTCACCATCGGGCCGCTCGGCGGAGCAGTCAGGCAGCCAGCCACGCGGCAGGCAGCCCTCGAGCGCGCTCATTCGCTGCAATCCATTTTCTAATTGGTGCTCTCCCCTTCTGCAGATCATCGCAAAGTGCAAGCGGCTCAACGACCCCACTGCCAAGCTTGAGCAGGATGAGGTCGACGAGTGCGACTCGGCGTGGTCGGCTACTCGAGCGCGCCGTGGCGCTCTCTCATGCAAGATGAACGTCCTCTACGTGCTGCCCTTATTGGAGATGGGCCATAGACAAGAGCTCCTAGGCTGGACCAAGGTGCTCGTCACAGAGCACGAGCACTTTGTCGAAGAAATCGTTGTCGACGAGGCCGAGCAGAAGAATGGCTGCTACCTTGGCTACGCCATGTTTGAGGAGTTTGCGAACGCTGCCAGGTCCCTGGGCTGGAGCAAAAAGCCCGTCCGCCTCCAGCTCGCCGACGTTGGCGCCGAGGCTGCAGATTCCATGTACAAACGGCTCAAGTTCCAGCAGTGGAAGCGTCCTGTAGGCAACCATGTGATCGGGGGGAGGCGATGCCGGGTACCATGGACCGATGATGATGATCCCAAGGAAGGCTGCAAAATGCTGCAGGCGTCGTTCGATGACATGGCCATGAATGCCAAACTTGCCGCAGATCGAGGCAGTGAAGGGCGTGCCAGCCGGAAGATAAAGTTCATCGTGTGCCTCGGCCTCAGCAGCAATCAAGCAGCAAGACTCGAGGACGAGGACGAGGACGAGGACGAGGCGTGCCAGGAGGACGCCCGCGCCGCACGTGCCAATGCGCGTGCCGAACCTGACGACGCCGAGCACGCTGCTTTCGCCGAAGCTGACGACGACGAGCACGCTGCTTTCGCTGACCACGCGACTGCCGCCGCCGCCGCCGCCGCACGTGCCAATGCGCGTGCCGATGACGATGCCGAGGCTGACGATGCGGAGGCTGACCACGCGACCGACACCGCCGATCACGCTGCTGGCGAGACCGCCGATCACGCTGCTGGCGATGCCGGTGCACCCACCAATGCCCAGGACGCCGCGCGCCAACCCAACGGCCAGCGCAAGCCGTCGCACCCGCTACACCGTCGCAACAACAAACGGCATCTTGAGCTTCAAGATGTGTTTGATGATCTGGGGCTGGCAGACGGCTGGGAGCGGTTCCAATACATCCTGGACGGCCGTACGTGCGCTGGCCTTCGGCCTGTGCACAAGGACACCGCTGGGCCAAAGCCTGCTAAATTCAAGAGCGTTGTGGGACGTGCACGTCTCACTTGGCCTCGTCTACAAGTCAGCAAGGCCTATGCAGCACGGGTTGATCAGGAGAAAACTCAGGCCCTGAATTCAATTCTCATAGACGCGCTGGATCGCCGGCTAGTGCCTGCGAGCGACGTTGACGCTCTCGTCACGAAGCTCTGTGCACACATCAAGGAGCTCAAACGAGAAATAGCAAGCCTCGCCTTGCTCCAAGACGGAGCAGAAGAAGAGGAAGAAGGCGATGAGGGTGCGTTGCCCTCTAACTGATGTGCACTGATGATTGGAGCCGCCGCCACCCTCACCGCCCCGCCGCCTTCTCCTTCGCGCGCCCTAGCCGCCCTCGCTGCCCTCGCTGCCCTCGTCCTCTGATGAGCACTGATGAGGTGCCTCCCCTCTTGCACGTTGCAGGCACTCGTAAGAGGGGGCGCGGCAAGACTTTTCAGGCTGGCAGCAACTGGGCGCGGGACCTCCGCGCAACTGTCCGGCCTGCATGGCGTGCGATTTCCTCTCGGGCGCAATCCGCGCGCAACTTCACGCTGCACATCAGCGATGAGCTAAGACGGGTTGTGAAACCAAAGCAGGGCGAGCGCATACGGCATCGATTGAATCTCGAGAAGCCTTTCGAGGTGTTTGCAGAGGACCCAGACAACCGAGAGGCCATGCAGCGTGCTCTAGCCAAGGTGGACAAGATACCAGCCAAACAGTGGCGCATTTCCCGCACCATCGGCAACCTGGCCAAACGGGGTCAAGACTCGCAGCGCAAGTTCGTCGCGTACGGTAAATACGGTCGCGCTCCCGGGGCTGATGCCCAGGCGGTGGAGGTCCACGGTGCGCTGCGAGAGGCCATGGACGCTGTGCCTGCTGGTGAGAGCATCGGAGCTGATCTGACGGGCCACACGGAGGAAGAGCAGCATCGGCAGCGAGACGCGGACGAGGCCGCGGCTACGGCGGCTGAGGCTGCGACTTTAGGAGCGGCTGCGCAGCGCGCAGCGCGAGGCGCCGAACTTGACGGGGAGCCGCTGCGTGCTGATGAAGAGGCCTGCCCCAACCAGCATGTCTCGCTAGCCATGGAGGGCATCCGTCGGCGCAAGCTCACCAGGGAGGAGCTGGCCAAGGAGTGCGAGGATCGAGCGCTCGAAACTACGGGAACCAAGCAGGTGCTGCTCACGCGTCTGACACAGGCCATATTCCTCGAGCAGCACAAGGCAGAGGTGGAAGATTTCGAGCGTAAGCAAGAGGTGCACCTTTCGCTGCCCTCGCCCGCCCTGCCGCCCTCGCCGCCTTTACTCGCCGCCCAGAGGCCTCTGATGACCAGTGGTTGCCCTGGGTGCAGGAGCTCGAGCGCGAGCTGCTCGTGTGGCAACGAGTCGAAGACGAGCGGCGAGCCAGAGGCGATCCTCCGCCTCCTGATGATTCAGAAGAACCCTTGCCCACTGCCGCACAGGCCGATGCCCCTCGTGCCACAGCCGCCGCACCTGCCTTTGCCTTTGGAGCTCGGCAGCTGTGCGACGCAGTGAGACTGAATTTAGTCCCAGCTCTGGAAGCGGACATCGTCTTGCCGGGGTCGAACTCCTCAAAAATCGGTCTCAAAATCACTGTTGACGCAGCCTTTCTGAGGGCCTCCAGAATCAATGACTGCCGCAACCTAACAACTGTCATCGTTCAGCTCCTATGCCTAGGAGTGGAGGGGCAAGATTGGGGGGCCACGGCAGTGAAGCACGCCATGCATGGTGCGCAGTCACCAAAAAAGGCCTTCAAGCTGCGCTGCTGGTTTGGCAAAGACGATTCAGTCAACTTGCTCGAGCACTTCATCCCGTACGCCTGCTGAATGACCTATGATGACCCCGATCACCACTGATTACCTCTGATGACCACCTATGACCTCTGATGACAACCTGATGATCTCTCTGATGACCTCTCTGATATCAGGTACATCAAGCAGGCCCTCGCTATGGACTCGAAGGGCTTGGAGGTGGACCTGCTCCAGTTGCTCCCACCACGACTGATGGGTCGAGATGCTGAGGGCCGCGTCTTCGTGAAGCACCTCCCCATCAGCAACAAGAAGGGCGACGATGAGCAGAAGTTACGACGCGTTGTCGCAAGCGGAGTCAAGGTGCAGACGTCCACCAAAGTCGCGACCGACGCGAAGACGCTGTTCTGCGCCGTTGGCACTTCCCGAGCCTCTGGTAAGGGTGACCCTGGCACTGAGGCATCGACTCTTGAGCAGCAGCAGTTCCTTCGGCTTTACGTCACAGGGACTGGCGAGTCGATTGAATCCATCGCACAGAAGGTACGTCCTGACTGTCCGTACACGCTGGCCCACATTCTGATGGGCAATCGGCATGTGGACAATGCGCGGCTCGCTGCAATCACGCAGTGGCCTGAGCTCAAGAACCATGGCGCCGACGCCGCCGAGGAGGAGCAGGAGAAGCTTGGCCGGAAGTTGAGTAAAAAGGAGGAGCATGCGATCCGTCGTCTTTGGGGCGACCTCGGAGGCGATGGCCGCGCCGAGGACACCGCCGAATTCGTGCCTGACTGGAAGCACCCGGCCTTTATGAAGGCTAAGTGGAAGCCCGGCTCCTCCCTGCCCACTTTTGACACTGCCGAAGTGCGACCAGACAACAGAGAAGCTATGGCACGCAAGTTGCCCAAGGGCACCATCCTGCGCGTACCCGTAGTCACAGAGTGGGGCGAAAGAGACTTGCAGGACACCTTCACAACGGTCTGGGGAGTCAAGGGCCACACCATGGATTTCGACATGCTGGGGCTGTGCATTATGCACTGCTTAATGCGCACCATCGAGAGCAACATAAAGCTCATCCTCAACCCGATCCAGGAGCGCTTTATTTCGGGCACTGGCGGGGCTGTGAGAATCATCGAGGAGCACTTCAACGAGGCGATGCACAGGCTTGGCATTAGGCTTCGCATCAAGAAGAAGGAGCCTCAGAACTCTGAGTGCAAGGAGTGCGTTGACATAGGCGTCAGCGGCGTCGAGGCCGAGAAGCTGCTCCGGGACCTCCGCAACCTCCTCAAGTACCCCGCGCAGTCATGGCGTGCGTCCAAGCTTTTGACAGCCATCTTCATGACAGCTGACAAGCTGGGGCTGCACAGCGTCACCCGGGAGCTCAATGGTTGGTGCGAGGTGCTTGGCCACTACGCGGAGGCTCTCACACGCGCGTACATCATGCGCCCGACTGAGGCTGACAGATCTGCATTCACAGAGCACGCGCGCCTCTACGTCCTCAAGAAGGCCCTGCTGCGCCCAGGCCGGCTGTGCTGGTACGATTGGCAGCTGTGGGCTGCATTCCCGAAGTTGTTCAAGCAGGTCGGTTCGCTTCGCCTTCTGAGCCAGGAGGCAATGGAAGGCCAGCAGCGCCTCAATAATGAGATTGCGAGACGTTCGAACGGCTGGGCTAATGCGGGCCGAATCCCTGCTGCCATCGCAGAACTTGGTGAGCCATTCGCCCCCCTGCCGCGCTGCCCTCGCCGCCGCCCCTGCCACCAGCCCTTCGCATCACACTGACTCACTTTGAACCCGACTTTGTACTGGCGCATACAGGCCTTGCAGCCAAGACTGTCTACATGAACGTGCGCGCGAGGCTCAAGAAGCGCCCAGCACAGTGGATGTACGAGCAGATGCTCCTGAATTGGTATGCCGACGCGGACGAGCCGCTCTCCGCGATCAAGGAGCTTGTCAAGCAGGAGGAGGGCGGGGTTATGGACTGGGAATCTGAGTTCGTCCCCATGTGGCACGCGTTCCAGCTCTTCACGTGCAGCTACATCGTCCGCCTGAGCGTCGCACGCCGCAAGTTGGCTGAGAAGCACGCCATGGCGATCGTCGGCCCTAGGGGCACTGATGTCTCAGAGGCCAACTGGAAGGAAGTCTTGCGCAAGGCACGCTACACTGGCCGCTTGCAGGACGAGCACGTCAACTACTGGGCGGTGGACGTGCCGCGCGGCGACCTCGACGAGGCAGAGTACCGCAAGCAGCGCCGACAAGCGAGGCGCCAATGGTACGTGCTGCACCAGCAGAGCCACGATTACTGACCCTGATGACCTCTGATGACCTCTTGCTGTCTCCCTCATGTTGCCAGGTACCACGAGAACTCGACGCTGTACAACCACGACTTCCTCTCGAAAGAGATGCGCGCGCAGCTGTGCACGCGAGGCAACCCCGGCGGCGTGCGCTCCCTCGTTACAGCAATTGGGCCCATCTACATGCCGGATGGTGAACCAGATGCGGATGGTAAACCGGCTCGCAAGCGTGCCCGCGGGCGCTCTGGCACTGGCGGGCGCGCCGGCGCTCGGAAGCCCACCGGCGCTCGGAAGCCCACCGGCACTGGGTCGAAGCCCACCCGCAAGCGCAAGGCTGAGGATGAGGAGGATGAGGATGCCATGGATGAGGAGGATGAGGAGGACGAGGACGCCATGGATGAGGAGCTTGGTGGTGGCGGCGCGCGTCAGCGGACGCACCCGATGATGTCGATGACGGCTAAGGAGATGGAGGCGGCCGTTGAAGAAACGCTCAACAGGCTCTTCGCCGGCGATCGCGACGATGTTACCTTCGATGAGCTGTTCGATGACCTGTATGTCACCTACAGTGCTACGCTGATCCGCACGAAGGAGCAGCTCGCGGTCGCGTATGCCGCGGAGCCGCGCGCCGTCCAGGAGGGGCGGGATGCGGTGAAGGAGACACTCGTCGCGATGGAGGCCGCCAACAAGGTGATGCACCGTGAGGGGCGTATTCACCTGATCTGATTGGACGCCAGCTGGGAACGGGGCGCGGGCATGGGCTACTGTGAATCAACGTTGGCAACGTAGGTGTGAATTTCATGTCACCGTTTCATGTTGTTTGTATTATGAAATAGGGAAAGAATGAAATAGAAATGAAATCGGATATGAAACTTTTCAGAAATTCATCGAAAGGGAGATAATCTCCGATTAGACAATCCTTCGAGTTTCGGCAGTAAGAAAATTGTCCTCCTACGCCACACGGGACGCTTTTTTTTTCTCTAAGGGGCGGAACGCATTTGAGCGCGTCGCTGCCGGGCTCCCTGGCGGCTTCAGACGCGCTCGGGTCGGCCCGTTCGGGCCTTGAGGCGACGCCCGTGGTCGATGCCGACCACGGCAAGAGCGAATCGCACCGTCGGCGACGCCGAGGCCGGTGCTGCGGAGGCGGAAAAGTGCAAGAAGGCGCGGGTCACCCTGCCGGTGCTCTCCGTGCTGCAGACGGTGCTTCAACACGCTGCCGAGGCGCTCGCCGACAAGACCAAGGAGCTCACCGACGTGCTCGGCTCGATCAACAACGATCAGCTCGTCGCAGAACCGGATGTGTGGCTGCAGCCGACCGCCCGGAGCGCACGACGCACAGGACAGCAGATAGCTCCAGGACAGCGCAGATAGCGTCGCATGGGCGGCTCACGGCATGCCCGAGTCGCCTCATGGGATATCCCGACCGGGTTGATGATCCGGGAGAGCATCACTCTTCTTGCGTAGGGGAGCGCTGTGCATACTCGCGTGTGTCGTACAGAGGGCATCCGTCGTTGCGTGTACAACGTAGGTGAATAAATTATAAGACCCTTTCTAGCTGTACCTGTAGAAACCAGCAGTACAGAGCTCGCTCTCCTTGAATACAGACCAACCGCCCGGCCCACCGGAGGGCCATCGCCGGCAGGCGCAGAAGGCTGACGTGGCTGCGCTGCTCGCTGCGTTCGTGCCGTCGCTGTCGAGCGGCCTGCGCTTCGCGACCATGCCCGCCACCCAGGTCCGTCAGAGCAGCTTCCGCGCACGCGCGGCGACCATGGAGGAAACCCAATGCGCCATGATCGTCACGCGCCATAGGGGATCGCGAGATGGGAGTCGACCACATCCTTGGCAGGCGCGCTTGTGTCTGGCACATAAGTGCCTGTGATGAGGCACCAGCTATGGTCCTCTGGGGAAGGCGGCAGCTGGGAGCCTCCACACCACGTGCGCGTGCTGCGCAAGCGCGCGACGGGCAGGCGCACCGTCAGCATGCGCTCCTCGAGGTGGTAGGAGAGAAGCGCCCGCAAAGCTTTCGGCCCGTCGTTCCCGCCGTCCGTGAGGTTGAAGTACTCGACGTCACCATCGCGTCGCTCGCGTCGCTTGCCTCCCGCTGTGCGAGGTGGCTCCGGCTTGCGCCACGCCATAGCTGCATTCCAGTTGCCGAGGACCTCGACGATCTCGGCCATCGTGTTGAGTGGCACATCGAGAATCAAGCGGCGATCGCGCCCGCTGACGTCTTCGCGCCAGCGCATGCGCTGCGCGACGCCGGGCAAGCGGAGAAAGTGACGGGGGTCGCAGAGATTCCAATTGACCTCGTGCACCACTCCTGACACCTTGAGCGTGTTCAGATGGTGCACCACGCGTGCACGGAGCAGTATCTGCGTCTCCGCCACCAGTGCTTCATCACCTGATGTCGAGGCAGGTGAGCAAGCGTTGGAGCAAGCGTGCTGGCAGCAGTGAGCAGAGGTTCGAGCGCACTGTGTCTGCGTACCAGCTGAAGCCCAGCGCTCGAGCACGCGGTGGAGCACCGCGTCTGGCGGCGGGCGGAACTGCCGCTCTAGCCCGGCCGCGCGGCCGCGCTCGAACCAGAACAGCTCGCGGCCGTCTGTGAAACCTTTTACCCACGGCACGAGGGCGCGCGTCACGATGAGGATTGGCGCGCGCACCGCGTGCAGCGGCACCTCCACCTCCTCGTCCGTGAGGATGAGCTCGTTCTCACGCCCGCCGTACGCGGGGTCCTGTGACGAAGCTGTCGCACCAACGGTGCGCGCGATACGCACGCTGGCGGGCGTCGACGACAGCACGATGCCGTACGTCGAGTCGATGCCATAATTGATGGCCCCTTCGATGAAGCCCTCCTCGGGGTCGGCACCCAAGGGCACCGCATCGCGGCGCTCAGGAATGGGCGGACCCATTCCCGGCGCCACAACCGGGCCCGCCGCTGCGTTCGTGCCGAAGGAGTTGGCGGGCGGGATCGGGAGCGCCTGGATCTCTGTGGCGACGGTTGTTAGGCGACGGTTGTGGAGGAGCGCGATGCGTGAATGAATGGGCAGGCAGGGCGGCTGCGTGCCGCGTGCCGGCGCGGCGAGGGCTGCAGTGCGTGTGCGGCTCGCACGCCAAACTGCGCAGCACGCACCTGAAAGCACCGTCCCGCCGAGCTGGAGGCGAGGTTCAGGGTCGGCCTCGACGGGCACGAATGTCAGCTTGCCCAAGACTACGCGCAGCGCGCCGGCGATGACAACAGTGCCTTTCGGCGGCTGTGCCATCGCCAGCTGCGTGCCGCTGGCGTCGAGTCGCAGCGGCACGCTGTGCAGCGCACCTCTAACGTCCTGAAAGGGGATGTCGCCGGTTGACCAGCGCTCGTCGACGACGTAAATCCAATCGTTCTCCATCATGTACGTGGGCACCCGTTTGCGCGGCAGCCAGCGTGAGTATTTGTTGAGCCAAGCGCCTGCACGAGTGTCGAGCATTGCAAGCTATCAGAAGTCAGAGGCAGAGGCGGCGGCGCATGGCACGTTCGGACGCACGCTTCGCACCGTTAAGGAGGTAACGGCCGCGGACGGCAACCTTAGAGCGGACATCGCGCGCGCGTAGCTGCTCGATCATAACGGGGCACGGCAGCACATCGCGAGCATCATCATCATGGTACATGACCTCCCGCAAGACCATGTCGCCGCCCCGGACTAGCTCGCATAACGCTGTCTCGGCGCCGCCATAGTAGTGGCCACCGTCAGGGTGCCGGCCCCGCTTGTGGAAGCCGCCGACGGCTGGCGTCGCGAACGTCGTTGACATACCGGAGTCTATCCGCACGAGCGGCTTTTCGCGTGACGCACACGACCATTTATGGTTCTCTGGGACTCGCTCGAAGAGCGTCGAAATAGCTAGGACCCCGGAATGCTGCGGGAGGGTCCGAAGCTTTTACCGTTTTACGAGAATCTCGCCAAGTGGCAACTTTTACCGCTATACGCCCATATCCTGTCAGTCACTTTTACCGTTTTACCGCAAACACACAATTTTGTCATAGCGCGG
>Ga0210239_100576_pt1 | contig 32483 bp, 23 predicted proteins | sample ChrtobMetP5a_0mM_FD_155451 | JGI IMG/M metagenome (GOLD analysis project Ga0210239, IMG submission 155451) | Chrysochromulina tobin associated microbial communities from unialgal haptophyte culture, Seattle, Washington, United States - P5a_0mM | ecosystem: Host-associated > Algae > Haptophytes >... | reverse complement strand
CAGGGCATGGTGCCTCGGTCGGCTCGGTTTCGCGCCAGGCGCGACGGCTGACGTGAAAAATGGGGCGACGAGCAGCGCAAAGGCCGACTCGCGAGAGCATGGAAAAAAATTCGCTCGACGACCGAATGGAACCAGAATCCGACAGTGTGCGGCCCCGGCGGATACGCCGGATTACGTTCGCGCGTTTTCCGTTTAGCAGTCACGCCGTTCGATATACGCATTGCGTAGATTCGATTGTTGGATGATCGCGGCGACGAGCCGAGCGATGACACGGAGATACATGATAATGACCTAACCCGACCCGCACGGGCGCACACGTGTGTGCCCGCACGACACCGGCCATGCGCGGCATGCAAACTGCATGCGAGATGTGACGAGACGCACACACACAAGAGAGAAAGAGAGAGCTGTGCTCTGCACCGGCGTCTGAAACTCTTCTCTCTTCTCTCTCCTAGTCCGTAAGCGCGCTAGCGCGGGTGAGCGCGGTCGACAACTTGGCGGCGCGGCATCAGTCGACTTCCTCGACCGTGGGCCCATCACCCTCGGGTGCGCTCGCGCCGGCTGCGCTGGGGGGGGCGCCGCTGGCCGCACCGGCGGCGTTCGCCTTCTGCAGCAGCGGGAAGGCAATCTCTTCGAGTTTCTTTCGCTGCTCGTCGTACTCGTCCTTCTCGGCTGCCTGGTTGTCCTCGAGCCATTTGAGGGCGTCGTCGATGGCCGTCTTGAGCGTCGCATAGTCGGTCTCGCCGAGAGGCTTCTCCAGGCCGGTGAGCGAGTTTTTGAGCGAGAAGACGTATGATTCGAGCGCGTTGCGTGCCTCCACCTTGGCCGCGTACTGCGCGTCCTGCTCCTTGAACTTCTCGGCCTCTTGCACCATCCGGTCAATCTCCTCATCGGAGAGACGGCCCTTCTCCGCCTTGATCGTAATCGCCGCCTTCTTGCCCGTCGACTTCTCCGCGGCCTCCACCTGCAAGATCCCATTCGCGTCCACGTTGAAAGTGACCTCGATCTGCGGCTGGCCTCGCGGCATCGGGGGGATGTTGTTCAGGTCAAACTTGCCCAAAAGGTTGTTATCTTTGGTGAAACGGCGCTCGCCCTCGTACACCTGGATGTTGACCCCCGGCTGGTTGTCCGCATAGGTCGAAAAGGTCTGTGACTTGCGGACAGGGATCGTCGTGCCGCGCGGGATGAGGTCGGTCATCACGCCTCCCGCCGTCTCAATACCCAAAGAGAGCGGCGTCACGTCGAGCAGCAAGAGGTCCTTGGTGGCCTCGGCGGCGGCGCCTGAGAGGACGCCGCCCTGCACGGCGGCTCCGTACGCGACGGCCTCGTCGGGGTTGATGCCCTTGATGGGCTCCTTGCCGTTGAAGAATTCCTGTAGCAGCTGCTGCACCTTGGGGATCCTGGTCGAGCCCCCGACCAGCACGATCTCGTGCACGTCCGAGCGGTCCACCTTTGCGTCCTGGAGCACCTGGATCACCGGCTGCATCGTCTTCTTGAAGAGATCGATGTTGAGCTCCTCGAAGCGCGCGCGGCTCATCGTCTCACGCAGGTCCACTCCGTCCTTGAGGGCCTCGAGCTCGATCGTCGCCGACGTCTGCGTCGAGAGAGAACGCTTAAGGCCCTCGCACGCACGCCGGAGCCGTTGGAGTGCTCGCTTATCGCCCGAGATGTCGAGCTTCGTCTTGCGCTCAAAGGTCTTCGCGAAGTGGCTCATGAGCCGCTGGTCAAAGTCCTCGCCCCCCAGGTGCGTGTCGCCCGCCGTCGCCTTCACCTCAAACACGCCCTCGTCGATCGTGAGCAGCGTCACGTCAAACGTGCCTCCTCCCAAGTCATACACGAGCACATTACGCTCTCCCTTGATCTTCGAGTCGAGGCCGTACGCAATCGCGGCGGCGGTGGGCTCGTTGATCACGCGCAGCACGCGCAGCCCCGCGATCGTGCCCGCATCCTTGGTCGCCTGCCGCTGCGCGTCGTTGAAGTACGCTGGCACCGTCACGACCGCATACTTGACAGCAGTGCCTAGGTAGTCCTCGGCGATCGCCTTCATCTTAGCGAGCACCATCGACGAAATCTCCTCGGGCGAGAACTGTTTGCGCCCGCCCGCGGTGACCACCACCTTGGGCTTGCCCTCGACGTCCACCACCTCGAATGGCCAATGCTTCATGTCCTCCTGCACGGTCTGGTCAGCGAACTTGCGACCGATCAGCCGCTTGGCGTCGTAGACCGTGTTCTCCGGGTTGGCGGACGCCTGGTTCTTGGCGGCATCGCCGATGAGCCGCTGGTCGTCCGCCGTCCACGCTACGTACGATGGCGTGATCCGGTTGCCCTGGTCATTGGCGATGATCTCCACGCGCCCATTCTTCCAGACGCCGACGCAGCTGTACGTCGTGCCCAGGTCGATACCAATGCAATGGCCCTCCACCTTCTCGTCCGCGCCGCCGCGGTAGCGGAAGAGCGATTTGCGCGCGCGCTTGCGGTTTATCAGCGCGCCGCGCGCCTCACCCTCACACCGCTGCGTCACAGAGCGCAGCGGCTCGCATGGCAGCGTCGGCCGTGCGGAGGTGCCACCTCCGCGGGCACCTCGCTGGTGCTGCGAGACGTCGAATTGGCGAGCGCCAATCACGGTCGTGCTCGCCAGCCACACCATCAGCGCCGCCACACCATGGAATGCGCGACCGTGGGCACACGCCACCATTTATAATCGTCGGCTGTGCTCGCCGCCACGTCCTTCTCGACGTCGGTGATCGAGGTCTCGATGCGGAGACGAAACGATTCGAGGTAGCGTTCTTTTTAAGCGGATTACTGTGTGGCGGGGATTTATCCATGACCTCCGCGTGTAAAAATCGAAATCGCTGTCGTGGGCACTGTCAATGTGGACGGTCTCTATGTGCGTCGCGATTGCTCTTCAGCCGACGCCAACGCGACCTCGGACGTCAGGGTTAGGGACGTGCGCGGAGGCACGCTGCTCCGCACCTCGCTTGAGCGAGTCACTAGCCGTCACCACCTCTAAGGCTGTGATTGGCCTCGCCGCGCCGCCCATTGTGAGCGCGAGTCTCTTCTCGCTCGTGACGACAGGGTGCGGGCTGCGTGGAGAGCTGCCTGGCACTCTCGAGGGAGTTGCGTACACGGTTGTCGCTGGCGTTTCGCTGCTTTCGATCTTTTCTCGAGCCAACACCGGCCAATCCTTGCAACAGGCCGAGATTGCGGCCGCGAAAGCGGAGATGGGTGTCCTCAAGGCACAGATGGCGACAGCGGAGCGGAAGCGGTTGAGCGCAGCCAAAGCGAAGCAGCTGGAGGCAGGACCTGCAACTCTGCTCGGGGCCGCAGAGTCCGCTTGCCTTGTCGCCGCCGCTGCCAGCGTGTTGGTCTTCGCGACGGAGCTGGCGACGCACGGCTCATTGCCAAGCGCGCTGCCCGACACGGACAGCGTTTGCTGGCAGTAGCTTAGGCACTATTGGGTGGGTAGAGGGCAATCACGGCCCAGTTGCGCAGAATTTCGAACCCTCCGTGCAGCTTGGGAAGTGACGGAGAAAAACGATCTACGATGTATCTACGTAGCCGGTGGAGTAACCTCTATCCAATATATAATGATACGCAGGTCCGGTGGGCGTTGGGTGTCCTCGAGAATATTAAACCAAATTCTCCATAATGCCTAATTGGCCATCGTCGGCCGTATGCGCATGCGATGAAAACGTCGACAGTGAATTTTTAAATCAACTCAGACACGGTCTCGTGCTCTCGGCCATCGTCACCGCCTGCGCGTATCGCGTCACTCATCGCTCGCTCATGCTCATGCCACGCAAGCACGCGCGGGTGAGCGCGCAGCTTGCTCCAGTCGACGTCACGCAGCGCGAGCCCCTCGAGTGAGCGCGCGCGCGAGAGCGCCACGTAGATCTGGCCGCACTCAAAGACATGACGCAGGTTCATCTCGACGCGGTCGAGGCTCATCCCCTGTGACTTGTGCACTGAGATGGACCAGCCGAGCGCGAGGGGTAGTTGGACACGGCTTGCAACCACGCGCCCCGCCTGCGTCAGCTGGAAGGACTCGGGACGTATGATGCGCTCCACACCATTGAGGAAGCGACACATTGGGTGCTGGCAGCTGCCTACCATGCGCACCACGACGGCGCGCGCGCCGTTGACAAGGCCGGCGGGAGGGTCGATCGTCTTGAGCAGCAGCACCTGCCAAATAGGGGACATCCGGGACCATCCGTCCCATTCCATCAGTCCCGTTCCATCGCACACAGTCGCATTCATGGTTGATCCGTCGCAATCACGCGCAATCAGCCGTCCTCACCTGAGCTCCGAGCTTGAGCTTAATCTCCGGGCAATCAGCCGTCCTCACCTGAGCTCCGACTTTGAGCTTAATCTCCGGGCAATCAGGCGTCCTCACCTGAGCTCCGAGCTTGAGCTTAAACTCCGGGCAATCAGGCGTCCTCACCTGAGCTCCGAGCTTGAGCTTAATCTCCGGCGGCGCGACGCACGCCGACCGAAGGAGCCCGAGGGCACTCTCATCGAGCGATTGGTCGCGCGCTGTGAAGGTCATCTGGCTGCCTGGCAGCTTCGCGAGCTGTGCGTCGTTGATGGCTTGGCACTCGGCCTTATGCGTGCACAGCTTCGTGGCGACGATGCCGAGCGCTGTGTCGAGCAGCTCGCGCCTCTCGCACGGAGCGAGCACGGCACGCACTTCCGGTGGGCAGCGGCCGAACCGGATTGCGTTGAGAGCAGCCACGAATTCCGTGTCCGACTGCGCCGGAAGGCTTGAGTAAGTCCATCTCAGAAGGTCATCAGGGGTACTCAGAGGCCATCAGTAGTGCTCAGAGGCAATCAGGAGTACTCAGAGGCCATCACCTGTCGGAAGACTTGAGTGAGCTGATGTACGCGCTGCACACAGAGGGGCCAGGCGCGCGCCTCGAAGGCAAACTTGAGCGGCGTGGCCGACGGACCTCCCTTAGTCACAGGCGGCAGTTGGAAAAAGTCGCCGACGAGGACGAGCTGCAGCCCTCCGAACGGCCGTGGATCGGCGCGGACTGCGCGTGCGATGCTCTCGAGCGTCAGCCAGAGGCCATCCAAGGCAATCCGAGGCAGTCAGAAGACGCCTTCCTCACCTGCGCGTGCGATGCTCTCGAGTGAGTCGAAGAGGTCGCCGTCGAGCATGCTCACCTCATCGATGATCAGACACGTAGCCGCTCGCCACAGCGCGCCGCGCTTACGCCTCGCCTGCTCGATCAGATCAGGCAGGGGCCGCTCGGTGCCACCAAGCCCAGCCCAGTGATGGATGGTCACGCCGCTGATCTGGCACGCAGCGATCCCGGTCGAGGCTGTGACGAAGGTGGTCGCTGACGGCAGCTTGGAGACAATTTGGCACAACAGGAACGACTTTCCAACGCCCGCGCCGCCGGTGAGGAAGACCTGATGAGGGGCGCAATCAATGATGATGGGTGCTCTCACAGTGGATCAGTGGCACGCAGTGAATATGTTCGATGCCCCGCCGATGAGGCAGACCGATTTGCCGTCGAGTACGTCACGCATGACAGCCTGCTGCTCCGTGGTGAGCTTCTGAGCCGTAGCGGGTGAGAGCGCCACCAGCGGTGATGGCGCGTGCCCCGCCGTGCGTGCCGACTGCAGCGGGCGAACCGCCGCCATTTGCGCCGCTTTCGCCTCCGAGGCTGCCTGCAATGGTGAGCGCCCCGGTTCGCGGCCCTTTTTCGGCTGCAGCCTCGCGGCAGCGGTAGGGCTCATACAATTGGGTGATAACGGTGCAAGCACTCGTTTCGTCGGTGCCGGCACGGGCGGTGGCGGTTGCTGCGACGTCCTGGCAGCAGCCGCTGCCGCCGGGTCGGCGATTCCACGCAGCCAGCCCACCATGGCGTTGGGCTCGGCTTGACACATGATCTGAAGGTTGCGCTGCGTGAGCATGATCGTAGCTTTTCCCTCGCTCGCAGCATGCCTCGCCAGCACGCGCACACCGCCGGCGATGGCAAACTCCTGCTGCGTCTTCTCCTCACGTCCGATGACGAGCACCTTCCGGCCATGCGAGGCAGCCGAGTCGGTCTCTGCGACACAGTAGCTGAGAGCTGTCGCCGTGTGCCTCTTCGAATGCAGCGTTCTGCCTGTGCGAGGGCATACCTGCACGACGTTGATGTCCACCGGGTCGAGGCGCATGAGCGCTCGTGTAGAGTGGCGCACACAGAATGATTTCGCGGGATTTGAACGAGCGCCCCACCGTGGGCGCGCGTCCGGCGCGCGCGTTCGAAACGGTTGGACTTTTGGATGACGCCACAAGAGTCGGGTGCTATGTCGACGTGAGTTTGGAACGCCATACAATGCGTGTTGTTTGCTCGTTTGAACCCGCCTACCCGCGAGCTTGCCCGCGAGAGACAAAGCCTCGAGGTCATTTCAAATTTTAAATCGCCTTTCTTTCCTTGTTTCCTACACCATAGCTTAATTCCTGTCAACCCCACAATTACAAGTACATCGCTCTGTCCTTTACTATTGCCGCGTGAGATGCCGAAAACCTATCCTTATGCCCGCGAGGCGGCCGGCGCGCTGTGACGAGCGATCATCTACAACCATTCCGATTTGGCTTGAAGGCCGACGTCCACTCCACTGCTCGGCCGGCCGCCCATCTCGCGCGCGCTGCGGATCTGAGCGACGAACAGACTGCGCAGGGAGATTCGAAGCCGTGCTCACCAGCATGGCCGAGGAGAACCGTGAGAAGCCCCCGCGCGCCTTTCCAGATATCTGGCCGTCCATGCAAAAGAAACAAGCCGCCAAGGAAGTAGTGATTGACGATAATGCCTTCTCTGCCGAGGCGCTCCGCTTTAGGATCGGTGATAGAGTCAACGTGACTCTGAGCGAAGGACCAGTGCGCAAGGCTGAGGTTCGCTTCAACGGGCGCATCGAAGACATTGGACCGGGCTTCTTTATTGGCGTTGCTTACGACGAGCCAGTTGGCAAGAACGACGGCTCGGTATTCGGTAAGCGCTTCTTCGAGTGCAAGCAAGGGAAGGGCGGCTTCGTGAGGCCCAGTCTCGTCACCCATGACTTCGAATACAAAGCTCCCGAGGCCGATCCGATGGTGAAGCTCGCAGCAGAGGCAGAGGCAAGGAAGCTTGTTCGCAAGGGGAAAAAAGGAGATTTAGCAGTGAATCCAGAGGGTGAGAGCGCTCACGATGCGAGCAAGGACGAAGACCTCAAGCAAGGGGCAAAGAGCGCGGACAAGAAGGATGATTCCAGTGCGCCACGATGGGCTGAGAAGGCCCTGGCGATACGCAGGCTGGCTGTGCGCGAGGAGGCTAAGGCTCGAGGCCTCGACGTCGAAGCGGTCCTCGAGGCGTGGGACCGTCGAAATGAAGCTCGGGTGAACGTGAGGGCGCTATCTGCAGACCCCTTGGATAGTGACAAGCTGATTGCGGCGGCCAACTACTGCACGGTCTCGGGCGACGGGCTCAGGACGTCCATCGTGCGGCAGCTCGGCTCCTTTGTCATCTTCTCCTACGACCACGAGGGCAACAAGCGGTCCACGGGTGGAGATGACGTGGCGTGCGCCGTGCGCGGTACGTCCGTCGTGCGCGCGCGGCTCATCGACAACAGAGACGGCTCATACACGTGCAAGTACCGCGCGTGGGTGTCCGGCAACTACAGTGTGGGGATCTGGCTCAATGGCGAGCAGATCGCCGGATCGCCCTTCCCGCTCAAGGTGCTTTCAACCAAGGCGGACGCGGCACAGTGCGAGTGCCGCGGCAAAGGTCTGAAGATGGCAGTCTCGCGCGAGCCGGTCTCTTTCGAGGTCGACTTTGTCGACGCCTTCGGTCAGGTTTGCTACGCAGAAGAGCTCGACGTGTACGTCGAGCTGCTCCGCGTGCCGCCTGGTGGGGTCGCGCTGTTGCATCAGAGACCTGACGGCGCGCAGACGAGCAGAGGAGCAGACGACGGCGTCGCGCCTTTTCGCGCTCGTCGCAAGCCCCTCAACATTACCATCGAAAAGCCTGAGACTTTCGTCTTCGACGTGAAGCCCAACGAAACGAAGGTGGAAGCGGTTGATGACTATCACCTTCCAAGGAGAAAAGGAGGCCAATCTGGCCAACCTCAAAAGCAGGCCAAGCCGGTCCAAAAAGCTGGCCAACCTGCGGAGCCGGCCGCCGCAGCGCCGGCTTCTGGGCCTGCTCCCGAGCCGGCAGCAGTGGTCGCAGAGGTCGCCATGGCGCCGGAGGTCCCGAAGTATGTCCGCCTTGAGGCTGTTGAGAGGCAGCAGCACTTGCAGCTGTGGGCTCGGCGGCGTTCAACAGACTCCAGAGGCCCCGGCACGTACCCGGGCGACTTTGTGTTGGCCAGCAAAAAATCAAGCAGGCGCATGGCGGCTGCGGCCGAGAGCGACTCCCACGCAACTCACGGCAAGCATGCGCACAAGGATCTCACTGGGGTGCTGCAGCAGTCCTTCGAGTACGAGCTGCGAAGCGACCCGCAGGGCGTGGGCTTCGCCTACGGCGGCCTCTCGCCGGGCACGCTGCACGCACACGGGCAGCTCGTGCGCACGCACACCGTGTACTTCTCGGTGGGCCTCGCCGGCGTCTACCGTCTGCATGTGGGCCTGCGGCAGCAGTCGGTGGAGCTGCCCGGCTCACCCTTTGAGCTCATCGTTGCGCCCGGCCCGGCGTACGCCCCATCGACAAAGCTGCCCAAGGAAATGCTGCCGCTGTGCGGCATCGTGGGCGAAACCTGGCGCGAAATGACGTTCTTCGCACACGACAAGATTGGCAACCAGTGCGTCAATGGCGGCGCGCCCGTAAAGATGGAGATAGAACCAATGTCAGAAGATGTCGAGTGCAGCGCCAACGACAACAACGACGGAAGCTACACGTTCAAGTGGCGCTCCACGAAGTCGGGCACGTTCTCGGTTTCAGTGTCGATCGAAGGCACGGCCGTGTCGGGTTCACCGGCGACGCTCACGATGCTCGCCGGCAACCTCGACGTAAGCAACTGCGAAGTGCGCGGGCCCGGCCTTTCGCGCGCAACGGCGGGCAAGCCGGCGGCGCTGCGCATCAAGTGTTGCGATAAGTTCCGCAACCAGGCCACGCCGTCGACCAAGCTCACGTTTGGGATTGCGCTCTCAGCCGTCGAGAGCGATCGCGAGCGCTCCAAGGAGAAGCGCAAGAACAATGCCGAAAAAGGCGAGGGACAAAGTGGCCCCGAGGATGAAGTCATCAAGAAGCCCGTTGCGCGCAAAGGCAAGGACGAGAAGGATGAGGATTCGCGTTCACGTAAGATGCGTTCGATGGCGGACGCGCTCACGCCGCTCGTCTATGGCGAGGACAAGGACTGGTTCGGCTTCTGGGCTGACGGCGAGTACGAGATCCGCTACAAGGCGTCCAAGGCAGGTGACCACCAGCTGCACCTTTGGGCCGACCCCGAGGGGGCGAGCCAGCCGGGGCGTCCCGTGCGCGAGCTGCTGCCCGGCTCTCCATTCACCGTGCACGTGCGCGAGAATCGGCCCGACCCCGCCAGAAGCTCGATGAACCCGCAGGTCGAGGAGAAGAAGGCCATGTTTGCGGGAGAGAAGCTCATGATGAAGCCGCAGCTGCGCGACCAGTTTGGAAACCCGTCGTCCGCGCCACCCGGCGCGGTGGCCGCGACGCTCATCGATCCCAACGGGTCGCAGACCGTATTGCAGGTGAAGCCCAACCAGAAGGTGCTCGGCTCATACGATGTGGCGCACGAGTCGACGACCAAAGGCCAGTACACCGTGCACGTGACGCTCGATGGCAAGCCGATCGAAGGCTCGCCCGCCAAATTCGTCGTGCAGCCCTCGGTACCCACAGCCGTCCGCTCGCGGATCTCGCCGCCTGAGGAGCAGCCGATGACGCACCATCCGTGCGAGCTGAAGCTGACGGCCGTGGACAAGCTGGGCAATACGCTCGACCGCGGCGGTGCGCGCGTAGATGCTCGGGTGCTCGGTCCGAACGCGTCGAATTGCCACGTCGAGGACAAGAAGGACGGCACCTACTTGCTCGTCTTCACCGCCGGAGCGGTCGGCGAGTACCGCGTGATCGCGCGACTGGACAACGTTGAGATGCCCGCGCTGCCCTTGCAGTTCATAGAGGGGACCAAGCCCACGACGGCGCCCCCGCCCGTTGTGACGCCTCCGGCCGAGGCGCCTGATAAGCAGGAGCAGCAGGAGCAGGAGCAGCAGCAGAGGCAGAAGAAACAACAGGAGCCCACGGAAAAGGAGTCCAAAGGGGGTGGCAGCTTCAAAAAGCCCGGTGGCAAGAACGCCAAGGAAGCGAGCAAGAGGTTGGCTGCAGGTGCACCTGCGAGTGCGCCGGCTGTGGCCGAGGCAGAGACGTCTCTGCCGCAGCCAGCGCCTCTACTGCAGCCGGCTGGGGCCGAGGCACCCGGAGCCGTGGATGCTGCCGCTGAGGCGGCAGTGCCGACTGGCGGCGCTGCTGCAGAGCCTGCAGAGGCAGCGGTCGACAAGGACGGTGCGAACCAGAGCAAGTCGACCCCGAGCAAAAAGCCGCCGAAGGCCGGCAAGCCCAAAACCCCGAGCCTGAAGACGTCGCAGCCGAGCAAGGAGGGCGCACTGGCAGCTGACTCGGCTCGTTCTGCTTTGGCAGACACTGCTCGTTCCGTCGCCAGCTCCGCGAAGAGCATCAGCAGCAAGAAAGGCGGGAAGCCTCAGCCCAAGGGCTCGCCGCGCTCCCCGCGCTCCCCGCGCTCGCCGCGCTCGCCGCGCCCAACGGCGACCGACGCGCACATTTAGTTTTACGCGCGCGAAATTTATGATTAGATCGCGAACAGCGCGGTGCTGGCTGTGAATACCAGTACGTGTGTATGCGTCAACTTTGGTGATTGCGTCCGGGCTGCTCCCCGCGGACGCCGGCTCGCAAAACCCGAACATCGATGGTCTCCGTCTACCTCTACGTGCCCAACCTCATCGGCTACCTGCGCTTGGCCCTCGCATTCCTCGGCTACGCATACGCGCTCACCGACTACCGCGTCTTACTCGGCGCCTACTCGCTCAGTCAGTTGCTCGACGCCGCCGACGGCTTTGCTGCGCGCGCTCTCGGGCAGTCATCCACGTTTGGCGCAGTGCTCGACATGACGACCGACCGCGCGTCGACCACGTGTCTATGTATTGTGCTCGGCCATCTGTACCCCCAATATATCACCCTCTTCGCCGCCCTCGTCATGGTGGACATGATCACACACTGGTACCACATGTATGCCAGCGTTCTGAGCGGCAGCGACTCGCATAAAAAGGTGACCAACCCGATCCTGGCCTTCTACTACTGGAAGCCGGTGCTATTCATCGAGTGCGCCTTTACGGAGCTCTGGTACCTCTCGCTCTACACGCTGCACTTCACGGGCGGCCCGCTCGTGCTCGGCGTGCCGGCGGTGAAGCTAACGCTCATGTTTTGCACGCCCTTCTTCGTGTTCAAGCAGGTGTGCAACCTGGTGCAAGGTGCGGTGGCGTGCGAAAAGCTCGTCGCGTACGACGAGGCAAAGAAGAAGTCCAAGTGAACTGAAGCTTGGCTGCCGGGAGTGTCTGGGCGGGGCCTGTGTGCATAAACTTCTGAGTGTTCGGTTGACTGACAGTGTGTGAAGTGGGAACATATTTCCGTGCGATTGCGACGATGTCGAAGACAAATCGTTCACAGTCACGCTCGCGCTCGATGAACACCTCACCCCAATTTTTTCTCGTCGTCATGGACTGGTTTACAGCCTCCACGCCGATGCCGCCGCCCTCGGCACCACCATCAGAGCCTCTTCCCAAGGAAAAGGCCCCAGGGGACAGATCCCGCAGCCCGTCGCAATCTCCTCCGAGCGTCAGCGGCAGCCGGAGAGGAAGCGAGGACCGCGAGCTGCCATCTTCGTCGGCACAGCCGCGGAAGGTGGACCCAACGGTGAGGTCGGAGCAAGCCAAGGACTGGGCGGCGAAGAAGCGCGAGGCGCTCGAAAAGGCCAAAAGACTGCGGGAGGAGCGCGAGAACGCTGCATTCGGCATGCAAACTGGCGGCGGCATGTACGGCGACTTCCTCGATCGGCTCCACGCCGCTGAGAAGCGCGACCAGCAGCAGCGGCTGCAGCAGGAGCAGCAGGCGACCGGGTCAGAAGGCGCCGAGGGTAAGCCGAAGGTGCGGCGCAAGTCGCCCATCCGGTCCGCGGGGATCAAGATCAAGAAGCTCGTCACGAGCAGCGGCAGCCACCTAGCTTCGCCACTCAAAAGGCCCTTGAGCGCGGCGGAGCAGGTGTCTCTGGCGAAGGCGACGGCCGACAAGACGGTGGCGGAGCAGAAGCGGCGCGACGCGAAGCCGTCGGCGGCGGACCCGGCGCGTGAGCTCGCGCAGCACGGGTACGAGGCGCTCGGCCCCATCGCGGCGGGTGCCTACTCCGTCATCCTTCGCGCACGACGCAGCGCTTGCCCTGTCAGCAAGGACGAGGCAGAGGCGAGAGCGAGCGCCGTGGCGAGCGCCGTCGGCAGCAGTAGCGACGTGGCTGAGGGCAGCGACGTGGCTGTCAAGACCTTTGATAACGCAAAGTGCGCCAAGTCCAAGGACCTAGGCGAGGCACGAGATAACGAGCTCAAGGCACTACGAATCCTCGCGGCGGCGGCGCGAGAGCGCGGGGGGGCTCGCCATCCGCACATCGCGTACATGCTGGCGGAGCATGAGGGACCGGCGACCACGCACGCGGTGCTTGAGTACTGTCCGGGAGGCTCGTTGCTCAGGCACATGCAGCTGCTCCAGAAACAACGTGCCCCCACACGCGGCGCGGCTGCGCACTCGGCGGCCGGGTTCGCCTCCGAAGGGGTTGGCATGCCCGAGAGCGACGTGGCCAAGCTGACGTGGCAGGTGGCGAGCGCACTTGAGCACATGCATTCTCTCGACCTCGCTCATCGTGACGTCAAGCCGGGCAACATCTTGTTCGACAATGAGGGAGGCGCGACCAAGCCCGAGCAGATGTGCGCCAAGCTCTGCGATTTCGGCTTCACCACGGTCTGCGGCGGTCGCATGCTTCGAAAGCTAGTGGGTACGCCTTCGTACCTCGCCCCCGAGCTTACGGGCTGTGGCAAGGAGGAAGGGTATCGCGGCAAGCCGGTGGACATGTGGGCGCTCGGTGTGGTCCTCTTCGAGATCATACACGGCAAGCCTGCCTTTTATGGTGCGACTCTCGAGCAGCTCGAGACACGCATTCGCGCCGTGTCGCTCGCGCAGTTCGACGCGACCGTCTCGGCGGGCGCGCGCGCGCTCGTGCAGGCCCTGCTCAAGGCGGAGCCTAAGGAGCGATTCACCGCTAAGAAGGTGCTCGAACACAGCTGGATCAAGCAAGGGCAGCACCCTGTGGCCATCGAGCGGATGTAACGACCCGTCCTGGGCCATAGGTCATAGGAGTGAGCTCGAGTCATGGACGCCCCCCACGCGCCACGGCCGAGGAACCATCCGTGGAGACGAGTCTGCGAGCTGCGACGAGTACGGAGTAGAATCTCAACGAGAGCCGCGCGACTGTGCTCTGTACTCTGATGTGATCCTGCGATCGGATTTCTGACAAAAATAAGTAAAATTCTCTCGGATTCGTCACTGGCTCAATTTGTGATTAATTAACTTCGGCGCTCTGCATCTGTGGGGGCACACTTCTGCATGTCGGCAGCTTTTGTGCTTGGTTTAGGGTTCGGGTTGGGAGCGCGGTGCTCACTAATCGTCGCTCGCCACCCAGTGGCCGTCAGAACTACGGGCTGTTCTGAATGCAGGATGCTGAGCTATCAGGCGAGGACTGCTCCATCAAGACTTATAATGCAGGATGAGGCATTACTAGAGGAGTGCTACCTTCCCATCTTTGATGACAGCCTAGAGGTATCCGAGAAAGACTTGGCAGCTGCGGAGCGCTTTCGAATTGTGCTCAGCGCATTCCCAGTGGTGATGCCAGCCTTGGCATTCCTCGGCTATGATGCGGTCGTCCCGATTTTCCACGAACTCATCTCCTTCACGCAATCTTGGTATAGTGTTGATGGCGGCAGGCTGGAGGCTGAGCTCATCATTCCCATAATCAATGGCATCGTCCAGCCGGCCGTGGCCATCGTGCTTGGGACGATGGTCACGTCGACGCTCACCACGCTGCGTGACCGTCAAGTTTCGATCCGCAGCTGTCTCAACAAGGAGGCATGCGACGTGAGAATGCTGGACGCGACGTTGACCTTGATGTACGGTGCCGCCGAGGACAGGGCGCTCCGTACACAGTATTTGGCGCTCCTGCGCCAGTATGTCACTCGCCTGATCGTCGAATCCAGCGTCTCCAATCGGCAGTGTGAGGTGAGCCTCACCTCAGAGTCTGAACTTGACGGCCTACTACAGAGCGTGTACAGCACTCGGAGGAACCCGGAGCTCGAGGGCGCAGCGCGCTTCTACGATCCTGTACGCATGCAGCTGCCAAATCTCGTGCAATCTCTCAACCACCTGCGCTCGCATCGGCTCGCGCAGCTTCAGACGACCTACCCAGCCGTTCATTGGCAGATCATGACCCTACTCGGAGGGTCGATCATCGTTGCCTTTCTGATCGAGTCAGATGAGGCGGCGCTCCAGTTTCTCAACTCGGTGCAGCTGCGGGTGCTCTTCACCATCCTCATCGGTGTGCTCTCGGCCGCCGCGTCCCTGCTCGTTGACCTCAATGACCCGTTTCGCGGCAATTTCCGCATCACGCCGTCGGCGGATCAACTTCTCGTGATTCGGCAGACTCTCACCGAAGATGGCCTGCAAGCAGAAGGGCGATTGGGGTGTGCGATGGCCCCAGCACGTGCACCGGTCACGCCCTCAACCTCAACGGCCGCCTAACGCTTACGAGACTGAACGAGACGCGTCGAACGGTGGTTTTGGCGGCTTTCCTTTCGTTGTTTCGAGAATTACGTAAGACCCGGCCGGTGTGTCTCAAATAGCCCCGGGCGTAGAAACACCGACGCGCGCTACCTCGCCGGCACGCCCAGCCGCGCCCTCATCAGCCCGACGAGGAGCAGTGCGCTGTGCTCGAGGGTGAACTCGCAAGGCAGATCGTCAGACGCGAAGCACTCCACCTCGGAGCTGCAAAAGTCGCGCTCGCCCGGCGGCAGCAGCAAGTCAATAAAGGCTGCGAGCGGTGCGACAGCGGCCGTGGCGAGCGTGCACGGCAGATACTCGACCTCGACGGCCACGCCGGTTAGAGTTCCTTTGTTGAGGAAGAGCTGGCCCACGCGAACCACAAAGTCGCCGCATGCGTACACGGAGCCCTCGATGAGCACGTTAAGACGTTGAGCGCAGGCCTGGGCCTTTTCCATCAGCGGTTCGAGCTCGGCGCCTGCGCGCAGCACACGATCGCCGCCGCCAGCAGCCTTTGACACGATAAAGTGTTCGCTCGGCGCCTCCATCGTGTGCAGCACAAAGAGCTCCTCGCTGCGCAGGTAGTTGCACGTGCAGCGCCAGCGTGAGCTGGGCAAGCGCTCGGCGCCCAGCTCCGCCAGGCGAGCCTCGACCTGCAGGAGCGAGCACGTCTGCGTTCGAGCGAGACTGCGCGACATATTAGAAATAGAAAAAGCGCTCAATTCGACGCTTCGGCGGAGGGGGCCGCGGTCAGAGCGACGAAAGTCGATAACAGTCGCAGACCTCGACTGTGTCACCAACACCACTCACGCTTTACATGTACATGTATCGACTTTTTCAGATCAAGTTCCAGTGATTAATAATCACCACATGATCCACTGTGTTCGTGTGTTGAAACACCATAGGGTAACTACCTGAGTAGTGAAACCCTTCCCCAAGGTCGAAATCTTGCGCCCTTGATCACGGGACCTAGGAACTAGGCTGTCACTATTTCTTCTCAATGCTGATCACTAGGCACCTGTACTAGGCACCCCCTTCCGTACCCCTTCCGCCCGCCCCCCGTGGACGCCCGCCCCACCTTCCCCCACGCTGCGGGAGAAAGCGATGAGAAGAGAAGCCAAATGGGGCTGCCGTTCGGAGCCAAACCAGCTGTGCTTAGGCTCCGAACCTGTCCCACTCGGCACCTGCAAACGCTTAAGCTACGCTAAGGACGACTCCCGTCTTCCCCCTGCAGCCATATTTGATGAGCTGCCACACTTCAGGGCCACACTTGTCACCCGCAACCCGCCGCAGCCTTGTTCGGGCTAGGACATTCCCATTGGGCTAAGGCGCTACGGGAGGCGCTAGCTGCGCCCTGCGCGGGGTAGTTACGGGGTAGTACCTAGCGTAATACGTCGCAACGTGCTGCCGTACCGCTAGTCGTGCGGTCTGGCTGTATGACGACAGAGTCTAATAGACTGAGTCTTCAGATGTGGTGCGGTCGATGTCGGCACGGTGTTGCGGCATGTCCTTTCTCCTTATGCTTATCGCTCGGATCCCGTTTTTGAAAGTGTGGCTGTGCGTATCCATGTAGTATGAGAGCATCCCGAGCCTGCCTACGGTGCGACGTATTTTTTATCGGCAAGACCCCTCCTCCTCACGCATACCCGTTAATGCCCGCCCACCGACCCCGGGCGGGGCCCGTCCAATCAGCTCCAAATCGTAGCTCGTCCTCCTACCGTCCCACCCACCCTCTCGGCCACACGGGCTCGCACAAACCGAGCACAAACTGAACGCCATGCTGAGCGCGCAGGCCCCATATCTTGAGCCACGTGAGACTCACTCGGGGCCGGGGGTGGGGGTGGGCGCGAGGGGATTCACCCACATCGCACCCGTCTGCTTGCCGATGATCGGCATGGGCTTGAGACTCTTCTCGACCAGTTTGTAATCGAGTTCCCGTCCGTCAGCGCGCTCAACGCCGACGCCCGCAACGTCCTTTTGCGAGAGGTACGAGGATTGCGACCACTCGATGTCGAAGCTCGTGCTCTCAAGGCCTCCGAAACGGCTCTGTGTTTCGTCAATCAGCTTGTACGGTATGAAGTTGAAGCCACACTGTGAGGGCTGGTTGCGCGGCAGCTTGCCGTGTTCCACACCCTCAGGCGTGAACAGCGTCGCGATGTCGTCGAGCAGCAGCGGCGGTGCGCAGACCTCGGTGCCGATGGTGCCGGTGCTGTTGTCGGCGCGCAGAAAGCATCCGATGAACAGGCCAGCGCGGTCGGCACCCGTATCCCATTCGACTAGGCTCGACATGAAGTACAACTTCCCCTTCTCACAAAGGCCTGGCATCAGATGGCCGCCATCAGAGGTCATACGAGGTCATCAGAGGAGAGGGTATTGGAGGGAGGTCATCCGAGGTCATCCGAGGTCATCCGAGGTCATCCGAGGTCATCAGAGGTCATCAGAACGAGCATCCACACCTGGGATCAGATAGCCGCCATTGTCGATGCACTCGAGCAGCCTCACACCCCCAAATGCGCGCGCACCCGCGATGGCCACACCGTCACCCAAGCACTTGTCGAGCTCGTCGCAAGTGGGCCATGAGCGTGGAGAGTGCGGGTTCGGGCAGACGAGAGACTCATCGCCGTCCGAGATGGCGCGCATGTAGTACAGGTACGAGTGCGAGCCACGTCCCTTGGAAGCATGCGCGAGCCCGAGACCATCGCTCCACGAATTGCGTACCTGATGAGGGAGGAAATCAGAGGCCATCAGCATGCACTCAGAGGCCATCAGCATGCACTCAGAGGCCATCAGCATGCACTCAGAGGCCAACAGCATGCACTCAGAGGCCATCGCTCCACGATTGCGCACGATGAAGCCTCCCACGTTGCCGTGCTCATCCATGTATGTGTCGGTGTACCCGACGATGTTGATCGCATGTCCCCCAAGCTCTTCCTTGACGTCGTGGTTCCTGTAGTACCACTCGCCTCGCATCGTGACCATTGGGCGCGTCTCCGAGGCACAGCACTTGACGTTCTGGAACTCGCGCGTGGGTGGACACGGCGGGCAGATACCCCATTCGACATTCTGGACACACCTGTGGGGAGAGTAAGCGCCGTGGTGAGCACTTGCATGCCGAGCAGAGCGCCCGTTCGACCTTCTGGACAGACCCTGGGTAATACTTGGCTGTCCAATTGGTGCAAGGTAGGTCCACCTTGTTCCACGCCATCGTAATCCCAAGGGTGAGCGGCTGCTGCTTCTCGAGCAGCGCGTCCTTAATGTCCAAGCTCTCGTAGAAGCTGTCCGCGCGCGTCACGTTGAATTGCAGCGGGTTGGTGCGCCGTTTCTCGTCGAGACCTTCGCACTGCTTCTCGTTCAGCTTATTCTTCGAGTACGGGCACACAGAGGCGGGGAGAGCGCCGTACTGGCCGAGCGCCTCGAAGAAGAAGAGCATGCGCTCGTCGGCGCCCTCGGTCGTGTTGCCCCACCAGATGTTGCCTTCGCTGTCCGACTCAGCCGGACACATGAAGCTTGGGGTTCGGCGGCAAAAGTCCATCACGGCAATCCCCATCGCCTGCCGACTGAGCTGGACGTAACTGTCGGGCTCGAGCCAGCCGCGCTTGACGCCGTAACGCCGGTAAGAATCTTCCACGATGCCGGTCAGCGAAAACAGCCAGCAGTCGCCGCGGTACATCTGGTCGACCGATGGCGTGATGCCGGAGAGGAGGAACTTGTGCGGCTTTTTCTTATTGACCAACACAGTTGCGGGATTGTCTTGTTGTAACAAGCCATGGCCGCCCGATCTGTCGAGTGTCTGCAGCATGGTTGCTGCGTGCGCTCGCTCGAGGCTCTCTAGCAGAGCAAGGGAGTGCTCCGACGCTGACTGGGCACGCCATAAGAGTATGCCCTGCGTGACGATCAGAACGCCAGCCATTGCGAGCGCAGTGGAGCGCCAGGATGGCCTGCATGATTCGTGCGCACCCACCCTACTCGTGCCGGCCTCGATGGCTTCATACGCAGTCAGAAAGGCCTCCATGGAAGTGGTCGAGACTCTCCGACGGCGCGGCCCTCGGACGAGACATCGACGAGACCTCTTCCTCGAGACCCCCCGTCGCGGAGACCGGGTTTTTCTGAGCGCCGTCTTGGGCATTCCGTCGCCCCGGCCAAGATCTCGCCAGGTACAAACTCAAACACAAGAGTGAGAGCTTGCCAGACGGACCGGCGAGCGCGAGCGAGCCTCTCGACTACGCTACCTCATTGTAGCTCCACCGGTACCCAAGAGTGGCCCGGCCACCACACTCAATAATTCGCATGTCATGGTGCTTGCGCCCTCACGTCTAGGCGCGTCTAGGCTGGACACCGCCTCCGCTACCATACCGAGCGGTGGCGTCGTGCGCGCCCATCGGTACCCTGTCCCACCGGCCCCGCCTGTCCCGCCAGCGGAGAAGCCAAACCGGTCCCGCGAGAGCCGCCACGGCACTGAGAATGAGCATCGCTGATAATGAGCAGAGCAGCGCGAGCCGGTGCGCGGGCGCGTGGGCGGCGGGCGCTAGGGTGGTCCATGAGGCGATTGGATGCGGCAACCGTCTGAGAGCTCCAACGCACACGCCGCCTATCGTGACGCCCACGAGAGCGCGGACGCCCACGAGAGCGCGGACGGTCATCAGGTGGCGAGGGTGGCGGCGACGGCGGGTGATCACCGCCGATGCCACCTCCGATACCCCGCCTAATCCAGGGCCCCGCGCCACGCCTTCCGCCGCACCGCCTTCCGGTGCCATGGCCGCTTGTGCCACTGTACCTGCCGCCATCGCCATCCCTTTCGATGGCTCCACCACGCACGGAGCCTCGCCCTCGCCCACCACCTCGATCGCAGCTACGCTGGCCACCTTGTCGATGTCTGCCTTGGCCAAAGCCTTGCTTTGCCGATACGCCGCGAGGGCGACGTCCATGTCATGCCTCCTTTGTTCGCGCGCGGCGGCGGCCTCTAGTGCCTCTAGTGCCACCTCCTCGGCCACCGCCACCACCTCCTCGGCCACCGCCGCCTGCATCGCCTTCGCGCGAAAGCCCGTTGGCGGCTCCTCAAGCCTCACGAGCCATGCCGCCCGCGCCGCCGCCGCCTCGTCGCTCTCATCCTCGATCTCGTCGACACTCGCGACCTGTGTGGAGGCGACGTCGAGATGCTCCTCCTCCGTCGCCAAGTCCAGAACCATCGCCGTGCGCGAGGCTGCGACAGCCCCCACGTACTTGCCATCGCCGCCGGCATTGAGGGGTTGGAAGCCCGCCGCTTGCAGCGCCGCCTCGACTGCGGCGAGGGCAAACAGAGGCACGTCGGCAAGCGTCTGCTCCATCCTCGCTTGCGAGGAGCGCTCGCCGCCCGCCGGCCCTTCTTGCGCGTCGGAGGCGAACGCAATCGCGCCGGCAGCGCCGAGTAGCTTTGTTGTCGGTCCGGCGATCGCCATCGTCGCCACCGTGGCAGTCGCCTTGGCCATCGCCGCAGCAAACTTGACGGCGGCGACGGCGGCCGCGGCTATCGTCACCGTGGTCTTCGCAAGTTCGGTCACCAGCTGCACGTCCTCCTCAGATGTGGTAGCGAGCATCGGAGCGCCCACCTCCGCCGAAGAATTCTGCACCGCGCGGACCGCCGTGGCCAGCAAGGATATGGTCACGGCCGTGGCGTCAAGGGCCAAAGCTGCGGGCCAAGCTGATGCATTGGCAAACGCCACTTTGGGAACGAGGAACCGCTGCACTTTGGGAAGCTTGCGTTCAACAGCTTCAGATTTCTTTTGAGGCGAGCTGAACCAGCCCAATGGCTTCGCAAGCTGCACCGAGGGCATCACCGCCCTCGTCTTTGGCTTTGGAAAACCATACAAATGCGAGTTCCGCGAGGTGCTCGCAGAGCCGACGCTTTTGGCCTTCGGGCGGGCTGGCCAGGTGAGCCGAACCGAGTGGGTGTTGAGCAATGAGGCAAGGCTAATGAGGCAGGCCAACGTGTTGCGCATGGTGCCGTCTGTCGTGGCGAGGTGCCAGTTTTGAGCCTTGTGGTGGCGCAGTGGCTCTCTTCAAATGCACAAGTCAAGTCAAGTCAAGTCAAGCACAACGCGCTGCGGGCGGTCACACGACCTGGGTGCGGCAGATTTGTCGCCCCGAGTTTGGGAGATTTGACGAAGGTACTGAGAAGTACATAAGTCAAAGTCGTCGCTCTCGGGCAACCCCAAATAAGGTAAGCGTCGTGAGTTTGCCAATGCCTAATCGGAGCTCCGTGATGGCTCATGCACTCTTCGTGTTCGGTGCGATCGTAGAGGGCATGTCCACAGTCATGCAAGAGTTGCAAGGATCCTATTGCGATACTATTGCTCCAGACGTGAACCCATGCTGCGCCCTCCACGATCGCACCGAACAGACGCAATGCATCTCTTACTGCGATACGCACGGGCCCGAGGTGGATTCTTGCTGCGCTCTCAGTGGCCACGACGAACAGGCTCAATGCCGATGGAACGCTTACCTGCACAATCACCCTAACAGCGGAACCAGCGGCGGCGAGATCACTCGAATCATCGGGCATTACTGCTCTTCGACGGGGCCCGAAGAGAACCCATGCTGCGCAATCCAAGACGTAGATGAACAGGAGGCGTGCGTTAATTACTGCGACGCAGCGGCTGACTCGCCGAAGAAAGAGGAGCGTTGCTGCACAAAGATGAGCAAAGACGCACAGGCTCGATGCCGGCTCAGGGAGGACGCTTGGGAGAAGCTGCCGTGCGCCGAGTCGTGTAACGAGCCGGAGTCGTGCGGTGAAGTCAACTCGATGAAAGACCCAGGGGGGTGCGCCGAGACGTGCTCATCACGGGATTTGGAGCGGATCCTCCTCGACTTCAACGGCCAGTCGGGCGAGTCATGCGTGCTCGACGAGGGCCGCGCCAATTCCAACCAGGTTCCGGAGTGCCTCGTACCGTGCGGCGCTAGCCTGACGACGCCGAGGACGTGCGATGAGTACCGCGCCATCTTCACGGGGTGCGGCGCCACGTGCCCCCCTGAGCTCAAAGAGTCGCTCCTGCACGAGCTCAGCTTCGCCAAGACATGCACCCAGCACGCGTCCATCCTCCGCCGCATCGAGTTGCGTAATGAAGAGGCCGACGTCTACCCCTGACCGTCTTGATGTGCGAGCGAGCGAACGCCACACATGGCCCGGGGAGGCGCGTTCGGGGCCCATCGACACTGACGAACCCCAACTAACGACATGGCCAGGGAGGTGGCCGTCGACGATGTTGGAGTCAGGCGCCATTCAGGCGCGCGGGGGGGAACACTCCCTGGGCGCATGCTCGATGCTGGGCGCTTTCGCTGTCGAAAGCCGCCCCGTGCATGTACACGGTATCGGTATACAAATTGGCTCATATCCGTGCCGTACACACGATAAACGAAACCGGCCACGGTTATTGGTTAAGCCTCGGTGCGGGGTTTCTCAGTTTATTTCCACTTCACAGGGACGCGGGTGTCGGGTCCGGTCGCCGCGCCGGCCGCCGCTGTGTCGCGACATCGGACATGAGTTATTCAATGATCGGTTGATGTCTAGCTGATGATGTTCCGTTCCAGTACGGAGTACCGACACTTGCGAGCCCGTAATACGCTGTGCTGAAAGGCATATGCTGCTCCAAAAAGAGTGGAAACTCGCGGGGATGCGGATGGGAGAGGAGACGCGAGCGAGGTCCTGCATCACCTCTGCTGCGGGTTGACGTTGGGGATGACGAGGAACTGCACGCGCCGGTTGCGCTGTCGGCCGTCCTCCGACGAGTTATCCTGCAGCGGGAGCGTCGCACCGAAGCCGTGCGGCACGAGGCGCGCCACGTCGACGCCGAGGGCATCGAGAGCTCGACAGACGGCGTGCGCGCGCTGCACGGAGAGCTTCGCATTCTCTGCGGCCGAGTACTCTCGATCGTCCGTGTGCCCCTCAACCGACAGCTTGAGCGCTTTATGCTCGTCGAGCAGCTTCGCGACCTCCTTGAGCATCTCGTGGCTCCGCTCAGTGATGGTCGACTCGCGCGCCGGGAACTCGATGCCATAGCGCGTGCCGAGCTCCGCAATCGCATGCACGCCGACGCGCCGGTCGGTCTTGATGCCCTGGCGCGCCTTCATCGCCGACGAGAGCGACACGGATGCGCCGTATCCCTTCGCCCGTAGTCGCGAGGGCAAGGTCCCCAAGGCGATCAGCGCCGCGCCCACCGCTTGCGCGCGCTGCGCCGAGAGTTTGGGATCCTCATCGGCCTGCGCGTGGCCGGCAATGTGCAGCCGGAGGGAGGGCATGCGCTGCAGCTCCTTGGCTACCTTGGCGAGCGACACGTGCGCGTCTACCGGGAGCGTGGTCGCCGCCATCTGGAACTCAAGGGGCTTCACCTCCGTCATCTGGAGTTCGTGCAGCCAGCAGAGCTGATCCGTCGCAGGTGGCTTGGGCGGCGCGTGCTTGATGGGCAGCTTCCCAGCTTCGGCGAGCTTCGCCTCAGCCTCCTTCAACTCGCGCTCCTTTTGCTTGCGCTCGAGCTCCTCGCGTAACCGACCGAAGGCGGCGTCCTCGAGCTTCGCGCGCTCGAAGGCTTCCCTGGCCTTCCGCCTCGCCTCCTCGAGAGCCATGATCGCCGCCGAATGGGCCGTGCCCGTGCTCATGCGCATGCCCTGGCACAGGTCGAGGTTCCGCTGCGCGGCCTTGCTTGCTGCTACGAGCTGCGCGTCCTCCGCACCGAGCTCCGCTGCAAACGCCTCGGCTGCCGCGAGCGCGCCGCTCAACCCATTGAGCTTCGTCAACGCTGCGTCGAGAACGGCCTGCGCCGCCTCGCGGTTCCGTCCCATCGACATGGCAGCGACGAGCACCGCCGCGCACCAGCGGAAGATCGCGCCGCATGGGCGCGAAGCGTACTCGACAGCCTCCACCGTGAGGGCTGGGCCGTCCGCCTTGTTCTCCGCTGCTGCTGCCTTGACCGCCGCGATGAGCCCGACGCCGCCGCGCCCGCCCGGCGTCGGTGGCATGGCGCCCTCCTCGTCGCCTTCTGTGCCCACCTCGGCGGCTGCGGCGGCGGCACCGCCGCCGCCCTTGGCCGCCGCCGCCACGAGCTGGTTCCTTAGGCCGAGCTTGTTCATCACATCGGTCTTCTTCCAGCGCGGAGCCGCCGTCGTGCCGACAGCCTCCTTGAGAGCGGGCCATCGCTCGGAGACCCTGTCGAGGAGGTCCGTTCGCTTCGAGAGATCGAGCGCGTTCAGCGCGAGCACGCGCTTGATAAAGTCCGGCCTCGACAGCATCGTCTGCAGCTCGGCCCAGTCGGCCTCCTCACCCGGTGCGCTCACCTTGACGTTCTTGCCTTCGGCCGCCTTGAGCAGCACCTGCACGAGCTCGAGCGCGCGGCGCACGAGCTGCGGCGGACGCGCGAGCTTGCGCACCTCGCCTAGCTCCCGCTCCGAGACCGAGCTCACCGCCGCGAGCGCCGCGTCGTCCTTAACAATCTCTGCCGGCTTGTCAAACGTCGGCGGCTCCTCCTCGCCCGTGCCCGCGCCGGAGCCGCCATACCTGCGCACGCCCTCGCGCGCCGCTGCCACCTCCGTGCGTGCCTCGGCCGTCTGGCCCTGCAGCTTTTTCCTCTCTTCTGTGGCGCCGCTCATGGAGGCGGACGTCTTGCTCGCCGCTTCGGCTGCTTCCTTGAGCTTCTCCTCAGCGACCTTGCAGGAAATGATCGCCGTCTCCATCTTCTCCTTGGTGGTTTTCTCATTCTCGACCGCCACGTCAACGGCCGCCTCGAGTCGCTCCACCTCCTGGAACAGAGCGTCCACCTCGGCCTTCTTCAGGTCAACGGCCATTTGTATCGTTTCACGGTCGAGAAGAGGCTCCCTGAACCGGAGTCCCGCAAAACTCGAGCGTTGTTGCGGGCGCTCACGGTCGGCTTGCACCGCGAACTCAACACTCTCCTCAAGCACGTCCGACCTAGGAAATTCCTACCGTCGCGTGCGCGAGACGTGTCGACCGAACGCCCTTTTCGTATAGTTTTCTTTCGATAGGAGGATCCCCAAGCACCAGTCTTCGAGGTCGCGTCAGCTTTCCCCACAAGGCCCCGTCAACAGGCGCTTGGTAAAGGGCAGGTATGCAGGAGCCTTCACCGGGCGAGCGAGCGAAGTCGCCCCAGCGACGCCCATGCCACCGGTCGTGACGGCGACCGCGGTCGCCCGCCCGGCGGTCACAGCGACCGCCACGGCGACGCCGCGCGTCACCGCGACGGCGACCGCGACACCTCGCGTGACGGCGACGGCTGCACCGGCGGTCGCGGTCAAGGCAGTAGCGGTCGCACGGCCGCCGGCCACTGCGGTAGCCACTGCGACAGTCAGCGCAGCGCGCGTCGTCGCATCAGTACCTGCTGCGGTTGCTGTTGCTAAGCCCACCGTCACCGCAACCGCGACCGCCAGGCCCGCCGTCACCGCAACCGCGACCGCCAAGCCCACTGCCACCGTGACGGCCACGGCCAAGCCCACTGCCACCGCCACAGCCAGGGCCGTCGCCGTCAAGGCTGCCGCTCCCGCAGAGCCACCGGCTGAGGAGGAGGCGCCGCAACTCAGCAAGCGGCAGCAGAAGAAGCAGTACGCTGCGTCGCGAGCGGCCGAGATGGGCGAGGAGACACCCCGAGACGACGACGGCGGCGGCGGCGGCGGCGCCAAGCAGCCCAAAGAGGTCGATCCTGCCAAGGCGGCTGAACGGGAGGCGGAGATGGTGCGCAAGAGGGAGGAGGGGGAGAAGATCAAGGCGGCCAAGAAGGCGGAGGCGGATGCGGCGCGCAAGGCTAAGGCGGCCGAGATGGCGGCGCAAAAGAAGGCCGAGGCCGAGGCGGAAAGGGCGCGGGCGGTAGCCGAGGAGACACTGTCGGCCGAGCTCGGCATGGGCACGTATGAGATGAAGGGCGATCGCGGGTACATGGAGGATCGTCTGAATGTGCGCCGGCTGCCGACGGGCGATCTGTTTGCAGGAGTGTACGACGGGCACTGCGGCGAGAAGTGCGCCGAGTGGGCGAACACGAAGCTTCATCTGACGTTGATGGAGACGCCGGAGTTTGTGGCGGGCGACATTGGTGAGGGTCTGCGCCAGAGCTTCCACATCACCAACGACGAGTACATGGCGACGGGGGGCGAGGACGGCACGACGGCGTGCGCGCTCGTGATCCGCGGAAACACGCTTCACGTCGCGAATGCTGGCGACTCGCGCGCGGTGGTGTGCAACACGGCTGGGCAGGCGGTGTGGGCGACGGTCGATCACAAGCCCGACGGCCCCGAGAAGAAGCGCATCGAGGCGCTCGGCGGTGTGGTCGACTATGGTGGTATAGTGTCGCCGGACGGTCAGAACTTTCTCAAGTGCGCACGCTCGCTCGGGGACGCCAAGTATAAGGTGGGGCCGCGCAGCCAGCACCTGATCTGCGCGGAGCCGGACGTGTTCAGGCGCGAGCTGACGGACGAGGACGACATTATCGTGATGGGGTCGGACGGCGTGTGGGACGTGCTGAGCGACCAGAAGGCGTGCGAGATTGCGCTCAAGGCGCTCAAGGAGAACCCAGGCAAGCCGCACCTGGCGGCGAAGGCGGTCGCGCTCGGGGCGTATCAGGCGGAGAGCGAAGACAACATCTGCGCGGCCGTGCTGCTGCTCAAGCGACGGCCGGGCTTGTCCGGGGGTACGGCCGCGGCGGTGAGCACCCCTTCGTCGAGTGCTGACGCCAGTCGGGGCGCGGCTGGAGGCTCGAGGAGTGGCGGAGGTGACGGACAGTCCGACGGGCCGTCGGGCCGTCCTTCGGGTGACACAGATGTGAACGCGATCCATGGAGGCGGCGGAGGCGGCGGAGGCGGCGGAGGCGGCCGTGGTCGCCAGCAAGCTGACGCCAGTGGCAAGAGTGAGGATGCAGCCAAGGCGGTGGACAAGGAGGCGGCGGCCGCACGCAAGAGGGAGGAGGGGGAGAAGATCAAGGCGGCCAAGAAGGCGGAGGCGGATGCGGCGCGCAAGGCTAAGGCGGCCGAGATGGCGGCGCAAAAGAAGGCCGAGGCCGAGGCGGAAAGGGCGCGGGCGGTAGCCGAGGAGACACTGTCGGCCGAGCTCGGCATGGGCACGTATGAGATGAAGGGCGATCGCGGGTACATGGAGGATCGTCTGAATGTGCGCCGGCTGCCGACGGGCGATCTGTTTGCAGGAGTGTACGACGGGCACTGCGGCGAGAAGTGCGCCGAGTGGGCGAACACGAAGCTTCATCTGACGTTGATGGAGACGCCGGAGTTTGTGGCGGGCGACATTGGTGAGGGTCTGCGCCAGAGCTTCCACATCACCAACGACGAGTACATGGCGACGGGGGGCGAGGACGGCACGACGGCGTGCGCGCTCGTGATCCGCGGAAACACGCTTCACGTCGCGAATGCTGGCGACTCGCGCGCGGTGGTGTGCAACACGGCTGGGCAGGCGGTGTGGGCGACGGTCGATCACAAGCCCGACGGCCCCGAGAAGAAGCGCATCGAGGCGCTCGGCGGTGTGGTCGACTATGGTGGTATAGTGTCGCCGGACGGTCAGAACTTTCTCAAGTGCGCACGCTCGCTCGGGGACGCCAAGTATAAGGTGGGGCCGCGCAGCCAGCACCTGATCTGCGCGGAGCCGGACGTGTTCAGGCGCGAGCTGACGGACGAGGACGACATTATCGTGATGGGGTCGGACGGCGTGTGGGACGTGCTGAGCGACCAGAAGGCGTGCGAGATTGCGCTCAAGGCGCTCAAGGAGAACCCAGGCAAGCCGCACCTGGCGGCGAAGGCGGTCGCGCTCGGGGCGTATCAGGCGGAGAGCGAAGACAACATCTGCGCGGCCGTGCTGCTGCTCAAGCGACGGCCAGGGCCTGAGCCCGAGAAGCTGGCTGCATGGTCGGCGACGGCCAAGACCAAGGAGAACCCTGGGGATCCTGCCATGAGGCCGAAGGCGCCGCTGGCTGTAAAGGCGGTGGCCAAGGCCGTCGCGACTGCCAAGCCGGCGGTGTTGGCGACGGCGACTGCTAAGCCAGCAGCGGTAGCGACGGCGACGGCGACTGCCAAGCCAGCGGTGGTAGCGACGGCGACTGCTAAGCCGGCGGCGGTAGCGACGGCGACTGCCAAGCCAGCGGCGGTAGCGACGGCGACTGCTAAGCCAGCGGCGGTAGCGACGGCGACTGCCAAGCCGGCGGCGGTAGCGACGGCGACGGCGACTGCCAAGCCAGCGGCGGTAGCGACGGCGACTGCTAAGCCGGCGGCGGTAGCGACGGCGACGGCGACTGCTAAGCCAGCAGCGGTAGCGACGGCGACGGCGACTGCCAAGCCGGCGGCGGTAGCGACGGCGACTGCCAAGCCGGCGGCGGTAGCGACGGCGACTGCTAAGCCAGCGGCGGTAGCGACGGCGACGGCGACTGCAAAGCCAGCAGTGGCGACGGCGACGGCGACTGCAAAGCCAGCAGTGGCGACGGCGACGGCGACAGCAAAGCCAGCAGTGGCGACGGCGACGGCGACAGCAAAGCCGGTGGTGGCGGTAGCAACTGCAAAACCTGCCTCCGACACCGCGACCGCCACGCCGAAAACCACCGTCACCGCCACCGCTACCGCCAAGCCCACCGTCACTGCCACAGCCACCGCCAAGCCTTCCCCGCCTCCGCCTTCGACACCTTGGGCGTCTTCGCCAGTTGCCAAGGCGCCGCCGGCCGCACCAGCGCCCCCGCCCGGCACAGCGCCCCCGCCCGGCACAGCGCCCCCGCCCGCCCCAGCGCCCCCGCCCGTGCAATCCGCCCCAGCGGCACCGGCACCTGTGGCACCTGCACCTGTGGCACCGGCGGCTCCCCCGCCTCCTGCGGCGCGCCCAGCGGCCTTGCCCCCGCGACAGGCGACAGCAGCCGGGCGGCCGTCAGCCAGGGTAGGCATGATCACCGCGACCGCCAAGCCAGATGCAATCTCCCTGGCGGACCTGTCGGATCTCGATCCAGAGGCGCTCGAGGAAGATGCATTGCATGCACCCAACTCGCCTACGGCAGAGAGGACAGCCGTCCTCAGCGGTGGACGTACCTCCGATTCTTGGCTGGCCCAGAGCGTCACCTCGTCGGAGGCGACTGCGCCGTCGACGGAAGACGTGTCGACTCGCCCGCGCCGCACGCGCCACCTCGCGCCCTCCAGCCTATCCACCGCCGACGGCGCACCGACGCTGCCGTCGGGCACTGAGCCTGCTGAGCCTGCGATGGCGGCGGAGCCATTCGAAGACGATGAGGGCGACGTGGAGGCCGAAATCTTGACAGCCAACACGCCCATCTCTTTCAGGAAGGCGGAGCCTCCCCTCACAAGTGTCGTCGCACCACCGCCGCGACCGTCGGCGCCGCGACCGTCGGCGCCCGCGGCGGCGCGTGGTCGCCCCACTCGGTGGGTCGATGAGCCTCCATCCCAACCCGCACCGCAGCCACCGGCCGCCCGGCCGCCCGCGCCCGCGCCTGCGCCGCCGCCTGCGCCGCCGCCTGCAGCGCTGCAGCCGCAGCCCGCGCCGCAGCCGAGCACGCTCGCCACGACGCCCCTCGAAGTGCGTTCGAATGTTGGCAACTTATCCGAGCGCATTGCCGCGCGGGTGGTCGCCAAAGTGAGCGCGCAGCTGGCGGATCTGGCGACGCAGGTGGCCGATCGCGTGGCGGATCGCGTGGCCGTCGCCGTGGGCACCGCCATGGCCAACTCGGTCCATGCCAAGGTGGAGCAGAAGCTGCGTGACAGCCGGTAAAACCGATTGAAGCCTTGAGAGAGGATGAGCGGACAGGATGAGCGGAGGATGAGCGGAGGAGAAGCCAAGGACGAGGAGGGGGCTGAGGCTGAGAAGGACGAGGAGGGGGCTGAGGCTGAGAAGGGGCTGCAGCTGAGCATGCGGGCATGTGGGTGTTATGCGAAATGCTGGGTGAGATGGTGGGCCGGCAGGCCGCAGTTCATCAACTGTTCATCAACTCAGGATGCCAACCGGCCATGTGCGCGCGCGCGCCGCGCGACCGAGTGCTCGCCCGAACCTAAGCGAGCCATTTATGTATCGAGGGTCACGGAAAGTTACGTAGTTATACCACGGCTTGTCGAAAAGTTTACCTCTCGCTTATGTGCCGAGCTGCCGACACTCCCCGATCTCGCGCGTGAACGAGGGAGCGCATATCTGAGTGTGCATGTGAGAAAAACACGGGTTCACAGCCCCAATGGTGATGGTTCACACGAGTCATGGAGTCGAGTCTCGTGCGGGCGGTCCAGAGGGGCTGAACGCGGCGGCGGTCGACAACGCAGAGCCGGTTTTCTCGTGGCTCTTCGAGTTACGGGCGCGCCGCGCTGCAGTAGCACTTGCGGCTTCATTCGAGGAGCATTTATTGGCACCTCCTGGAGTGGCAGATTCCTCAACGGCGGACGAATCGCAGCCACCCTCGTCGCTGCCTCCCTTGGCGCTGCAACCCCGGCCACCGCCACGGAAATCGCTGCAAAAGTCTGCGGCGCCATGCGTCGAGTTCGCTCGCACGGGCGCCTGCAGGTATGGTTCAAGGTGCGCCTTTGTGCACGCGTCGATGGGCACCTCCTCATTCGGGGAGGAACTCCGGCCACTCTTCGCCGACACTATCCGAGCGGGGCGGCGTGCGTTGCGTTCGGGCGATGCGACTCGTGCGCTGCGTGAGTTTGAGGCGGCTGGGCAGATTGCCAACTCGCTCTTTACCATCCAGCTCAGCCGTGGCGGCGCCGCTGCAGTCCTCGCCGCCATTCAGATGGACAAGTCCGTCGCACTTGCGGCGCTGGGGTCCGCGAGCGAGTCGATCGCTGCGGCCGAGTAGGGCCTCGGGTTGCTCGGGAGGGCGCGCTGTTCGCCGGAGCTGGGATGTCCGCCGGAGCTGGAGCTGCACGCGCGTCGCGCATATGTGCGCGCCCGCGGCGCCACAGGCGCTGAGAGTGTCTGGCTGCAGCTCCGCCTCATCGACGTGCTCGAGGCGGAGGTGTCGCGTGCCCCCCTCGCCGCCCGCACAGAGGAGCCGACGGGTACGGGGCACTCGGCTCATGCCGCGACACGCCGCGTCGCCGCGTCGGACGTCGTCGGCGCCCTAGTGCGGGATCTGGAGGACGAGGAGGACGAGGAGGACGAGGAAGGCAGGTCGGCCTTGCCTGCTGCCTCCGCCTTTCCTCCCACTGCGGTCACCACAGCACCATTGCGGCAGGAACCGAGCTCCATCGTGATCACACGCCCCTCTAGGGGCAGAAGTGCCAACGCCTTCGACAGCAGGCTCTCCAGTGGCATGTCCAGTGGACGGTCTGGGGTCTTGGGTCTTTTTTCTTTTGCGTTTTGGCCGCACGAGCGGCGACGTGGTAGGATGAAGGATGTAGGAAAATTTTTTAGTGTCTCATGAAGCCTGGAGAAGCGTAAACGCCATGCGCGCATCGTGCAGTCATGGCTGACTGGCTGTACAAGGAATTCCTTCGACTCTCAGTGGAGAGAGGGGCGTGCAGATTGTATTGCCTTCCCGATTGTAGTGGGGATTACCATAGCCATGGCAGGTGTACCCCAGCCGCTTTAACATGTGGCTTACATTGCCACCCTTCATGAAGCGCCTCTCATCTTCATACCCGATCACGGGACGGTCACGAATGATTGTGTTGAGCAGCCCTTGGAGCGCCTCGTACTCTGCGCCTTGCACATCGACCTTGATGACCGCGACGCACTCTGCCGTTGGAAGCAGCTTATCAAGAGGCAACAAAATGACGGGCTCTCGCACGCGCCCGTGCTTCGGCACCTTCTTCAATTCCCACCCCTTGGCCACATTGGCTTCAATGAGGCTCGACGAGTCACCTGCAAGATTCAGCTCGGCCATGCGTGTGTTGTTGCTTGCGCATACGTGCAGCAAGGTGGCATTCGGGTATTCCATAATGTGGGACATGTTGAGCAGCTCGCGGTAGGCACTCTCAAGGCACTCGACGCCGATGACACGCCGACCTTTCCTAAGCGCAGTCGTCATCTCGCAACCGCCGTTGGCGCCCACGTCAAGTACAATTCCTTGTTTCGACGTTGCATGGTCAAGAAGATAGTTCATGAACGGGCACTTTGCGCTCTCTGTGTACGCGTTTCCGGCGACAGCCTTCATGCTGCCGAGACTGGCCAGCAGTAGCACATACCAGCGCATGCTTATCGGCACGCTGGCGCTCGTGGTCCGACGCCGCCGCATGGTCGAGCAGCGATACGGGTCCTTGGCAGCGATGCGGGTCATGATGCGCGCCTCCAAGTTTTGGCGGGCCTGCTCTTCCATCTCGCTGCCCTCTTTGTTGCTGCCGCGCCAAGTCCCAAGTGTACGCCGGCACGGATGGATGCTGGAGCGCGACACGCGCAATGCCGCTCAGCGCGTCAAGCGCCGCTTCGCCACAGCGTTGCGCATCGGAAAACACATTCCCAAAGTCGCCCCGCGGCGCGCCGTAGGCTTACCGGTAAAAAGACCGCCGCGTCCCGTGTGTCCCGTGTGTGTCCCGGCTCCCCCCGGTGTCTTTTTACCCCCCCCGGTGTCTTTTTACCGGTAAAAAGACACCGGGGGGAGCCGGGGGCAAGAAATCTTCGTGATCGCTTTCTTGACTTTTCTTCGACTTTTCCAGCGCGGGACACTTTCCGACGCTTTCTCCTCA
>Ga0210239_100575_pt1 | contig 32497 bp, 16 predicted proteins | sample ChrtobMetP5a_0mM_FD_155451 | JGI IMG/M metagenome (GOLD analysis project Ga0210239, IMG submission 155451) | Chrysochromulina tobin associated microbial communities from unialgal haptophyte culture, Seattle, Washington, United States - P5a_0mM | ecosystem: Host-associated > Algae > Haptophytes >... | reverse complement strand
CAGTGCACGCCAAACCAGCCGTCGACGCACGGCTCGCCGGACAGCCATTTGAGGTTGTTGCGCCACGCGTTGCCGCCCGTGGACTCGTAGAGGAGCGCGAGCGCGCGCACCATTTGCGTGGGCGGCGGCGGGGGCGGCGGGGGCAATTTTGGCGGCGGCGGCGGCAATTTCGTCGGCAACGATTACAGCGGCCTGAGCCCGGAGGACGAGTTGGCGGCGCGGCTGGCGGCAGGCGAAGGCGACTTCGGAGGCGATGGAAGGTCGTCTCCGTCGGTCGACCTTGACGAGGAGCTCGCGTTCGCGCTGATGCAGCAATTCGCCGCCGACATGGAAGCGGAGCTTGGGCAAGAGATCCCCGCCAACGTTCGCGCCGACCCGGCTCTCTACGATGCCTTTGTGCATGAGCGCTTCGCGGCGGCGTTGCAGGGAAACCAGGACTCGGAACTCGCGCGGCGCGCCAACAACCTCATCGACAGCAGCTCGGCGGCGCAGAAGCGCGGCGGCAAGGCAGGATTCCTCGAGCAGCTGCGCAAGCGCACCATGGGTGTCGCCCGGCCCATCATGGCGCAGCGCGCCATAATAAACGTGGTCGGTTCGGCGACCGACAGCAAGCGCACGAGCCTCCTTTCTGATCAGGATAACGTCTGAGAGGTGAACGCGCGTGCGCCATGTAAATATGTATGGGAGGGTGCAGCGTGTGCGCGTCCGGCCGAGCGGAGGACGGACTCGGTAACCGCCTCTACGCTCTAGCCCCTAGGAGAGCTCGGAGCTCCCGCGTCCCACCGGACGGGACCGCGCCGAGCAGGCCCGAGGCAGCGACGCGCTCGGACGGCGGCGACGCGCGCGGCCGCCCAGCCGACCGTGCTTGTGATAACAAATCGACTACAAAAGGTATAGCGGTGCTGGTGCAGGCACAAGCAGGCACACCAGACCGGGGGTCGGATCGCATGCTTTAGATCACGCGTCATCTTGTTGTGCATTCGGTGCAAGTCGGCATGATAATTATGTTCTCCTCCACAGAGTGACAGTCTCCCTCTCCGAGTGAGCGGTCGCTCTCGAGCAGAGAGTCCAGCGACCAAGTCCAAGACTTAGACATACTTGTAACTTGAAAGACTAGTAGTAGTACTTATGTCTTATCATGAATCGTCTTCGTGGTGCGAGGTCTGTTCTCGCGGTTCTTGTCGGACAGTCTTCTAGCTCCTTGCTCGCGGGGGCCGAGCCGAGATCTCATCACCACCAGAAGCTGGAGAACGGTAGAATTAATGAGTGTGTTAATTATGAGGGCGTGCAACCTCGCAGTTGTGCAAGCACGAGGTCACACATGTACGTCTCCTGGCAAGCCAGACGAACGTACCCCGAACAAATAATAATATGATCAGGTCCAGTCAATGACTGGATATCCGTGATCAAACGGATAAGAACAGATACTACACTTGATCTTAGCCAAGAGGCCGAGAAGAATGTCGTTGTGTAACCACTTACGACCTTTATGTACTCTTTCACTTTCATGGCCTCACACGCGGCGTTTCTTTGTCGACCCCTCGTCGTCCTGCTTCGTCCACTCGAGCGCTTCTTCTTCGCCGCGGCCGCCGCGACGGCCACCGCCGCCACGACAATTGCCATCTACTCAGCACTGTGCATGTCCCCACGTGGGCCGACCCTTCTGCTTTTGAAGCCTACCTTGCGTCTGTCCGTGCCCAATCGCCTCGCCACAGAGAGCCCGACCGGCCAACGTCCTTAGCGCGTGAGCCAAGTCGTCTGCCGCGCGGCGCATGCTCTGTGTGCAGCTCTTGCTCGCGTTGCAGCTGACGCTCGGTCGGCGCGACGGGCGCCTCGTGCCGCGCCGGCCGGCCATCGCGCTCGCGCCACAGCGCTGCTCGCGCGAACGGGCGGCACGCTCTTCTCGTTCTGATGGAGCACTACCCGCGCGCCGTGCAGGATCCGTTTGGGCAGCTGCCGCTGAGCATACAGTGCGAGCTGGCCGCCGCAGTGCGCCGCCGCGCGCGGGTCCTCGGGTCGCCATTGCTGCCGCAACCGCCACTGCCATCACGGACCTCATGCAGATGAGCTCCTCTGTCAGCAGCAATGGCTGCTCGCGTGCCAATTCCACTACATCATGCTCGCGCAGAAGCTCGGTCAAAACGTGACGGCGGCCGCCTCCAGCGGAGCGAGCGTATGAGTGAGGCCAGCTCGCAGCTGAGCGCAATTAGTCCACACATGGTGTGTTAAGGTCGACTCCAATCATTTGATTCGTCAACGACTGTCTAAATACCCTAACTGAAACCCTAAGTGTTCACCACAACCTACGCGGCGACGAGCTCTCGATCTGAGCGCTAAAACTATGTGTTACGACGTGGTTGCCGCAAACGCACCGACACGCGCCTGCAAACGGCGTCCCGTTTGTAATCCGGCCTACGCGCTGTAGACATGTCCCTGTGTTCGAGAAGAATCCGCGCACTCATCATCAGCGTCTTGTGGGCGAGGATGGGGGGCGTATGCTCGAATGGAATTTGCTGAACTTGGCCTTCTTATCGTCTATTTCTCTTTGCAGAGACTCGTTCGTAACCTCGACCTTTTTCGGCACGTCCAGATAGTAGCCGGTCCCGAAACCGTAGCCGAGCGCAGTCCCGTAGTCGGTCCCAAATACATACCCCTCTCGCTTCCCGACGAAGTTTTCGGCTGGAATGAACTCGGGCTTAGGCGGCTCCTGAATGACCACCTGTGCGACATCAGCTAGTGCGAAGGCTTGCGACTCTGGCTCCTCCCACAGTGTGCTGATGGGCCACAATTCCACCGGCACCTCGCCGTACCAGGAAGGCGCGACACACGTGCTCGTCGGCAGGCAGCCCGCGGAGTACCACGTCCTCATGTCGAGGCTGCTGAACGGCCCTTGCCGGACAAGCTGAACATCATCATAGTACCACAGAGTTGCATGGGCAAGCGAAGACGGCAGCGGTGGCAGAACGGAGGCCGGGGCTTCAGCGGGTGCGGCCTCTGTTGGAGCGACAGCCGCAGGCGCGGCAGCCTGTCCGGGTACTGCCGTGATGGCTTGGTTCTCGTCGTCACGCGAGCGCTTCATACATTTCCCGTAATAAAGGCGTTCGTGAACAAAGCGTGTGAACGAGCACTCTGCACATGGTGAAAGGGGCAACTATGAAAGAAAAGCTTGGCCCAACAAGCTTCCAAAAACTTACATGTTTAGGCACAGACTTTTGACGACTCGTCGCCTCAGGGAATTGGATTCGGACCCCGCGCGGCCGACACATATGGAGAGCCCGGAGACACCAGCGTGCCTCGCAGGTTTAGGCATCCGGACCTGGGACGAATGCTGCAAAGTCTTTACGGTCACATGCTTCTGCTTCACTGCCAACACCATTCTGTTGCTCGGGCGCAACATCGGCGCAACCATGCTCTTAACCGGTCTCAGTGCCGATGCGCTTCCATACGTCATGGTTTTGGTGGGAGTATTCATTCTCTTCATCATGCCCATCACCGCGTACCTCGTCTCGATCTCGGACTCGGGCACTGTGCTGACGGGAATGACCGTTTCCATGTGTGGAGTTCTCTCGGGCTTCTTCTTCATGTTCAATACAGGAATTGCCGACATGTACCCGAAGATCGTGTACCCCATGTTCTTCGTGGTTGAAGAGGTGGTCGACTCGGTGCTTATGGTACTTTTCTGGCAGATCGGCATGTTGTGCTTCACGAAGGACGAGGCCAAGCGCCTCATCGGCATCGTCAACATGGGTGCTGCTCTAGCAAACCTGGCGAATGGTGTGACCGTCGCCGTGCTCATTCACTTTTTTAGCGCGTCTGCCATTTTGCCAGCCCAAATGGTGCTGCTGATCGTGCAGCTGATTCCGAACTTCATCTGCCGTCGCTGGATCCCAAAAAATAAAGAGGAACCAAAGAAAGCCGATGGTTCCCCGGCGGACGTGGTCGAGAAGGGATGCTGCGACGCCGACGCATGGTACATGAACCCGTTCACACAGCTTATCGGCGTGTGGCAATTTGCCACGGTGCTCACCTTCTCATGCATCGAGTTCCAATACAACTCGACGCTTGCCCATTTTCTCGACGCCAACGGCATCGCCCAAGTCACTGCGAATCTCGCCTCGGTGGCGAGCGTCGGCCAGACTATCGTCAACCTCATGATCACTCCCTTTCTCCTGCAAGTAGCCGGTGTGTGGGCCGCGCTTCTCGTGACCCCGACTGCGTACGTTCTGGGTGAGTTTGGCATCATGCAAGAGCAGACGGTTCGGATGGTCTTCATCTGCCGCTCGATGGACTTCATCTTCCGCTACACCGTCTCGGACAACACGAAGCAGATCCTCTACAAGTCAGTCCCACCCAAACAACTGATCGACGCACGAGCGTTCACAGACGGCTCCGTGAAGAAGCTCGCCCCCATGCTCCTCGGTGGGATCCTGATCGGCGTGCAGGGCTACACTGGCCTGGGAGCGTACCAGCTCGTCTTCCCCTTGGCGGTCTTTGCCATGGCGGCCTCGGCCGGCCTCGTGCCGATCGTTTTGTTCCTTGCCAAGATGGCTGATGAACAACCTAACACCGAGATGATGTAGGCGCAAGTAATTCCTCGTGTACGTCACAGTGGAGATGGAGAACGGCGCACAACGACTGGCACATTATGCACGTCGTGGATGCTTGTCCTATGACGAACGACAACCTTAATGGTTGAGATAACATGCAGCTGCTCTTCTTTGCCGTTATTCCAGAGCTGTTTCCGTGAGTCTGAGCGATGCATGCCTTCATTCGGTAGCAGCTGCATGGAGGCGTGCATTCAGGTCCCCGCAGCTGGACTGTTGGGGATTCGAACGCGGAATGAGGAAGGTGTGGAGTGGTTCGATCATCGCGTGGTCGCGGGCGTGTGTGGGCGCGTGTCTGCACCACTCGGGGTGTCTCGGGGTGCGTGCACTCCTCCGACCGTGCGAATCGACGAGAAACGAATATATCAAGCTAAAACACCTAAACAAGGAACTCGGTACGCTTCAATTGTACTGCCGCGTAGTTCCGCCTAGCCTGCACACATGCGCACGGCATAATGGCCACCCTCCGCTCACGCCTTGATCGTTCAATCCACGTGCATAATGCTAAGCAGCTCTGAGCGCTTCGCTTCGGTCTGTCGAGCGCCTCCACGGCGGCAGCACGCGCGCTCACTCGGCCGCGTCATCAGACTCCTGCCCAGGCTGGCCCGTTGCGTCGGCGTCCGTCTTGGCCTTCTTCTTCATCGGGCGCGCCTTGGGTTTGGTCTCGTGGTACGCCTTGAGCACCTCCGTCGCGCCCTCGAGATTCTCCGCAGGCTCCCACGTTATCTCGCGCCATTTAGCCCACTTGACAAGGTACTCGAGCGAGGACCCGCTCCCACGGTGCGCCAGGATCGCCTCGACCTCGTACCTGATCTCCATGCGCAGCTGCGCTGCGTCGAGCTGGCCGCCGACGCAGTCTGCCATCAGGGTGACCACGATGCCGTCGCCCGACTCGTACGCAAGATGACCGCCCTCGAGCGTGCATTCGGAGATGCGGCGCAGGTCGAGGTCGGCGCCCTCCATCTTACGCACCGGCGGATACTTGCTCGTCGTGCTCAGCTCGAGCTTGGCGCCTCCCTCCCAGCGGCGCAGGTCGAGCGCCATCAGGTAGCTCGCCTCGCCGAAATCCGCCTCCTCCATGAGCTCATCGGCGTCGGCCCAGTGGCGATAGCCGGTCACGGGCCGCGCGGCGAGCTCTTCGGAGGTGACGCCCTTCTCCGCGTACTTGGCCACCGCGCCCACGCGCACGAAACCCACACGCTCATAGAAGCCCACCGCAGCGAGCGTCGCCTGGCACACGACATATTCGTACCAGCCCTGAGCCTGCAGCTGCTGCAACGCGTAGCGCAGCACGACGCCACCGCCGCCGAGCGACACGAGAAGCCCGAGCTCGGCGATGCGCGGCCACACGACACCCGTCTTGGCAGGGTCGCCCTGCCGCTCCAGCTGCGCGAGTCGCTCAGTCAGGCTGCCGTCCTCGTCAATCTTACGCATGCCATACACCCAGCGGGAGCCGTCCGCACCGACATTGGAGGCACCCTTGTCGGAGGCCGCACAGGCCGCGGCCGCCTTGCTGCGCTTCGCACCGTTGCCGCCGCCTTGCTCCGAGCTGCCGCCGCCGCCGCCGCCGCTGCCGCCGCTGATGCTGCCGCCGCCGCCAGATGATCGCGGCTGCACTGTCGGGTTGAGGTACTCGAAGCTCACCTCGCGCTTGCGGTCTCGCAGCTTCATCGGACGCCCCCCGAGGTGCGTGTCCGGACGGAGCTCCTGCTCCATCCCCAAGAGCCCCTGGTTGATCGCGAGCAGCGCGCTCAGCGGCAGCGCGTGCCGTGCCGCCACCTCTTGCGGGGTGTCGTCGGCCATAGGGCTCCTGTCGAGGTACGCTTCACTCGGGTCGACCAACTGTATCTCGGTGCCCGCGAGCAGCTTCGAGAAGCCGCAGATGCCCTTGTGCCGCTTCTTGTTGAGCGCGACGAGGTCGGCGCCCTTGAGGCCATGCTTGGCCGCCACCTGCGCCAGCGTCTCGTTATCCTTCTCGGCGACGTACACGCCCGGCTCCACTCGAAGTTGCTCCAGAGCCTCGCCATTGCGCAGCCGCGCGTTCCAAATGCGAGCGGCTGGTAGACCCGACTCGGCCGAGCGCGAATCCCACTCAAAATCGGCCGACCAGGTGGTGAAGGTCGTCAGCGTAATGTACCCCTGCAGCCAGCCGTTCTCTGCGTCGCGCACCTGCCAACCCCACAGCGGGTCGTCGAAGTCGAGCCGCTGCGCCACGTAAGCCGTGGGCATGGGCGTGGGCGCCGGGTCCAGCTTGAGCGATTCGCCGTGACGGCGCGTCGCCTCCTCCGTGACGGCCATCAGCTCGCCGAGCGCCAGGAACCATTCGACGCGTCCACTCGGCGCTACAAGCGTCGTGCCGGTCAGGTCACGCGAGCTCTGAACCTGAGCCATCGTGTACTCGGCCGTCTTGGGCAGCTTAGCGGCTGCGGCCGCCCAGAACTGTGCGGTGACCTTGGCCGCCTCCGCCGCGGCCGCCTCGTCGAGGGCGGCCATGGCCTCCTGCGCCTCTCGCAGGCGCTTCTTCGTCATCTTGGGCGGCGCCTTGCCGCCGGGCGCCTGGCTGCAATCGAGCCTGAGCACGAGCTTGATCTCATGACCCTCGTCGTCCTCGGCCTTGAGCACCTTGCGGTTGCGCCGATCAGCCTCACGCGCCGTCTTGGCAGCCGCGCGCGACGCCTCGCGCTCGAGACGCGCCTTCTCCGCCGCTGCCGCCTTCTCCGCCGACTTGGCCTCCGCCGCCGCCGCCTTCTCCGCCGCCTTCGCCTCCAGGGCCGCCGCCTTGGCCGCTTCCTTCTCCGCCGCCTTCGCCTCCAGGGCCGCCGCCTTGGCCGCTTCCTTCTCGGCGCGAGCCTGTTCTGCAGCTCGCGCCTTCCCGAGCGCGCGCGCCTCCACTGCCGCCGCCTTCTCCGCCTCCTTGGCCTCCGCTAGCGCTGCCTTCTCCGCGGTCTTCGCCTCCGCCGCCGATGCCTTCGCCGCTGCGTTGGCCTCCGCCCGTTGACGTTTCTCCTCCGATTTCGCCTCCACCCTTTCCCGCTTCTCCTCCTCGGTGAGCTTGGGCAACTTGGGCGACGTGGGCGGCTTCGGCGGCTTCGGCGGCTTCGGCGGCTTCGGTGAGACCTCCTTTTTCGCCTTCTTGGTGCTGGGTGCCGCGATGGGCAGCCGGAAGCCCTTGCAATCTGCGGTACGCCGCCAATCGGTGCCCTCGTCCTCCCACGTGAACCAATCCACCCAAGTGTCTCCATTTGGCCCCTCAATCTCAGCGGAGAAGGTCGAGTCCAGGCACATCACCTGGATCGTGGCTGGCACCCAGACTGCGTCGCCGTCGACCTCAATCTCGACCTCAACCATCTGGCCCTCAAAGGGCCAAATCCAATCGGCGGGCGGAGGTGTCGACGGGCCGCTCGCGCTCGCTTCTGCCATCAGAGCACACGATGACCACTTGCCAGCGGCAAGCCGTGGCCAATTTGTCGCACCGGCGCGCCTAGGCCGGACAACTGCATCGCGGGAAATCGCTCGAACGCCAGTTCATTATGAATCGCACCGTCCGTCCATTACACAAGGGCAGAAACAATGCCGTAGCACCGGTTGTCGCGTCTGTCGTGTTAACGTTCACACGGGATCCGTCTATTCATAAAGCCCTTTCGCCAAGCACATGGCGACTTTCATGCTGGGTGCAATGCTCATGGCCACACCCTGCCCGTCGCCGAGCACACTGGAAGAGCGCCTAACGCTCGAGCCCTCCGGTCAGGAGCTCCGCGCCATGCTCCGCGCGTGCGCCGCGCTGGCCGAGTCGCGGAGGGCTGTCATTGCCGCAGCAGAGGCCGTTCTTGCAGTCGGAGAGCAAACCGGCATGGCAGCAGCGGCCAAGGCCGTGCTTGCGACGGCTGCAGCGGCGCCACGGATCCCGTTGCCAGCCTCACTGTCCTCGCCGCCGCCCTCGCCGCCGCAGAGCTCCTCAGGACGCAGCAGCGGCGGCGGCGGCGGCGGCGATGTCAAGGGCGGCGGCAGCAGCAACCGGCGCAAGCTCACGACCTGGCACGAGTCGGTCGAGGACCAGCAGGCGGCGCAGCTGGCGCAGGCCCGCGCAGTGGCGACACGGCGGCGCGCGCACAAACTTCAGACGCTCATCCCCGTGAGCCCTGCCGTCCCGGCCGACGCGCCACGCCGGTGGGAGGTCGAGTGTGAGCCGTTGCTCTACGGCCTAGGCCTGCCCGCGGTGCCGCGGTGCACGCCGCTGGCGCCATCGGCGGACGCTGCGCGGCCTATGGCCTGTGGGCGCGTGATGCGCGACCACTTCCTCGATGAGAACGAGCAGACGGCGCTCATCACCACTGTTGAGCGAACGATGCGAGGTCTCTTCCACCAAGGTGCCCAGACCTCCTTCGCACCAGAAGCCAAGTCGGCCGCGCGGCACATGGGCGCGGCGGGGCACGCGCTGTTTGCGAGCGTGCTGCAGCGCGTGCGGCGCACCCTCGAATCCGACTTTGGCGTCGCGCGCCTCTATTCGGCTGGCTCGCTCCTCACACGCATCTGGGCGGACGAGCGTGTACCGAGGGATGGCATGGACGTGGAGCCTGGACACAGGTACGACAATCCTCACGTCGACAAGGCGAACCGTGCGTCGTACGACTACTCGGCATTGCTCTACCTGAACAGCCACTGCCATGCCGATCCCGGCGCGCCGCGCGCTTGCGACTACGACCGCCCGGAGCGGCCCGACTTTGACGGCGGCCGGTTCGTGTGGGTGGACGAGGGGTCGGACCTCGTGGTAGAGCCTCGAGCGGGTCGGCTGCTGACCTTTAGCGGAGGCACCGAGAACCTGCACCACGGCTCCAAGGTGCTCAACGGCACGCGGTATGTGCTCGGATTCTGGTTCACCTGCCACGCGGAGCTCGAGTACGAGGACGACGAGGATGTCGTCACGGAGCCGCTGCCGAAGTTGCCGCTGCCGCACGAGCCGCTGCCGCACGAGCCGCTGCCGCCCGCGTCCGACACCGCGCCGCCCGTACCGCCACGCCGGCGCCGTCCGAGCAGCGGCGCCGCGGCGCATGATCTGCCGCCGTCGGCGACGGTGCCGCCGCCAGTGCCAGCCCGCCGCCACCCTCCTGGGACTCGAGCCGGCGGCTCTGGCTCAGCCGGCGAGGTGTCATCTCGGAGGGCCGGGCACGGAGATGACATCTCGGAGGGCCGTGGATCGGAGATGCCATCTCCGAGGGCCGCCCATCCGGACGAGCCGGAATCAACGGGCATGACTGAGGCGCAGTGCATCGCCAACTCCCCCAACGCCCGAGCCGCAATCGCGCATCGCGAGGCACTACGCTCACCTGCCCATACGGCTCTCGGAGCGGAGATTGACGCGAGCCACAACCCTCGGCCGGCGGAACGCGCGGCGGCAGGCGCACGCTCGGGGCCCGCCGCAGCCGCAACAGACCCTTCGACGACGGCCGCGGCTGAGGCGTCAGAGCTCACGCCTGACGAAGCTGACGAAGCTGACGAAGCGGCGCGCCCGCCACGCTACGTGGACGGCCTCGACCTGGAGGCTCGGCCACCGTCGGCGGCCGAAGACGGCGCTGTCGACCACCGGAGGCTCCCCCGACCGAGCGACGCGTGGCGCGGCTACGACCTGCCCGGCTTCCCAGATGGAACGCCGGCACCGTTTGAGGAAGGCTACGAGGGCGGCTACGGCCTCGACGACCAGGCGACGATGGAGGAGGCCATTGAGGCATACGCTGCGGCGCTCGAGCGCTACGACGCGGTGCATGGCCCCCCCATGGAGTCGGCTGAGGACGAGGCACGCCTCAAGCGCCAGAGGACCGCCGGCATGCCCTTCCACCCTCTCTACCCGGAGAAGAGCCCGGGCGGCGAGGACGTGCATTCCAACGCAGAGGACGCATGGGATGCTATGGTCGCTCACGACGCCGCCAGACGCGCGCCAGCGTACGGCGAGCGGCGCAGCGTCAACGACGCGGGCGAAGAGCGACTGGGCGGCGGCTCCGCAGGTCGCCGCCGCGGTGGTGCGGCGGAGCGCACGGACTGCGGCTTCCCGGGCATCACCGAGGCGCAGTGCGTGCAAGAACGCGGTTGCCGATGGGACGATAGCCGAGTAGGCGTGCCGTGGTGCTTCGAGGCGTAGGCGGCCTGCGCGCCTCGCAAGGATTCTTTATGTTCTAATTTTGATAAGTCATGTCAAGCGAGCGTCTGAAGATCCCCAACCCAAGCCCCATCCCCCAAGCGGCCAAGGATCCGCAGACCGACCGGCCCGTGTACCCCCACGCCCCAGCCCAGCCCCCGGAACGCGAACGGTTGCAAAGTTCTGTCAAAGAAGGTGTTTGTTGACAAATCAGTTTCGGGCGGGACTAAACGAAAAAGGACTAAACTCAAAACTGTTTTGTCCAGACATGCTTTGTCAGATCCCCATGAACCACTCACAACAAGTACACATGCCCGCTTCGATGACGCGTATGAGCGCGCGGGGCACGACTGGCTGTCGTTCCGTTGCGTGTACGGCGGGGGCCTTTCAGGAGGGGGGCTTGTAATGAATGTGGCTATTTGAATCGCTTCAAATCGCAAGCTAAAAATAACGCGCACGTTTCCTGCCTTTTGTGACGTGACATCGCGTCAGATCGGGGGAGGTCGCGCTAAAAATATCGCTCTTCTTCATTGCCGCAACTCAACCGTCGTCCTGGAGTGCGGACACCTGGTGCTGGACCTCCATCTTCTGCCCGCCTGGCCATGAAGTTTGGCAAGCTGTGCGAGGAAGCGTTCCGGAAGCTGGAAATCGATCTGCCTGCCTTCCCTTATAAGCAGGCCAAAAAGGAGTTGAAAGCTGCCGCCCTACAACCCTGCGGACTGGCCGCGCGAGTCGTTTTCTTCAACTTCCTCCGAAAGGAACTCATGCTCATCGATGCCAAATGGTCGTGCGCGGCACGCCAAACTGTGCAGGCTAAGGTTGCTCCTATCACTACCACATTCCTCACCACCGTCGGGTTGCGGCGGCGTCCGGGCGCTGAAGCAGCACGGAAGCTCAATGCGTGGGCGAGCCTCTCAAGGGACGGTGTACGCAAGATCGTGAAGAAGTACAACAAGCAACTTGGTCCGCGGTGCGGGCACGTTGCCGAGCCCCCCGGCACGCCGCCCCGGTTTGTCCGCTCTCGGCTGCGCACCGAACTGGAGATCCTCGCGCAGCAGGAGGAGGCCACGGAGGACGGGAACTCTACTGCGCTTGATTGCCCAGTCTGCTTGGAGACCCTCTTTGACCCGGTGGCCCCCGAGTGCGGGCATGCCTTGTGCCGCGAGTGCTTCCTGGCGCTCTGCCAAAGGTGTGACATCTTGCAATGTCCAATTTGCCGCCGGCCTGCCACTAATACACGGCGCATGCCAGCATGCGGAGCAATGGCCATGGCGGCGGATCCAGAGGCGCACGCCGCTCGGAAGCGTGCCGCAGAGCAAGAGGAGGGCGCGAAGCTGGCCAAGCAGTATGCGTACAGGATCCGGAACCACCCGATGTATGGCCCTCACGCGTAGCCCGATCTGGGTGGGCTCCACACACGGCGGCGCAGATCGGCGCATCGGCCCATGTGTGGTTCTCACGCAATGACCCTGCCAATCCCTGCCAACTAAGGCGAGGAGTAGGCAACGTAAGACAACACGTACGATCAACAATACTCTGTACAGCTAGACTAATAGTAAGGTACCATGGCGCATAGGTTACCATGAGTAAGTGTGGTGTCTGGTGAGACTGTGTACGGCGGGCGACGCGTGGACGATGTGGAATGTATCCGCGTTTGTCGTGTGTCGGGTGACTGGTGTGACCGGTCGGCTCGGCCCTCGGTGGTTGGGGTGTAGCCGAGCGGAGGGGCGCTGCATCGGGCGCTGGGGGGTCGGGCTCTCGGGGCCGTGTGGGATCCGGGGCGCCGCGCAGCAACGCCGGGGCCATGGCGGCCCCGGGCCCCCGGCCAAGCCGCGCGCGGGGCGCGGCCGGGAGGCGCGCACGGCAGGCGCGGGACGACGACCGATCGACCGGGATGCACAGGAACGTTGTAACGCCCGACCACTCTGACGGGACGTAAGTCGTTACTTTTGAGTTTTGTATTCCGTGATATAAATGTGTCTCGTGGGACGTGGCCGGGTCAAGGCTCAAGCGCGCACCGCCTCTCCATCTCCACACCACCACACTCCACAGAGTCGACGGTGCTGGCGCGGGCCAGGACCCAGGTGCCGCTGCCGGGGTAACCGAGCTCATTCGAGGAGGCTGGCGCGCCTGCGTCCAGCTCGCGACGTCTTCAAATTCGATGTCACCGGTCGTCTACTTTAATGGACTTAGTGGCGAGGCATCGTTCGGCTCTACGTCGCTCGTATGCTCCGCGTCAGGCGAGTTCATGAGTTCGGAGAGCGAGAGCGACTCCTCGCACCCTCCGCTGAACGCACCGCGCGAGGGGAGGCGCACCCGCGTCGCCGAGGCCACCCAACAGAAGGCAGACACGGCAGGCAGACCGAAGAGGGGCCCGAAGACGAGAAATGTGGCGCTGTAGCCGCCGGCCTCGCCGAATCGGCTCACAAAGGTGGAGGCGATCACGGGAGCGGCGATGCCCGCGAGCGTCGCGAGCGTGTTGCTGTACGAGTACGCAGTGCCTGAGAGTTCACCGAAGGCGTCCAAGTATAACGCCTGCCATCCGGGCTGTGCGAGGCCGAGCGCGCCGGTCGCTCCAATGACCAGCACGACGGCGGTCGTCGCGTCGGTGACGCACCCCGCCGCAAAGAGCAAGAGGCCCGAGAGGCCGAGCCCCACTGCTGTGAAAGCCTTGCGCACGTGCGTGATGCTCACACGCCCCGAGTTGATGAGTGCATCCGCAATCGAAGCCGCACCGAAGGCGAGCAGCACGTTGGCCAAATAAGGAAGCGTGGTGCCGGCGGCAAGGGTTCCGGCGGATGCGTGGAGCGAGGTGGTGAGGAAGAGCGGCAGCTGCGTGAGCAGCCCGTAGTTGATAAAGTTGGCCGCACAATGGCAGCCGTAGAGCACGAGCAACGTTGGCTGAAACGCGAGCACGTGCCACGGTGCGGCCGTTTCCTTGCGACCTGAGGCCCTCCCGAAACCGAGTGCCACTGCGGCGGAGGTGGAGCCAGGGACGCGGTCAGGCACCAGCAGCAGCCATGCGGTGGCCCAGATGCTGCTCGCAGCCGACCACACGCCAAAGCAGCCGGCCAGGCCGTACGCCCTTCGCATCTGCTCGCTCACAAAGAAGCCGGAGGCCGTACCCGCAGCCACTCCGATGCTCATCGAGGAGGTGATCGCTCGCGAGCGGGTCGCTGGGGTCGTCCACTCGTGCAGCAGTTGATACGCGCAGGGGAAAGTGCACGCTTGCGCTACGCCGCACACGATTCGTGCGGAGACGACCAGCTCAGGAGTTGAGCTCACATACGGGATGAGTGCGTTGGCAGCCGATGCGATGAGCACGCCACCGGGCAGGATGGTGCGCGCGCCATGCCGCTGCGCGAGAAGTGAGCCCGGTATATTGCCAACCATGTAGCCGATGAAGAAGGCGCTCAGAGACGTGCCCGTCCAGCCGTTTGGCCATGAGGATTGCATTTCATGCACGCCAACCGATAGATCCGTTCGCATGCCATACATGAGCGCGATGCACACGCCGAGCATGGCGACGATGAAGATGCGTTGTGCAGCGGATGGGCCACCTCGGCGCCCATGGTCTTCAACTAGGCACGGAAAGAGCATGGTCACGCGCGCCCGGAAGACTTGGCTGGCGAAGTTTTGTCAAAGTTCGATTTGAATCAGCATAAGCAGCATAAGCTGGAGCGGCTTAGTTTTTTCACAATCTCCCAGAAGCCTTCTTCCCACTGCAGTAGACGCGAGCTGCTCCTTGGTGTCAGGCTCACGCCAGCCTCTTGCGCCAGTTGCGCTGACTTTGCCGGGCTGGGCACGATGCCGAGGTTGATCTCCAGTCTTTTGCCGCTGCTAGTCCATGGCATCGGCCACGATGAACTCGATGAAGCAGCGGGTTCTTCAGGCACGCTCTGAAGAACCCGCTGCTTCAAGAGACGACTGCTGCGAGCGAGAGCGAGAGTGAGTGAGTGAGTGAGCAAGTGAGTGTGAGCGAGTGAGAGCATTCGAGCGCGTGCACCTAGGACCTCCAACCCCCTCGACAGGCTTGCGGATAAAGGAATCCACGTTCTGCGCGAATTCACGCACGTCGCCATCGCGGCCGACATGGATAGACACCCCGATGACGACGTGGCCTGAACTTGTCAGGTGCGACATAGTACCCAGCAGCTTGTCCTTCTTCACGACGTTTTTGTACACAGCCTCCCAGTCGATCGATCGCCCACCCCTGTCGAACTCGTTCAGCCAGTATGGAAATTTTGATGGCTGGGCAGCCAATCTGCGTGCATGAGACGCATGTGAGCGGGGAATGGGATGGGGCACAGGTGCAGGGATAGCATCGGTACCCAATGACAACGAGCTGTAGCGATGGGTTCCGTGCGAGGGCTGCTCTGCAGTCATCAAGGCACTTTCGAACGTGAGCAGGGCATGGGTAGCCACTGTCATATTCAGGATAACTGAACTCGTAGATCCGTAGTGGCCCTCGCGTGCACTGGCTCCGAAATGGAAATGAGAACGGATGAGTTTCGTAGAGGACGCGCAAGGCATTGAACGTTCGTGGTGTGCCGTCGACGGGAAAATTGGCCTTTGCCCAGCCTGCCATGTCTAGGAGATTGAACGCAGTGGTTTCGCCGCGACGCAGGTGCCCGAGTGTCGTTTTGTTGACCCGCGCCTCGCCCGTCGGCCATCCACAAGCGGCGATGACGAAGAAGATATCCACTTGCTTCACCTGCGACCCCTGCGACACATAGTTCGGCGGGTGCGACTCCTGCGGCTGCGGCTGGGGCTGCAGCTGCGACCCCTGCGAAACATAGTTCGGCGGGTGCGACTCCTGCGGCTGCGGCTGGGGCTGCAGCTGTGGCGGCGGCTGCGGCTGCGCCGGCACAGTCGTTTGGAGAGTATGCAAGTGATGGTGGATATGAATCACAGTCGGGTTGCCAGATAGAAGAGTGGCCTTGCGCAGCTCTTCGAGCTCAAGACGGTTGCGTTCCCTTGCCTTTCGAGAAGTCTCTCTGTCTCGTGCTTTCTTGTCCTCTCGCAGCTTTTCGGCACGGTCGCTCTTGTCGGCTTTGAGTTTTTTCCACCAAGCCGCCTGGCTTTCTTTCTTGCTTTCTTTGCGTTTTTCCTTATGAGCAGCACTCGTGTAATCTACTTGTCCTACCCCTGGGTCCTTGAGCACCGCCTCATCATCCCCGAGATCTTGTAGTACTGCGAATCTGTTGCCCGTCGTCAAAGGCATCGAGAGTCTTCTTCCCGAGGCATCCATTTTGGTCGCGCGAGACGAAGCCGGATTAGGTTTGGTCTGGCCAGATATGGTAATTCTTCCCCACCCCCGGTTTCGTCTGAATACCTTGTGTCCCGTGCGTGTCCCGGCTCCCCCCGGTTTCGTCTGAATACCGGGAGGGAAGCCTCAAAGATTAACCACCAGCGTGAAATTAGTGCGACGTCGCCGAAACGATAGGAGTACGTCGATGGGCAAGAAGGACGGCGAGGAGCTGACCAAGGAGGAGAAGGCAGCGAAGAAAGCCAAAAAGGAGGCCAAGCGCGCGCTGGAGGCGGCGGAGGAGGAGAAGGCGGCCAAGAAGGCCAAGGCGGATGAGGATGATACGCCCGCAAAGCTGAGCAAGGAGGAGAAGGCGGCCAAGAAGGCGGCCAAGGAGGCGAAGAAGGCGGCAAAAGAGGGCAAAGCTGAGCCCACCACGGAGGAGGAGAAACCGTCCAAGAAGGACAAGAAGGACAAGAAGAGCGATGCCGGAGATGACGAGTGGACGGCCAAGAAGGCCAAGAAGGAGGAGGTCGCGGCGGCGCCTGCGCCTGCACCCGAGAGCGACGGCGAGGTGCGCGTCTACGTGAGCAACCTGCCCTTCAAGATGACTGACGAGTGGATGCAGGAGGAGTTTGCCGCGTGTGGCAAGATCACCAAGTTCGAGTGGCTCTCGCACTCGGATACGGGACGTTTCAAGGGGTCGGGCTTCCTCACTTTCGCCACCAAAGCTGAGGCGGACGCGGCGTGCGCGCTCAACGGCAAGGAGCTCGAGGGGCGCCCCATGAAAGTGGAGCTGGCCTCGCCGCGCAAGTCGGTCGTGCCGGGTGGCATCGCGGGCAGCGGCGACGTGGGTGAGCCGAGCGCCTCCATCTTCGTCGGCAACCTGTCGTGGAGCGTGACCGAGGAGATGCTGCGCGCCACGTTCAAGGACTGCGGCACCATCAACAACGTCAACATGGTCCAAAAGGACGGCGAGTTCCGCGGCTTCTGCTTCATCGACTTCGATTCGATCGAGTCCGCAACCAAGGCCGTCGCGTACGCCGACGCCGACTGCGCCGGCCGGCCGATGCGCATCAACTTCTCCAAGTCCTCCGGCAAGTCCTCGCCCGACAAGAAGCCGTTCGGCGACAAGGGGGGCGCCGCGTGGAAGGCGAAGCCGGGCGGCGAAGGCGGGCGCACCGAGCGGCCGTACAAGCCGCAGAATCCGAAGCCCGATGGCTGCCTCGAACTCTTCTGTGGCAACTTGCCCTGGACGATTGACGAGACCAAGATCACCGAATTCTTCGGGAAGGCGGGCGCCAAGGTTGCCTCCACGCGCTGGCTCAACGACAAGGAGACGGGCGAGTTCAAGGGCATCGGCTTCGTTGCGTTCGAGAGCACGGCCGACGTGGACAAGGCCGTCACCCTCGGCGGCGAGAATCTCGAAGGACGGCCTATCCGTCTTGACTACGCTGGCCAGAAGAGCGACAAGCCCAAGGGCGCGTGGCAGGGCGGCGACAAGAGCTGGTGAGCCGCAGTGTGGGCGGCGCCCACGCATGCGCCGCGCACGCCGACCCCGTTGGCGCGATGCCGGCTCTCTTCGCCCCGGCCGGCGCGCCGGGGGGGGGCTGAACGGGCGGCGAAGCCGGAAGCGCGCCAGAACCACAGGATGATCGTGTGTGCTGGATGACGTGAGTTCTGATCATAGAGTGAGGCGAAGATCGTGGATGTGATGCTGATGGGTCGTGCGGGGGTGGTCTATCTGCCCTCGTAGTCTCCTGGAGAGGGCCGGGCTGACGGCTGTGTAGCGGATGCTGATTGTACATGTGATTGTAATTTCGTTTGCGGGAGTTTGCTGTTTCCGTGTTTGCGTTCACGACTTCACGTCTGTCGTGTCTCCGGTTCTGCTCTTGCGTGGAGTTGCGTGAAAGAGTCTTACATTTCCTCTGACGATTTACGAGAACGGTCTACATCAATCAGTAGGTCCGGGAAATCGGTGCAAACCCTGTTCAGGGTTTCCCGGATCCTCTCCATCAATGTGCCTCCATGGCCCTGCGAGCAAGCCTCTCTCAGAGGAGTGAGGCGGCCCCCAGCCCACGGCCCGGCCGCTGCGCGTGGTTCAGAACGCAAGATCTCATGGAGGGCTCTCCCGATGGGACCAATCTGGTCGCGTTATGATTGGCTGGTGGCACTGCTCGAACACTCTGGGTCACCACCTGAGTGCCCAGCGCCCGGCGCCGCGTAGGCGTACCGCGCCTCGCGGCCATTCGATAAACGTCCATTACGGCCGCTCGATCGATTCGGCAAGGTCGAAACCCTGTAACGCGGCGCCGAGGCGACCAGGCGAGACAGACTCATCGACGGACACCATCGACGCGCCCCCCATCGACGTTTCGAGCGGCGAGAGACGCGCGCGGTGGTGGCCCGGCGGACGGGAGAGGTGCGCGGGCGATGCGGCGCCAATGAGCGCTGGCCCGGAGTGCGCGGCTGCTCCAGAAGAGAGGTCTACTCCAGCGTCGTCCTCGTCCTCGTCCTCGTCATCGTCTTCAAAGGACTCCTCGGCGATGTCATCCTCGACCTGGTCGTACTCGTCGTCGTCCTCTTCGTCCTCGTCGTGGGAAGTGGGCACGGCCATGCGCTGGCTGCTCTGCCAAACGGTAGCGCCGGCCGCAATGCCGACGCTTCCGAGGGCCGAACTCGAGGGCGGCAGAGCCGGCGTGTGGTGACGCGACAGCGGCGCCAGCTGCGCCCCGCCTGTGCTCGCGCCACCTGGGCGCAGGGGCGCCCCGGAGCTGCCGAGGCTTGCGAGCTTGCTCTCGAGCGCCTCGAGGCGCCTCTCCTCAAGATGCTCGTCGGCGATCATCGCGGCCGGCGATGGCGACGACGCACCCGTCACACCGAGCGGGGGCAACGAGGCGCGGCTGCTGAGCGGTGGCAGGTGCGCGCCCATGCCCTGGGAGGGCAGCGGCGACAAGGGCGAGGGAGGCGTGAGCGGGCCGCTGCCGCCGCGAGACGGCTCCGGCTTGGACGTGATGTTGATGGTGAGCGGCTTGGACGGATCCTTAACAACAGCACGCGCCAATGAGGCGGCCGCTGGCTCTCCAGCGGCATCACCAGCCGGCGGCCGCGCGCCTGTGGGTTGCGGTAAGTCGGCCGTGAGCGCCGCACGCACGAGCTGCACGAGCAGTGGCTCGCCCGTGCCTGCGTCCAAGCTGAGCGCTCCTGCGAGTGCACCGCGGTCCAGTGACGTCTCATTGAGGTCCGCCTCGGGCACGAGGACAGAGTACGAGTAGTCCAGCTGGCAGTGTTGGAGCAAGTCGAGCACGAGCTGCGCGGCGACGCGACCGGCGCTGTCTTGGTGGAGCAGTGCCGGACGCGCCATGCCGCCATGCGGCTCGCTCTGCTGCTGCTCGTGAATGGCCGAGAAGACGCTGGCGCGCAGCTCGGCACGGATTTTACCGAGGACGCCACGCGCCTCGAGGGCCGTCGTGACGATCGACGTCAGGTTAGAGAGCGAGTCTGCCTCGGCGTCGGCGGTTGTCGAAACCATCATGTCGCGCCGGTGGGAGGTACCGCTCCGTCAGGAAAGCAAAAACCCGCCAAGGCGCGGAAAGCCGAAAACTCCCCTAGATTCTACAATTGTATGCACAAGTATGTGGTGAAACACCGAACGCGGTGTTTTTCCTCTGACAAGCGGAGTATTGACATGTGCACAGTCCATTCACACATGTCCGTGCTTGCACTTCTCATGCTTGTGGCCCCTGGCAGGGCATTGACCAACTGGCACGTCTCCAAGAGCCAGACGCATGACGCCCTGCTCTCGCTCGTGCGTGACGTGCTGGTCTTTGGCCCTCGCAGGCTTCCAGAGACGTGCGTCCATCTGGAGTCCGTGGTGAGGACGCTGCCCCACAGCTATGGGTTGCCGTCCTCGGCACCGGGAGGCTTGCTGACTCCCGATCTGGTTGCTGCCGATCATTCGCGCGGTGAGCTCCTTATTGTTGAGGTCACCTGCGTGCCTGACGCGGCTCTTGGCCGCTATGCGAGACGCAAGGCCTCCAAGTACTACAGCCTTTGCAATCATGCTGCGCGTGCCTCGGGCTTGCGGGTCGGAGCGCCGCTGGTGGTCGCGCTTGGTACTGGGGGATGCGTACCAACCGCGACGCGCGACGCATTCTGCCGACTTCTCGGGCTAGATGAGGCACACGACAGCGTGGCACGGCGTGCGCAAGAGTGTGTGGACGCCTATGTTGATGCCGGCGCGACCCTCGATGAGGGTGGTGAGCCGCCAACATCGCTGCAAACAGTGCTCACGAGAGCGATTGCGATCGCGAGGGGCCGCGTGGATGCGCCTCTGCGTAGCATCAGCCAGCGAGGCCATGAGCGAGGCACGCGAAGGGAACGATGGCAAGCTCGGAAACAGCCTCAGGCTCACGTGCTTCAAAGTAATGAGTCGGTTGATGAAGGACGGTTTTAACAGTGTTTGTCCAGTGTTTGTCCAACAGTGTTTGTCCAGTCAAGACTTGACTTGACTTGTGTGCTTTTGAGACTCCGCCGTTTCCACGCACGAAGGCGAGCGCACATCCGCCGAATTTGGAGCAATAGAGATGGCGAGCCTCGGCACCCGCGGCCCCTGGACGAAGCTCCAAGCGATCGGAAAGGGCTCTTTTGGTACCGTCTACCTCGTGCAGCGCACCGGTGCCGGAAACCAGCAAAAGTATGTGATGAAGGAGGTCAATCTACGGGGGCTTCCCAAGGCAGAGATGCTCGCCGCGCAGAACGAGGTAGCCGCTCTCCAGAAGGTGAAGCACCCGCACGCAGTCGCGATCGCAGATGCGCTCGTTGTGGACGACACACTCTGCATTATCATGGAGTGGGCGCAAGGCAAGGATCTGGGCGCGCTCATCGCGCAGCGCAAGACGGAGAGACGGCCCTTTACCGAGGACGAAGTGCTCAAAATCTTTTGGCAACTCACCTCCGTGTTGGCCCATTGCCACCACGAGCTGCACCTGCTCCACCGCGACCTGAAGCCGCAGAATGTCTTTCTCTCGGCCAATGGCGACGTCAAACTGGGCGACTTCGGGCTGGCCAAGGCGCTCGAGGCGACATGCGCGATCGCCAAGACGCAGTGCGGCACGCCGATCTACATGTCGCCCGAGCTGTGCCTGGGCCAAGATTACAACCGCGCCGCCGACGTCTGGGCGCTCGGATGCATCCTGTACGAGCTGATGACGCTCACCATGCCGTGGGCCGATTGCCGCGTACAGGGGCCGGGTGGTATGTCGGCGCTGCTCAAGAAGATTGCGAGCTCGTCGCTCGACCTCACGCAGTGCAAGAAGCAATACTCAGCCGAGCTGTGCGGGCTGCTCTCGGCGCTGCTGCACAAGAAGGGCGAGAACCGTCCGGCGCTCGATCAGGTGCTGCAGCTGCCCTTCATCGCCAGGGCGGCCACTCCCAGAACGGCGCCCAGAACGGCGCCCCTGCCGCCAGCCGGAGCCGAGCAATCGCTCCCGCCCTCGTGGCAAAAGGTGCCCTCAAAGTCGCGCCCGGGCCAGTTCTCGTACGTGCACGTGCCCACCGGGTACAAGCAGGCCTTCTTTCCCGAGCGCGACGAGCTGCCTGAGGAGGTGATCGCAATGCTCAAGAAGCAGACATTCACGCCTGGCAAGCCGCCGCCGCCAACCGCACTGGCACCACCGCCTCGGGCGTCTCCGATGGGCGTCGCGGCGTCGCCCCGCGCGGCGCCTACCCCGCCGCCGCCGCCGCCACTCTTCAACATGGCCGCCCAGTCTCCGCAGCTGCCCACACCGCAGGGCGCCCGGCCCACACCACGCGCGGCACCAGCACCGCCGGGGGTGGAGCGTCCCCTCCCCCCCTCGTGGCGCAAGGTCCCCTCGGCGTCCCGGCCGGGCGCCTTCTCTTACTTGCATGTACCCACCGGGTACAAGCAGCAAGAGGTGCCGCTGACCGACACGCCCGACCCCAAGATGCTCGAAGCGTGGAAGAAGGCCAAGGCGGCGGCCACAGGCAACCGACCGGTCGCCACCGCTGCCCTACAGCCGGGCGCGAGTCCCCAACCATACTGGAGCCCCAAAATGGGAGCCAACAAGCTCGAGCCGGTGCCCGAGAGCCGCGCGCTTCGCCCGACGGGGCAGGCCAACGGGCCCAATCAGACCCCGCCCGGTGCAGCGAAGAACCCGTTCGATTTCAAAAGCCCGCAGCACCAGCAGCACCAGCACCAGCAGCACCAGCAGCAGCCGGTGGGCCAGCGGCCACGCTTTTGAGATAAGGGAGGGAGGCCAAAGCGCCCCTCACTCTTCTGCTCAAGACGTGGAGCCGTGGAGGGCTTGGAGGCAGCGCGGCACAATGACAGTGACCTAGCCACTTCGCAGCGTGCGAGTGAACGATCGCCGTTGGTGCGGCTAGAAGTGTTCTTCCTATAAGTGTTGTACTTGTGAAAGTGTGGGTCAACTGTGGCGGAACGTTGTAAACGCGATCGCGAGAGTGACGTGTGCTGGTCCTGCTGGAACACCTCGGAGCTCGGAGCTTTTGATTCTTTGAGAACGACTGAATTTCATCGACAACCCGAAACAAGTCAAGTCATGAAACAACCGGGGGTGGCGATCTAAGCTTTCACGCCGCCCTTCACGCGAAACCCGTTCGGCACGGCGCCTACCTGCCGGACGATACGAAAAAGCCGCGAGTGGACTGGCGCACACATGGCTGGGCCGTCGCCTACAGCGCAGAGGCCATCACCGCTTCTCCGGGGCCGTTCCTCACCGAATTTCCTCAGCAGCCCACGCGATGGTTCAGAGTACATCGACCGTCGCTTCATCAAGCGCAATGCCCGCGGCTCGCAGGAGGCTCATTCAGCCAAGCCGCAGCTATGGAACTTTCACGGGACAGAGGTCGACCTAGCGCCGGAGCAACAGTACATCTATGGCCGGCAGCTCTGGTACCTCCGTAGTCGTGCCTTTGAGAATATACAATTGGGCAGACCAATAGCAGGTATGCCCATGAATGCAGCAGCACGCTCATCAGGCATCAAGACCCTCGAGCGCGCGCCAGAGGACCTGGACCATCTGGAGGGTCTCGAGGGCCTCGACAAGGTCCCGCCGTGCTCTGCGGTCATCGGACCCAGCGGTCGCGTCTACTCGTCGAGGACCTTTGGATTCCTCGAAGTCGGCCGCGCGCCGCGGCCCTGGGCCATCAAGCTCGTCGAGTGGGCTCCGTTTGATGCCTTCATCCTGGTCACGATCTTGGCGAACTGCGCCACCATGGCTTGGAACTCGCCACTCGACCCGCCGGGCACTCCGAAAGCCCAGTTCATTGATGTGTGCGAGTGGGTTTATCTATACATCTTCACCTTCGAGATGCTCGCCAAGATCTGCGCGTACGGCTTCGTCGGCCACGACCAGGCCTACCTGCGCGACGCGTGGTGCCAACTCGACTTTGTAGTGGTGAGCCTCGCGTGGCTTCCAATCCTCTTCCCCTCGTTTGGGAACTACTCGGTGGTGCGCTCGGTGCGCGCGCTGAGGCCGCTGCGCGCGCTCAAGCGGCTGCCGGGCATGCCCGTCCTCGTCAACTCGATCCTGGCGGCACTGCCCAAGCTCGGCGACGTCACAATGCTCCTCGGGCTGCTCTTCGCCGTCTTCGGCATCTTAGGCATCGAGCAGTTCAAGGGCGAGCTACACTATCGGTGCGCGCTGCTCGGCTTCAACGAGACGCCTGGCCACCCAGAGCTGCGCGAGATGCTTCCGCTGCCCGATGGGCCGAGGCTCGTGCCGCGGCTGTACGACGGGCAGGCGGCGCAGGCGCGACGCCAGCTGGAGGCCATCGGGCGGCTGCTCAAGGGAAACCAAGCTGATGCGAGCGCGAGCGAGGAGAGCATCAGCCCTCAGCAGCAGTCGGACTTTGACACGGGCGTCTTTTGCGATCCCCACGAGCCAAAGACTAAATGCCCTGCCGGCGAAACGTGCCGCTACTTTGATGACAACGTCAACTACGGCGCCACCAACTTTGACAACTTTGGGTGGGCGAGCGTACAAATCTTCCAGACGATCAGCTTCGATGGCTGGACGTCCGCCATGTACGCGGTGCTCAATGCGACGGGCCAGCCGCTCGTGCTTGTGTACTTTGTGCTCCTCATCGTGCTCGGGGGCTTCTTCATCGTCAACCTCTTCCTCGCAGTCCTCTTCCAAGAGTTCACCGAGGCGCAGGCTCGAGAGAAGGCGATCGCCGAGCAGGCCGCGCGTGCAGCAGCCGCTCGCCAGGCGCGACGTGCGCAGCGCAATGGGTCAGCGCGAGGCGCCTCACCGCCCCCCTCGCCGCCGCATTTCGAGCAACAGAAGCGAATCCCGTTTCCCGACCCCGACAACCTGCTGGAGCGGGAAAGGCACAAGTTGGAGACGTTCAAGGCTGAGGCCGAGGGCGAAACCAGGGCCGCACTGATCTCAGGAGCGCAACGATACGTAAGCGATGCGTCGCTCGTGGTGCGAGTGGAGGCGGAAGACGATGAAGATGAAGCTCCGTCAAGGCATGTGTACATGGCGTTGAGTCCGTCGGCGAGCCCTGTGCAGGCGCGCATGGAGGCTGGCAAGGCGACGGTAGCGCCTGTGCAGGCGCGCATGGAGGCTGGCAAGGCGGCGGTGCCCAACGACGACAATGACGACGACGACGACGACGACGACGAGCGCACCGATGACGGTTCCTGTGTGAAGTTGTGCAACTGCGCGCCTGCGCCGCGCTCTGGGCGTGCGTCGCTCGCCGAGATGATGAACGGGCCGCTCGTGAGCAACGCGTCGACGGGTTTGGTGGTGCTCAATATGGCGCTAATGTGCATGCCGTACGAGGGAATGAGCGACGCGTATGCTGCGCAGCTCGAGAGTTGCGCCGAGTTTATCAGTTGGATCTTCATCATCGAGATGGGCCTCAAGCTGTTTGGGATGGGATGCCGTGCCTATTGGAGCGACGGGTGGAACCAGCTCGACGGCACCATCGTGATCATGTCCATCGTTGAGATGGCGCTCACGGCGCTCTTTGCCGACTCGGGAACGAACCTGTCGTTCCTGCGGATCTTGCGGATGCTGCGCGTGGCACGTATGCTGCGTCTCATGCGCTCGTGGAAGGGGCTGTACAAGATCATCAGTACGGTCGTTAGCGCGGTCCCGCAGATGTCGAACGTGCTCATCCTCATGCTCCTCATCTGCACCATCTTCGCGCTGCTCGGCATGCAGCTCTTCGGTGGCCAATTCTCGGAGGAGCACGGCTACGGCGACTCGCCGCTACTGCCCTTGCCGCGCTATAACTTCGACTATTTTGGACCCGCACTCCTCTCCGTCTTCGTCCTCATCACCGGCGGCTGGTTCACCCCCATGCTCGACGGTCTCAATGTCGGAGGTCCCTCCGCCTCCATCTACTACATCACGGTCACGTGCATCGGCACGTACATCCTGATCAACCTGCTGATCGCCGTGCTGCTCGAGCTCTTCGCGGAGGACTCGGACGCTGATGGGGAGGCCGACGCCTTCCAAGCCGACAAAGGTCCCAAAGCGGCAGAGGCTGCCCCCGCCCCAGCTCCCCCCGCGCAGCTCACTGAGGAGGGCTTCGACGCCTCCGACGCGCCGACTGAGGAGAAGGATGACATGGCCCTCGGGTGCCTTCCGCCGAGCGATCCGCTGCGGCGGGCGGCGCATTACATTATCGAGTTGCCGTCGGTGGACGCGCTGCTGATGACGAGCGTCATTCTTTCTTCGGCGTCTCTCGCATTCGACACGCCGCGGCTCGACGAGTCCACACTGCTCGCCGAGGTGCTCGCCGTCACAAATGTGCTGTTCACGCTTCTCTTCCTGCTCGAGGCGATCCTCAAGTCGATAGCGTATGGCTTCTACGGCTACCTGCGTGACGGGTGGAACGTGCTCGACTTTTCACTGCTCCTCATCTCGATTGGCGCGCTGCTCTCCGAGGTGGTGCCCGCGATCGCCTTTCTGAAGTCGCTGCGCGCGCTTCGGGTGCTCCGGCCGCTTCGGCTGCTCTCGCGCAATGCAGGCATGCGGATGGTGCTCGTCTCGCTCTTCGAGTCTCTACCGGCCGTCATCAACGTTCTCGGGGTCCTGTTTGCCATGCAGCTCGTCTTTGCCATCCTGGGCATGCAACTGTTCATGGGCACCTTTGGCTCGTGTAACGACCCTTCGCGCCAGCTACCATCAGAGTGCGTCGGCGTGGCTGTGAGAGCCCCGAGCGCACCTCCCGGCCAAAACCACCACGCGCATAGCCACGGACATGGCCAAACGCTTTCGCCGCCACCGCCGACCTTGCCCTTTGCGTCTGTCTCGCTTCACTCGCCGCTCCACTCGCCGCTCCACTCGCTGCCGCCCGAGCCCCACGTAGCCCATCTGTCGCACTCGCCACCGACGCCGATGCTGTTGCCGACGCCGTCGCCGCCACCGCTGCAGCTGCCACTGCCGCCACCGCTGCAGCTGCCACTGCCGTCGCCACCGCCGTCGCCACCGCCGTCGCCGTCCACCTCGCCGCCGCCGCCCGCCGCCTCGCTCGAAGCCGCGCTGGCCGCGCGACCGAGCTTTGCGGCCGAGTTGAAGACGCTGCACTCGACTGAAGAGCTGCAGGCCTACCTGCATACGTTGCAACAGGAGCGCCCGTGGGACCTCGAGCTGATCCACGCGCATCCGGAGCAGTTGCTTGCCGCAATTGGCCGGCGACTGCAGACGACGGTGCCTGCGGAGGAGTTGGCTACGAGTCGGCGCCGCGAGCTCAGGGGCGGTGGCGGCGGCGAAGATGGCGAGGCCTTCGTAGGAGAGCGCCTCTGGCAGAACCCGTCGTTTGGCTCGTTCGACAACTTTGGCGACGCGATGCTCTTGCTCTTCGTGCTCTCGACAGGCGATGATTGGGACTCCGTCATGTTTTGGAGCATGGACTCGCCCTCGGTGCCTGGCGGGCCGCGCGAACGCAACGACATGTCGGCGTCTTCCATTTTCTTCATCGCGTGGATGTTCATCGGCTGCTTCTTCGCGATGCAGCTCTTCGTAGGCGTGGTCGTCGACCAGTTCAACAAGATCAAGGCCCAAAAGGACGGCTCAGCCACCATGACCGAGGACCAGCGCCTGTGGGTCGAGACGATGAAGTCGATGGGCGGCGCAAAGGGCCAGGGCAAGCCACGCAAGCCGAAGACGACTGGCTGCGTCGGCCTCATCGACGAGGTGCTCTACCGCTCGATCACGTCGCCGCACTACCCGGCGGCCGTCACGATCCTCGTGCTGATCAACGTGATGCTGCTCGCGTGCGACTACTGGGGCTTCGAGTCGGAGCCGCCGCACCCGACGCGGGAGCAGACCGACTCGTACGTGTACGAGATCGTGCTCGAGGCTTATACGGTGCTCTTCTATCTCGAGGCGCTCGGGAAGCTGCGCGCCTACGGCTCCCTCTTCTACTTTCGCGACGAGTGGTGCCGCTTCGAGTTGCAGCTTGTGGGGCTCTCCGTGGTCGATCAGTCGCAAGCGCTCTACTTGATCTCGGAACGCGTGGTCCCGCTGCCGCCTATGCTGCTGCGCGTGCCGCAGGCGCTCTATGCGCTGCGCGCGTTGCGGCTTCTGCAGCACATGCGCGGCGTCCAGTCGCTCGTGACGACGACGATGCTCTCTCTACCCTCGCTCGCGAACGTGTGCTCGATCCTCGCTCTGGTGGTCTTCATCTTCTCGGTGCTGGGAATGCAGCAGTTCACGTTCCTGCAGCACGGCGAGCAGATCACGGACGATCGCAACTACGAGACCTTTGGCAACTCGCTCCTCGTCAGCCTGCAGTGCCTCACGAGCGACGGCTGGTCGTCCATGATGTTCGAGGCGCGGAGCGACCCCGAGCACGGCTCTTGGCAGGCCGTGCCCTTCTTCCTCGGCTTCCAAGTGCTCGTGACCGTCATCCTCAATCTGGTGGTCGCCGTGATCCTCGATAACTTTACGAGCCTTGGGGGCACCAATGACGACTTGATCGACAAGCAAGACATTGAGCTCTTCTCGGAGACGTGGGCCGACTTCGACCCGGACGCCAACCAGACGATCCCGGCCCACCTGCTCCCCGACCTTCTCAAGGCCATCCCACAGCCGGTCGGGCTGCAGGGTGCACCGCGCACTTGGGTGGTTGGCGTGTGCATGAATCTCGGCCTCCAGGCCGATGAGAACGGCGAGCTCCACTTTCCCGCCGTGCTTCGCGCGCTCGTCAAGTTCAACTACATGATGCATATGGAGGAGGGGCTCGGCGCCGCAGCGAAGCTTGCGCCCGGGGCATCGCCCGAGGTCAGCCCGATCAAGGGGGTGGCGAGCCCGCCCAAAAGCGCGAAGGGAGTACCGCCGCCCAAGAACAATAAGGTGTCGCTGCTCTGGAATAAGGGCAAGTCGCCCACGCTCGAGCAGCGCGCGACAGCGCGCATCTTCGCGCTCGAGCTTCTCAAACTCACGAGCGGCACATACCAGTTCCGACGACGACTGCGCGTGTTCGCGAGAGCGCAGGACATGAAGGAGGGGCTCAAGGAGGGGCAACGCGGCCCGATTGGCGAGAACGGTGCGAGGCGCGTCGCGTACGGGGTCGAGGCGGAAAGGGGCGGCTTTGGGTACGCGACTCTAGCCAAAGCGTCTAGCCAAGACCCCGAGGGTGCAGCGCAAAAGCAGCTGGGCGGCGATGCGGGCCATGCGGCGGCGATGGCGAAAGGGAGGCCGCAGGCCATGCAAAAGCAAAAGACCAATTTGCGCGCCAGCGGGCGGGCTCCTGGAGCTCAGTTTGTGGTGGTTGAGGAGGCGGCGGACAGCCCATGGAGTTCAGGGTATGGACGCGAGTCTGTGCACACGCTTCGGGCGCAGCACGATTCGCTACTGCACCTGCATCGGCCCCCTTCGCTCTCACTCTCCGCATCGCCGACCGAGACGACGTCCGACGCGACGTCCGCGCACGCCTCTCTTGTGTCGCAGCCACCGCCGTCGCCGCTGCTGCTTCGCCCCGTGCTGTCGCCATCGTCCCCGAACGTCACGCGCCTTGCACCGTTTGTGAGTGCGGATGGCAAGGTGAACCTCGGCCTCTCCGAAAGCCTGAAGGCGAAGGCAGTAGCCGGCGCTTCGGAGGCGATCATCACGGCCAATGCCGCCTTGGCCACCGCGCAAGCGGTGGCGAAGCAGGCGCTTGCGGCGGAGGCGGCCGCGGCCGAGGCGGTCGCAAGGGCCGAGGCTGCCGCCGCAGTGGCCTCGATTGCGAAGAACGTAGTGGAGGCGGAGGAGTTGCAGCAGGCGATTCAAGCCGCGGTCGCACGAGAGGACTTTACGCAAGCCGCGGCACTCAAGCAGGCGCTCGAGACGATGCGAGCGAGACTGAACGAGCCTGCAAACGTCAAGACGCCTTCATCGGCTGCAGAGTTACCCCCCACACCGGCGGCACTGCCGCTGGCAGTCGCACCGCCCGCCGCCAAAATGGCTGGTACACTCACCCTGAAGCTCGAGGGGCATCTTGACGCGTTCAGCCCGCAGGCAGAGCAGGCGGTGCTTGCCCGGCTGGCCGCACTCGGCGGCGTGCACCCATCACAGCTCGTGGTGCTCTCGCGCCGTGCGGGCTCGGTGATCCTCGAGGTGGCCGTTCTGCATTCGAATTACCAACGGCTGACGGCGCCTTCGTTCCTGCGCGCTGTGCAATCCTCAAGTCACGAGGAGCTCAGCAAAGTCATTGGTGTGCTCGTACTTGCGGCGCACTGCGAGTTCATGAGCGCGGAGCCGCAGTCGCCCGACACGGCGCCGAGAGGGGTGCCGCAGTCGCCGCCGCCATCACGGCCACTATCACGGGCGTTGCTGCCTCCGCAGGCAACGGGGGCGATGACGGCCGAGGAGGAGGAGGAGGCGGCGATGGCCGAGGCCTTGGCGGCGGCCGAAGCGGAGGCGATGGCCGAGGCGGAAGCAGAGGCGGAAGCAGAGGCTATGGCGGCGGCAGAGGAGGAGGCAATGGCTGAGGAGGAGGCGATGGCTGAGGAGGAGGCGATGGCGGAGGCGGAAGCGATGGCCGAGGCTGAGGCGATGGCCATGGCGGCGGTCGAGCAGCGCCAGCAGCAGATGGCCATGCAGCAGCAGCAGCAGCAGCAGCGCCAGCGGCAGCAGCAGCGCCAGCAGCAGATGGCCATGCAGCAGCAGCAGCAGCAGCGCCAGCAGCAGATGGCCATGCAGCAGCAGCAGCAGCCGCCGCCGCAGCCGCCGCAGCCGCAGTCGCAGCAGCAGCAGCAGCAGCAGCAGCAGCAGCAGCAGCAGCAGCAGCAGCAGCAGCAGCAGCAGCAGCAGATGACCATGCTGCAGCAGCAGCAGCAGATGCAGCAGATGCAGCAGCAGCAGATGGACATGCTGCTGCAGCAGCAGCAGATGACGATGCAGCAGCAGCGCCAGCAGATGACCATGCTGCTGCAGCAGCAGCAGCAGGCTCAGGCGATGGCCGAGGCTCTTGCGGTGGCAGAGGCCAGAGTCCCAGCGGCCATGCCTCCCGTCTCGCCGGTTCTACAGAATCTGCTCGCGCTCGAAGCGCAGGCGGCCAGGGTGCCGGCGGCCATCGCCTCTGCAGCTAATGCCCTCGCGATCATCTCTCCTGCGGCCAGTGCTTCGACGGCCGTGCTGGTCAGCGAACCGGCGCGCCCCACGCCCTCAAGAGGTGGGGTGCTTGCCCCGACTGCATCGATGGCACCCGCGGGCTGCTCCTCGATGTTGTCGGGGCATCCTCCACCGCCCGCGCTGAGGCGTACGTCTTCACCACCCGCGCGCTCTTCCTCGCCTTTCGCGCTGAGGCGTCCATCTTCTGCGCTTGAGGCTGACGAGGTAGGCCCCGGCCAGAACGAGGAGGCCGAGGAGGCCGAGACACCCGAGATGAACTTCCGGAGCTTTTTGGCCGAGGCGGAGGCGTTGGCCGTCTCTTCCGAAGTGGTTCACAGCCCATGGAGCCCACCTACGCTTGCCGCGCTCGCACAGTACACCGCCGCCGCCGCCGCCGCCGCCCCTGCTGTGGACGCGCCAATGCTCAGCGCCTCGCGGAATTCCGCGGCTAGTCGCGAGCGTCGCAGCTCTGCGCTCGAGGCGACGGCGGTGGCACATCGGGCAGCTCTGAAGGCGGCTGAGCTTCCCGACGTGGGTGGACTGCCTCTAGGGACGACGGTGACGCTCACGACGACGACGACGATGACGTCAAACCCTCCCGCAGCTGCACCAGCACCCCTTGCCAAGGGAGTAGTGGTGGTCGATAAGGAGCTTAGGAAGGAGGCTGCGGACGTGATCGAGGCCGGACCAAGCAAAATAGCGCTAAATGGGCGCACGATGGTCGGCGAGGCGGCGGCTGCGGGAGCGGCGACCGACGCCATGACGCCCGAGGGCGGCAAGAATTGGCTCGCAGCGTCATCTCCAGCCATCTTCATGGAGCCTGTTCCAGCTAGTGCCAGCGCAGCACTCATGGGCCGTGCCAGTGGCCTGAAAGGTGGCGTGGCAGGTGGCGTGGCAGCTGGGACGAACCTTGGTGTGAAAGGTGGCGTGGCAGCTGGGACGAACCTCGGTGCGGACTCCCTCATCGCGCCAGGTACGCGCGGGGGCGGGAGGGGCGACTTTTTGGCGAGGCTCGAAGCCGTTGAGACTCGGGATGCCGGACGGGCCGGGTCGAGGGCGTTGGCGGGAGCAGGCCTGGCGCCCCCTGCGCCCCCATCGCCGGCCATCCAGTTTGCGGAGTGGGCGACGTCGAAGGCGGCGTCCGTGACCTCGAGCCTCATGCCCCGACCCACGGGCGCTGTAGTGGGCGAGCCCGAGCATGCAGAAGCGCCAACGCCCACTACAGCGCCGACGCCCGTTCGCACGCCTTCACGTCTGCGGGCTCGCGAGCTCTGTGGGGTTGGTGGGCTGTGGGGTCCTCCGTGGGGCGCTCGCGACGGCGCTCGCGACTGTGGGGGATGTGGCGTGTGCGGCATGTGTGCCGCGCCTCGAGAGGGAAAGACCCTCCCACCTCTCCCACCACCCGCGCGTGATCGCAAGGCGCCCTCGCCCCGCTCGTCCCGCCCTACCCAGGCGATCACGATGTACGCCGAGCATGTTGCAAATCGCTCCCGCTCGCCTCGCCCAAGCCAGACCCCAGCGGCAGAAGCGACGCCGCCGCGAGAGCGAGAGAGTGGCGGCGAGCGCCATCGGAGGCACCACTCGTCCAAATCGCGCGCAGGAGCAGCCTCACCGACAGCACCGTCGCCACGTGCGCCGCCGAAGAGGACGCTCTCGCGCTCCCAGGGCCTTAAAGTATAGATGAAGTAGACAGGTAGAAACTAACTCGAGTACTGTAGCTGGTCCGCATCCGGAGGCGGTTTGATTGCCGACACTCTCCGATCAAAAGTTTCGGAGGATATGCCAGATCTCGGAGACATGGGCCACTTTGACGCGCGCCTAGACACGTGGGCGCACGTGCGCTCGCCTGGTTGTGGCTCACGTGTTGTGTTGTATGTGTCGATTCTACAGCTGGCTCACGAGCTTCTGGCTCAGAATT
>Ga0210239_100565_pt1 | contig 32837 bp, 22 predicted proteins | sample ChrtobMetP5a_0mM_FD_155451 | JGI IMG/M metagenome (GOLD analysis project Ga0210239, IMG submission 155451) | Chrysochromulina tobin associated microbial communities from unialgal haptophyte culture, Seattle, Washington, United States - P5a_0mM | ecosystem: Host-associated > Algae > Haptophytes >... | reverse complement strand
TTGCGGGCTGGCATGACCCGGACCGAGCTGTGCATCTTCGGACGTATCAGTGGTTCCATGCGCGCGCGCATGCGCATCGGCGCGATGTTCGTCTTGCGGCAGCGCCTCTGGCTGGGCAACGGGGGGGGTTGTCTCCTGCTTGCGCTGGGCCGCCTTCAGAATCGCGAACTCGCTTCGGGCGCGCTCCGTTGTGCGTCTGCATGCCGCGAGCCAGCGGCACGCTTTTGCATAGAAGGAATCCGTCCCGAAGTTTGGGTATTGATTGGCTGACGTGTACGGTAACAGTACGGTAACGGACTGTGTGCTGCCACGTGTAACGTGCATGCACCCCGTCTGTTTGGGGGTAGGGTCAGAGATTCACACGCGCGAATCTCGTGCCCTTCTCGCAGCCACGACGGCGCTCCTGCCTATCGATACGTTGCGGGCCCAGAGCCCCCCGAACACAGGCTCCACGATACAGTACCGGTCTTTGTGTCCCGGCTCCCCCGGTGTCTTTTTACCGGTCTTTGTGTCACCGGAAGCGAAGGTGTGTGCGCGGGATGTTTCGTGAACAAAGTCGGAAATGCTTTTTGTGGGCTTCGCTTTGCCGATGCAAGCCGAATTTCCGCGGTTCGGGGGTCTACGTTCCGAGATCTGTCGATTGGCACCCTGCATTATGGTGCATTATCTCGCTACTAACGCGTACTAACGATGGTAATCAAGTTGCCCCGCTGACGCGAGAGCACCCCCGTCGCCGTTACACCCCCGTCGACACCCCTTGGCGGGGCTCCGCTCTTGGAAGGAGATAGCCCGTATGTGCGCTCTATGTGCGCTCCCCGCAGTGTGCGTCTCCGAACCGTTCGAATGTGGCTTGATGGAGCTGGCTCCTCGTCGTGAGCTATTGCGCGCCCAGATCTCGATGAAATAGACATGTAGTCGAGCCGCTGCTCATAGAAGATGCGCTCGTATGTTGCATCCGCTTCATAAGAATGTATATTCATTCATGTGTCTCGTCTCGACATTGGCCATCACCACTCACCCACCATAACCACCAAGGTGCTGCGTGGATCGCGAATGGCTTATAGCCGACAAGCTCGCCAATGGCAAAGAGCCGAAAGATGCCCGGCGGGGGTGCGCCATCGCGATTATGAGGCGCAGGTAGCTGTAGCCTGTGCACCCAGAGGTACCGCCGTCGCTGCCGCCGCTGCTGCTGCCGCACCGGCCGTAGCCGTAGCCGTCACGCCAGGTGGGGCGTTCTTACAACTTACATCTTAGGATTCATCGGCGACGAGGCCGCCCAGCCGGCAGCAGCGAGCGTCCAAGCATCGGCATAGCATCGGCAGCCTTCAGCGTGCGGTCCAAGGTCCTCAGCCGCTTGGCCTCAATCTTGAACATGAAGAGGTTGTACGCATGTACCGCCTGTGCCACCCGCACCGAATGCCGCTTGCTCGCGACGGGCAGTGCCTCGGGCGCCTTCAGCATCGACGCATGCACCTTAAAGGTGAAGATGGCATGGCACTTCAGCGCCTGGCTGCACGCTACAGGCCAGCTGCCCTCCGCCAACCGGACCTGGAGCGCGGCAGAAGTGCACGATGGGCAGTTGACCTGGATCCAGGTCGAGGCGGGCGCCGTCGTGCCAAAGCCGCTCGGCATGGCCGCAGGACGACAGCACGGGCTGAACGGCAAAGTACATGTACTTCCCCATGGGAAATTTCCGAAAAACCCTGATCAAGCTCTCAGGGCGCCTTTTAAAGCCCGCCAGCCAAGCCAGCGGTAGCGGAAAATGCATAAAATGTTTTATGTAAAAGCGACTTGTGGAGTAAGGGACCTCTGCCTGGGCTCTGGCGCTCTCGTGCGCCGTGCCGATCTCTAATTTGTTCCCTGATTGACGTGATTGTGGCGCCCCGCCCATCCCTGCGCCCCTGCACCTACTTGTTCTTGCTTGTTCTCACCCTCTAGTACTTCACGCTGAGTATGGCTGTCCAAGTATGGCAGCCTATGACATCACTGCTGCGGGGGAGTGATTTAGGCGCTTTGCCTATCACTCCAGGTTGGTTCACCCCAACCCTGATAAATCCCGCGGCCCACCCAAGGGGCGGCGCCCCCATTAGCGCCCCCACACCTTGTTTACCACTTTACCTTGCCGCCCCACACATCACAACCCTTCTGGTGTTCTGGATGAGAAATATCCGCAAACTGCTGAGGAGACAGTGGAGCCCCTCTCAGTTTTATACCATCGAATACTTTAGTACACGTTAGAGTCTTCCACGCTCGGCTCACAGCCGTTTCACAGCCGTTTTCACAGAGCTGTTGCACAGAGCTGCCACGAACCCGAGGTGAGATGAGCCGAAGGACAACGTCCGTCCCTGCTTGGTTCGTGCGTCGTGCGTGCGTCGTGCGTGCGTGCCGCCAATGGGCGCCACCTCGGTCGACTGCTTGCTCACCCTAGCCATCGAGCAGCGCCACCGTCTCAACTTTGAGGTGGCACTGCAGCTCTTCGAAGTCGCTGGCCTCTGCGCGGCCGCCGACTCCTCCGTGTATGAGGACCGTGAGAGGATCGAGGCACTCGGGCACACGGCAGCCATGTGCCTCGACGCGGGCGAGAGCATGTCAGCGGACGCGGCGGAGAGTTTGCTGGGCAAGGCACAGCACCTCTCGCCAGCCGCGTCGTTCGTGGGGGGCGAGGAGGCCGCTGGGATGCGCGCGGCCGTCGCCCTTGGCCGAGCCGACTTGCTGCGGCTGCTCGGCAAGCCCCTGGCCGCGGCGGCGCTGCTCGACGAGCTGTGCCCCGAGGATGCGCCCGCGAACGAGGACGCGAAGTTGGTCGCCGACTTCGCCGAGGCGCCCGCCGCTCTTCTCACCTTCTGGCTTGAGGTCTGCAGTGGCTGCGGCGGCGAGGACAAGGAAAAGTGCGGGCGCGGCCGGCTCGACGTGATGGTGGAGCTCGCGTACCGCTTCGACGCGGCGCCGAGGGCTCCAGAGGCGGTGTGGCGTGCGTTGGGCGCGAGCTGCGTGCAGCGGCCAGCGGGCGACGACGGACCCACAGGCGACGACGGCCAGTGGGCGCCGACGGACGGTCGGCTGAGCTTCTCGGCGATCGACGCGTGCTTCAACCCCGAGTGCTTGCTCGACGTGGCGATGCAGTGCATGTGGGAGCGCCGCCCTAAGGACTCGATGAAGGCTCTCGAGAAGCTTGAGGAGGTGGCCAGCCTGCAGAGATGGTCGCTGCCGCACTGCGCGTCGTTGCCCAAGATCGTGCGCGACGCTCGCGATCGCTTCGAGGCGGCGGCGGCGCTCCTCGGCCGCGCCAAGTGGCTGCTCTCCAGCGCGACGAGGCGCGACGAGGCATTCTCGTCGTATTGGAACGCGCTGCGCTTGTTGCGCGAGTGTTGGCAGGCTGAGCCGCTCCCCCCGGCCCAGCTGCACATGCTGCTCGACGTGGGCTGGCGTGTATGCGAGCTCGCCCTCGACGCGGACGAGTTGCGCACAGCCGCTGCACTGCTCGACGAAGCGAGCGCCGCCGCGTGCGAGCAACTCATCCCTGGAGAGCAGCCGAGCGTGATGCAGCAGGCGGCCTTCCTTCGGCACAATGGTGTGTTGCGAGCAGCCGAAGCGCTCCAAGCCGATGAGTTCGAGGAGCTCCGCGACGCCGCGGCGCACCTGCTGCTGCGGCACGCACGCCTGTGCCTCGACGCCTTCGAAGACGGGCGCACGCCGCGCTCCGACGCGAACGAGAAGGCGGTTCGGGACCTGAGCACGCTGGCGGCGCTCCGGCCGTCAGTGCATGATGAGCTGGGCAATCTCGCGCGCGAGCTGCTCGTGGGGCTGCGCCTGCGCCGTGATGAGCACGACAAGGCCTTGGCTGTGGCGAGCAACCTACTTTCGGGGCAGTCGGCCACAAAGGATGCGGCCCTCGAGGCGATCCACCTCACGCGTGCAGCCTACCTGACCGACCTAGGTGCCTTTGAGCACAAGGGGCACGAGAAGCTCAGCGCGATCACGAGCGCGGCCACTCTGTACCAGCGCGTGCTGCAGAGGAAGGACCTGCCCACGTACACGCCGACGGTGCTGTTGCACCACGGGGCTGCATGCCTCGAGCTGGGGAAGACCCGCCGACGCGACGCGGCCTCGTCTTTGCTGAAGGCGACCGAACTCGTTGAGGCCGAGTTGACGAAGACGCGCGCGAATCTGCGGCGCGAGCTCGAGACCCAAGCGCGGGAGAAGGCGGCGCGGGAGGGGGCGGAGAAGGCGGCCAAGGAGGCGACCGCCGGTGGCACTGGTGGCGGCGGCGCGGCGACCGATGCCGAGGCGGAGGGTGAGGAGGCCGCGGCGCGGCCAGCGGTGGAGATGGAGATGGAGGCGGCGCTCCGGTCAATGTCAAAGGGCGGCGGCGGGAGTGGCTGCAGCCTCGACGGCCCGCAGCTCTGGATGGTTCGCTACCTCGCCGGCGTGACCGCGCAGCAGGACGGGCATCAGGCAGCTGCCCTCAAGCCACTCCAGGGAGCCGTCGCTGCCGACGACGGGCAGCAGTCGCGCGCCGCGCGCATCGCAACGTACACGGCGCTCGCTGTGTGTCAGCTGCAGCTCGGCTATCGAGCCGAGGCGCTCGAGAGCTGTGAGGCGGCGATGCGACTGGGTGAGGCCAAGGATGGAGGATTGATGCTGTTCACCAAGGCGCTACTACTCGCGCAGAGCGGTCGGGCGGAAGAGGCCATGGCCACACTGCGCACGCTCCTCGGCGAATACCCCGAGCACCTCGGGGGGTTGCTCGGTCTCTCAACCCTCCTTGCCGAGAAGGATCAGCTCATGATGGCCATCGGACAGGCGGCCGCCGCGCGCGAGATGGCGAATGACCCGCTCGCGCTCCAGCAATTAGGTCAGCTGCGCATGCGGATCGGACTCGAGACCGCATCGCCCGCCGAGGTGGCCGCCGCCTTGCTGGAGCTCGAGAAGGCTGTGGATGCACACCTTGCTGCTGCGGCGGCAAAGGGTGGCAGCGCAGCACCGCCTGTTGCTTGCGACGCCTTCGTTGGGCTCGCTCTCGCGCACATGAGCTCCCGCAAGTTCGAGCCCGCTCTCGAAGAGCTTAGGAAAGCAGCGCGGGCGGACTCGCAGTCGCCCATTCCCCTCCTGTTCCGCGCTCACGTACTCCTCGAAGCTTCACACCTCGAAGCTTCACAGCCGAGTGGCGGCGGCGGTGGCGGGGGTGGTGGTGGTGGCGGCGGCGGCGGCGGTGGCAGTGGGAGCCGTCGGCGCACCCCAGCGGTAGAGGGTTCCGTGGCTGCGGCTTCGCCTCCTGCTGAGGCGGCGGACGTGCCGGCCGAGGCGGCGGCGAGGGGCTCGGAAGTGGCCGCGGCCGATCTCAGCGGTGGCGCCGGCGGCGAGGCTGCCGGCCCTACTACCGCACCTACTACTGCACCTACTACCGCACGCGCTGCTGGTGGCTTTGGCGGCGGTGGAGGCGGTGGCGACGGCGAGAAACGCGCCGTCGGTGGCATCAGCTTTGATAATCTACCGAAAGAGGCGGCGCAGGAATTCGAAGCCGCTGCCAAGGCCTTTGCGCGCCGAGTGCCCGAGGCCGTCGAGGAATGTGTCGACGCGGGGATGAGGAAAGATCTCTTCGCTTCCAGCGCGTCGACGCCGCTTGCGTCGCTCGGCACTTTGCTGCAGGGTGTCAAGGGACGCGAGGACGCTCTCGCTCTGGCCCACTGCGTCCACCAGGTCGCAGTGAACGCCCATCGCCAGCAACAGCCCGCGGCCGCCGCCACCAGTTACGAGTTTGCATGCCGCCTTGCCGAGCGTGCTGCGGTTGCATCCAAGGTCGCGGGTGGCTCCCAGCAAGCGCGCGCGGACGCATTGCTTGGTTTAACACACCTCAATCGCGGCCGGTCACAGTGGGAGCAGGCAGATCTCGAGCAGGCGACCCTAAGCTTCTCAAGCGCGCTCAGGGCTTTCGAGCGCGCGAAACCGCTCGCGACGGCGCTGCAGTCGGCGGCAAACACGTTGGCGGGTGGCGCAGACCCGGCGGCGGCGGCCGAGGCGCCGACGCTTGAGGGCCTTGTGAGGCGTGGTGCGGCGGCCGCGCTGTACAACCTCGGCGCCGCGCAGGAGGCATTGGCGCTCACGAGACAGGTGGTGGCGAGCCAGGCGGATACGGCGACCCTCGCGGCCGCGAGCGCGAGCGCAACAGCGGCGGCGGCAACGGGCGCGGCGGCAGGCGCAGCGGCAGGCGCGGCGGCGGGAGCGGCTTTCGCGGCTGCGGAGGTGGCGCGTTTGGCCGAGGTGAACGCTCGCGTGTCGCGACAGGCGAGCCACGCGTTCGAGTCGGCGGGACGCCGCGCTGCGGACGCGTGCTACGACCTCGCCCTGACTAGTCAGCCACGGCACGAGGGGGCCTTGATGGGGCGTGCAACGGCTACCTTTCGTAAGAACAGGCCGCGCGATGCGGTCACACTGCTGGCATCGAATCGCTCGCCGAGGGCGGCGATCAACCGCGGCGTCATGCTGCACAATCTCGGGGAGGATCTGGATCTAGCTCAGCTCGAGCTCACGAGAGCGCTCGAGAGCATGCCGCGCTCTGTGCATGCCGCCTTCAACCTCGCGCAGCTCCGCATGCTTCGTGGCGAATGGTGTGAGCCGCTCGCGAGCCTGGAAGAGCTCAGCTTGGAGCCTGCAGCCATCGTGGAGTCTGCCGAGGCGGCAGTGAGTGGTACCCGCGCCACAGAGCGTGCGGTGATCGCGCCGCAACTCGGGCCGCTGCTGAGCGCCTGCCGCAAGTGGCAGGCGTGCCTCGAGATCGCCGCCGAGGACGTGCGCTCGTCTGCGCAGCTCGTTCAGCCCTCGATCTCCTTGTACGTACCGGTGGCCGATCGGTGCTTCGCCAGCCCCATCGGCACCATCGGCGCCATCGGCGAGGCGCCGCTGGGCGGCGTGGCACCCGAGGCCGAGCGCGGGCCGCCCCTGTCAGCCGCTCAGCTCTCTCTCCTCGAAACACTCCTCGCCGCTGCTGACCCTCGCACTGCCGACGCGCCACCGCCGTTGCCGCCCGCGGCACCATCGGCAGCGACGGCCGACACGGACACTCGAGAGCAGTCGCCAGAGCAGTCGCGCCCTCAATCGCCTTTGCCTGCGGCGATGGCGATGCAACCCGCGCCGCTGCCGCCGTCGCTTGTGAGCGGCGCGCACCGCGCGCTCGCCCTGCAGGCTGAGGGCAAGATGCACCAGGCAGAGCGCGTGCTCGAAGGGCTGCTTCGGTCGCTCACTGCGCCCGCCATCCGGCCTCTCGGACCTACCGGTGCGCTCCTCTACCTATGGCGCTCGCGCTCTCGGCGCGGGGTGGGGCGGTCGCTCGAGGCGGATGCTGATCTCTGGATGGCGCTCGCGCACGTGGGGGTGGGCTCTCTGGAGCCGCCGGGTGCACAGGTACGCGCCGCCATCGCCGCAGACGACGAGGCGGCCGCGTCCGCCGCCGCGCAAGCCGGCGCGCTGGCTCTCAAGCGGCGGCGAGAGGTGCTCGCGAGCGAGGCCGCCACCACTATGGCGACGGCCGCCGCGAAGGCCACAGCCACCCCCAAAGCGAGCATAGCCTCAGTTGTGTCGCTGGACGCGGCCGGCGAGGTGGGGGCGGACGCGCCGACTGCAGCGAGCGTTCCAGCCGCACCAAGCGCCCCGGCCGCCGCGAGCGTGCCGGTTGCGGCGAGCGCGCCGGCTGCGGCGGAGGGCGGCAGGGATGGCACGGCGTCGGAGGCGGATGATCCGCCTGGCGACCTCCCCGATCTGGACCACCACGAGGCGGTAGCGGCGGCGGCAGCGGTGGCGCTGCCCCGGTCGGCATGGTGGGCATGTGGCCTGCTTCTCGAGCAAGGAGCGGTCCTCGAGAGGGCTGGCGAGCTCGATCAGGCGCTGTCTCGGTACGTAGCTGCCGGGCACTGGCAGCCTCACCATGTCATCGCCGCCGCGAACACGGCGCGGCTTCTCTCAGCCGAAAAGGGCGATGTACTCGGCGCCGCCGCCGAGTGCATCCGGATTGTGACGTCGACGCAGCGCGCGCGCTCACTTGCGGCGGTGGCGATGGAGGCAGTCCTTGGGGATGACGACGATGCGGACGAGGTGCAAGCACTGCACGCGGCGGCGGCGTGCGCGTCCAATCTCGAGCGGGAGCTCATCCAGATGCTCGAGCTCATGCGTAACGGCTTCGCATCCCTCCCGGCAGATGCGGGGCCGCCCTCGGAGGGCCCCATCGCGCGCCAGCAAGGGCGGCTCGCCATCGCGATGGACGCCGAGCGTCATCGGCAGAAACGGTTCGCCGAGGAGAGGGCGCCGCCCAAGGGTTTGATGGGTGTTGCCGAGGTGGAGGCTGCCGAAGCGCGGCTAGCGTGTCTCAAGCGTCGCGCGGCGGCGGGTGAGCTCACAGAGGAGGAGAGGGCGGAGATGGAGGCTCTCGAAGAGAAGCTCGCGGCGCATCATGCGGCCAGCCGCGCCGGAGGCCAATCTCTCACCGCGGCGCAAGACATGCGCCGCCGGCGCGTGCGAGAGGCGACCCTCCTCGGCGGTGGTCTGCTCGGCGCGCTCGAGGCGAAGCCCTCACGCCTCTTCGACGCAACGGACTCTCCGATGACCACGATGCTATGGGGGATGGAGCAGGCGACGAGCCGGGTGCAGGCAGCTCTCGGCCGCGCCGCTGCCGCCGCCGGCGACCCCACGAGAAAGCCGCGCCCTAGCACCGCACATCCCGCCTGCTGGCACGCGAAAAGGGCGGGCAGTGAGGAGGAGGGGGAGGGCACGAGCGGGGAGCCGACCGCCCCGCGCTCCTTCCGGCCTGGCCTGGCGGAGAAGATGCTGCGCTGGGGCGATGATGGGCAGCTCCACGAGGGTGACATCGTCAACACGCCGCGGACCGACAAGATGGTCGCCACCTCACGACAGGAGCTCACCCTCGGCCGGTTTGCGGTGGAGCTCGAGAGCGAGCAGGCCAAGAAGGAGGCCAAGGCGATGGAGCAGCAGCAGGCCAAGAAGGATATGGAGGAGCCGATGAAGAGGAAGTAAGTCTGAGAGAGACAGTTTCGAGTGTGTCGCGCTCGCGGCGGACAAGGTGCATGTGCTGCGCTGGTTCTAGTTCTATCGGTTAGGTTCCGGTGAGTCGTGAGATTGCGAGACGCGGTCACCGCTGAACAGAGAGATGTGTAGTCCGTAGACGTGTGTATTTATATGTCATTAGGGTTTGTGGGGTCCCATGATTTCGCAGGTGGGGGTGTGAAATCACAGGAACCTATGAAATCACACCTACCTGCGATTTCACACCCCCTGTGATTTCGCAGCCGGCATGTGCGAAATCACAGCCTCCCGTGATTTCACAGGGCCTGCGAAATCACACCCCCTGTGATTTCATGGCTTCTCAAAATCACACCCCCCCCTGTGATTTCACACACTTCTGTGATTTCACACCCCAACCTACGAAAACGCACCCTACTGACGAATCGCATGCTGTCGAGTGTCCACGGTCGGGGGTTACGGTCGTCAACGGTCGGCATGCGGCCGTCCGCCCGCCCCCCCGCCACACGACACGCCGTACACGCTGACGCTCGCGCACGGCCCTCACACGCCACACACCGGACACGCGCCCCGCCGCCGCCCCCGCAGCGCGCCCCCGCTGATCCCGCCCCCGCGAATGCCAATCCATCCCCGGTCCCCCGCGGCGGGCCGCCGCGGGCCCCACGCGCCACGCGGGCAACGCGCCATGGTGTCTGGACATAAGAGCGGATGGGATGTGATAACAGCCTGATTCCTAGCCGGATTGCCGATCACAATCCCGCCGCAGCGTATCGCCGGGTAACAGTATCGCCGCAGCGTCCAGCGAACGTGGCAGGGGCAGGGACGGTCACCCGCTGTACGCGCGCTGCGGAGTAGGGCAAGGACTCCGAGCGCGCACTCTCTATAGGGCAAGTTTTGTCTGGTTTTGGGCGGGAACAACTCCGGCGCCGCGGGGGAAGTGGGGCCGCCCACATGTACTCGTAAGCGCTCCGACCCGCGAGCTAACTCGCAAGCGTGATGACCGCCCGCTTGCGCGGCGGCCGGCGCGATCATCCTCTCGACACGCCGATGCAGCTGGACGCAGACGTGCCGCCCACGCCGACGAAGAGCCGGCGATCAAGCAAGGATGAGCTCACCGCAGTGCTCTACGGCGTTAGCCACTCACCCTGGACCCAATCGGCTGCGCTGGCGCTGCACCTCAAGCAGATTCCCTTCCGCAGCGTATCAGTGCCGTTTCCGGCGACGTGGGTCGTCGAAGGACTCACCATGCCCGTCGTGTGGATCGGAGGCCGCAAGCTGTGTGGCTCCGCCGAGATCTTGCGCGTGCTCGACGAGCTGGCGCCAAGTGCGGTTGCGGTGAGCGACGGTTCCGACGAGCCGAAATGGCGGGAGCGGTGCGAGGAGCTCTTCTTTCTGTACGTACCGGGGCGCATCGACTACGGCGCAGGGCACTTCATCGGCCACTTCGCGCACATGACATCGAGCACGGTCGTGCCGGCTGTACCGCTGGGATGGGATGCGCTCGCGCACGCGTGCGCGCAGGCGGCGTTGCGGCCGATGAGCTGCATGTACTCCCTGTCTCTGCTCACGTGGGCGCGATTCGTGCTCGGGCGCGGCGTCGACGGTGCCGGTGTCGCGCGCTGTCTCGACTGGTGGGAAGCGCGCCTCGGCGCAAGCGCCGAGGCGGGCCCGTTCCTCCGTGGCCCCCGGCTGGGTGAGCCGGACCTCCTGCTGTATGGCCATCTGCAGTGCGTGTGCTCATCGGTGGGCTCGACGGCGCTCGTGGCGGCTGAGCTTCGTGGGGGTCGCTGGCCTCGTCTGCTTGGCTACACGCGTCGCCTCGATGCCGCCCTGGGCGCGAGTGGCTACCCGTGGCTGTACACCGCCGCCGCGCTAGATGCGGGCATGCCGCCCGCCGCCGCCGCCGCCACGGCTGACGCAAGCTCAGACGCGCTTTCGCCGCCGCCCGTGCTCGTGTCGCGTGCGCGTGCGCGCACCGCCTGCCTCGCCGAGCGCGTCGCCTTCTGGGTCGGGTTATGCGTGCTCACTGTGCCGCTGCTGCCGTTGCTGCTGCTGCTCCTCATGCATGGGTTTGCCGTGCGCAACGCGAATCGGAATCGATCGCTCAAGAGCTTTGGCAACGCCCTACTCCCCTGGCGCGTCGTGCGCCGGGCCCTCCGGCGGCGAGTCGTCCGCCACTGCGAGCTCGTCTCCGCCGCCATCGCCTCCGGCCGCGCGGCGCTCGAAAGGCCCATCCAACGGCTTCGCCGCCGGCCGCCTACGCGCATGCCGCCACCGACGACGGCGGCCGATGCCCATGGGCGCAACGCTTCACCGCAACGCTCGCCGCGCTCGGCAACCCTTGGCAACAAGCGCATGTGACTTACCGGATCTCTCGCCGACCCGTGGACTCTCTGGGGCGTGCTGCAGACATTTATCAAGTATATACCGGTCAACGGAAGCTCGAAGCGTTGATCAATCAGATGCTTCTCAATTATGAATTCAACGGCGAGCGTAATCGGGCCATGTGGCGGAGCGATGCGTGCGATAGATCGAGATCTGTTTACGGGTGCTTCAGGTAAAAAGACACTGGGGGAGCCGGGACACACACGCGACATAAAAGGCGGACAAGGGGTACCCGACGTGACCCCTCGTCTGCAGAGTGCAATCATTTCCTATCAACCTCCCACGAGCTGCCGCAAGAAGCTCGCGTGGCGTCCAGGATGAGACATGCTGCTCTGCTCGTGCTCTCGGCGGCGATGACCTCAGCGCTGGTGCTGCCGCAGGGCCTTCGCCCCGTGGCGATGGCGGTGCACCCGCCCGTGCGTGCGGCGGCGACATTCATGCAGGAAGGTGGCGACGGCGGTGATGGCGGCCGGGGCCGTGAGACGGAGAAATCCCGCGGCCGCACGGCGGTGATCGAGCGGCCGAAGCCAAAGCCGAAAAGTATGCGCAAGGAGGATGTCAGTCTCGATGCCAACTGGAAGGTGTTGCTTCATAACGACGACGTGCACACCTTTGAATATTGCACTGGCGCAATTTGCTCTGTGGTGAGGACGATCAAGCGGAAGAAGGCACATACGATCACCGTGCAGGCGCACTCTATGGGCACGGCCGTCGTCACGCAGACTTACAAGCAGAAGGCCAAGGAGTTTTGCCTTGGCCTGCAGAAATATGGGCTGACCTCGTCCATCTCGCCCGAGTGAGCACCGGATCCGATTAGTGTGGGTGCGCCGAGTGTTTAGCCGGGGGTCTCAAGTGCTCAAGTCAGGGTCAGTAAATCCCTTCCACTTCTAGCACAGATGCGCCGCAACCACACAGCAGCACCACTTTCTCCGCGCCCCGCGTCGGCCCTCGGTGCCACATCCGCCGATAACGTCATCCGCGTTCATCCGCGGCGCGCGGCTAAGGCCAAAGGCAGCAAAGGGAAAGGCGCGCGGCGGATTAGCGGCGGACGGTCCGGAGACGAGAGGGCCCGGCCGGCGGCCCCGCGCGGGCGCGTAGCCGCGCAGCCACGCAGACGCACCGCACGGGGCGGGGCCGGTGCTTCGACCCCACCATTGGGACCCCCACCGCCGGGGTTGGTACGCTGCCGGCTCGTAGGTACGAATGTACTTCAAAGTCCATCCCAGAACCGTGAGCTGAGCTCAGCTGAGAGCTGGATGGCAGCGGTCGACCGGCCGCTCTAGGTCTAGCGCCGACGGCGACCGGAGCGCGGAGGCCTACCTGACTGCTGACTCGGGGCCCGTTGCTCGGCCGGGTCCTCCCCCTTACCTCCCACACCCCAGAAAGTGAACCCAAGTCCCCTGAGATAGGCAGGGGTTCGAAGTGGGACCTCATCCACCCGCCGAAAAGTCTAAACGCCCCACCCCGGGACATGCCCCGGGAAGCCTCGTCGCGGGAACCACGCCCGCCCTGCGCTAAAGGGGCGACGCACGGCCACGGGCCCTAGAGACGGCCGCTCTTCGAAACAGCCCTGCGGGCCGCCGGCCCGTACCATACCTCGAGACCTAGTCGAGACGCCAATGCGGCACGCGTTAACGCACGGGCGTCGGCGCGCACACCGCAGCGAGTGTCGCGGAGCGAGCGACGAGACCGAGAGTGAGTCGGACTGAGGGGGTACACGAAGCGTTCACAAGGGCGAAGGGGCCGGACCCGGAGCCGTTCTGGGTTTCGCTCCCACCTCCCACTGAGATAACTGATTGACTGTGGCAGACTGGCTGTAGCTCAGGCGCAGGGGCCTCCATTGGCGACGTATCATGTCGACGTATCGGCCCGCTTCGCGGTCCAATCGGCCGATGGGTCGTGCCTTGTGTGGATTTTTGGCGCGGGACGAGGTTGACCAATGATCTCTGCGAATGACACACCTGTATTATGAACCCTATCACTACGAGGCCCGCTCAAAAGACTGCGTGCCAATGACCGTGTTATTTTTGGCTCATTTGGATTTCGAGGGCTGCCCCTTGGCCCAAATGGAAGGCGGTGTGTTACGCATCTTGTCGATGGTGATATAGCGGCCACCGCAGACCATGGGCGACTTCGGAGTCTTCGTCTCCTTGCGCTTGACTGCAAGTTCCTCAAGACGTCCAGAAGTCGAGTCCATCGTCGTGTGGCTGTGCTTCGTAAAGTTGTGAGCACCGAGACAGATTTCCCGAGGCAAAACGCACGCGCCTTCCATTCCAGGCAAGTTCCTCGACGTCGTCATCAATCATCACGCACGTTCCGCAAGAGCATCACGCACGCGTTGTGTTGAACTGCTTTCTGGCGCCCTCACAGGGCTCAGGGGGGCCCTCTCCTGACCTCCCCGCCCGGGCGCGGCGCGCGCTGCATCGAAATGGCGTTGCAGGTTGGTCAGCTCGTCAAGTTCAAGGACAACGGAGACTGCTGGGGAACCGTCTTTGGTGCGAGACGGGCAATGCCGCGTCGCGATGCTGCTGTGCTGCTGCTGTTGCTGCTGCTGCTTGGCATTCACGACGCTCTGCGCTGACATCACCCCATGACCTGTGGTGGAATGCCCGCGGTGTTTCAGAGTTCCAGGATGAGGGCATGGTTGCTGGTCTCAGAAATGTGTCGCAGAAGATCAAAGACATGGGAGCCGGCGAGGAGACGCATGAGCCGGTCGAAAACCTTGAGCTCATCGATGGCTGCCAGCTGTGCGTTGGCCAGACCGTTTACCTTAAGAGCGACGGCCCAGAGGTCACCGGAGAGATTTTCGAGGTGCGCCGATGCGCTGCCCCGTCCATGCTTGCTCGCAGCGCCCTTTACTTGGTGCGGCTCATCCCCGCGGTGCGCCTGGCAGCTGCTGATGGACGGGCCGATGGTCCTTGCGGGCTTGAAGCCTGGCGCGAAGCTACTGGCGATGGGTACGCCTGAAGTGACGCACGAACCGGCGGAGAACCTCGCAGTGGTAGCATGAAGTGCGATACGGAATTGGCAACGTGACATCGCACCCACTCGGGTCCGCGTCTCTGTGCCGTCGATCTGTGCACAGGCAGGCTGCCTCCTCCCCTCTTCGGCTGCGCGGCGGCGGGCGTGTCGGCGCGTGTCGCCGTGCGCGTGCCGGGGTTCGCACAGTGTTCTTGGCGCCACTGGCGGTGTGTGGGCCGCGCCGTCTCGGGCATTCTGAACCGCCATTCCAAACAGTAAAAATTTAGAATGTGCTGCGCCGGGCCACGCCGGCGCGGCGCCCGGGCCGGCCAGGCGGGCCACACGCACGCTCAGCCCCAGCGCGCGGCGGCCGCGCCACACGCGCGACGCCATCACGACACCGAAGTCCGCGTACCAAATGCGAATCCGAAACATCTCTCTCGCACTGGCGTAGGTCGTTAGTCCCTTCCTGTCGAGTGTGTGTCACTGGTGTGAACCGCGCAAGGCGAAAAGTCAGGCCCGCCTCACGTGAACACACAGTTCATATTCACTCGGCGGCACGAGCGAATTCGACTTTCGAAGCGTAGCTATACAACTTCATTTTCACAGCACGAGTTCGGTCCCGCGTTCGGAGGCCGAGTTGCGGCGGGCGGCGAGCGAGCCGGGCGTAGCCATCTCGACAGCAAGGCGCGAGGCGGGTGCGTAGCTTCCACACGGGCTCTGCGTGGGCGTGAAGGGCGGGCAGCATCCACAGCTGTCCTCGAGCAGAGGGCGTTTGTCGAGCGGTTGGTCATCATCGTCGCCGCCTGCGCCACAAGGGTGGTAGTGGTGGGCACCATGGTGGGCGCGTGGTGAGAGGCGAGCTGGAACGGATCAGGGTCGCCTGGCACGCGCTTGGCGGATAGCCCACCTTCGAATTCGTGTCCTAGGTAATTCGGCGCGCGCTTGCGCATGATGATATTGTCGATGACCCAAAAGAAGCCAATGTTGAGGATAACAGGTGCGCAGACCATCACGAGGAGGAGCTCAAGGGCGGGAAAGTCGAGGAGCGGCTGCTCGATGTACGTCGCAAAGACGTCAAGGTGCGCATGGAGCGGCATGATCACCACGATCGCTGTGAGCACCTTCTCGCCCGACGCAAAGAAGCCCCAGATGAGCAGCTGCGCCAACCACGGCTTCCAGCTGGGTGGGTTGCCGTATTCGCCCGAGCGGAGCAGATTGATCTGGTAGCGGTTGACACAGTGGTTGTACCCCTTCATGATCCCCCACAGGAGTACCACGCCGCATGCGACGGAGATGGTGAAGTTGACCAGGTACCACGAGCACTCGCTTGCGCTGCTCGATCGTGCAAAGATGACGCCAAAGGCGAGGTTGACAAAGTGCTGGAGAACGCCAGCAAATCCCTGCTTCGAGGTGTCAAAGAACCAAACGGTCCACTGCGAGCAACGGTCAGGAGGGCGCGAGGTGAGTGACGTGTAGGATTCGGCGCGAGCGTGCCGCTGCAGCGTACTGGTCGGCGCGGTGTCTCCGTGCTGCGCTTGTACGCGAGCGTGGCTATGGCAGATACCATGAGGCCGACCTGTACCAACATGGCGAAGGTGCCTCCGAGCAAAGTGCACCGCGGCGGCGCCGTGGCCGCCTCCACGGACGCGGTTAAGCTGCCGACGTCCATCGCCATTGCCCGGGGGGGAAGTGGTGAAAGGGTTTCGTCTAAGAGAGTTTCATGAATCCCGAAACTCGTATCTTCTTTCCGTCAAAGAATAAAAAAGTTTGTCGTCCTTGTCTCTCGCCTTTGGTCGCGCCGGCCGGCCGGCTGCCTGCGCTGCCTGCACGCGCTTCACGCGCCAGCGGCACACGCGGGCAGCGCCTTGGGTTTGCCGAAGCCGTACTGGCACGGGAAGAACTTTTCGCCCTCATGCCAGGGCATGCAACATCGTGAATAGAGGGGTGCGTTGTCGGAGCCCTCCATGGTACAGAAGGGTACGCGCTCGTACGTGAGCACACGCTCGGACTCGGCGGCGAAGGCGGCGTGCGCGGCGGCGTCCGCGAAGCCACAAAAGCGCCCGTCTGCCTCGTCAAGCACGAGCACAGCCGCGTCGGCAAACCGCGCTAGCGCGGTGCGCACTTGCACATCGTTCAGCGCCGTGCCGGCGGGCATGCTCGCTTGCGCCACCGAACCTGAGACGCTCGACGGCACGCGCGGGTCGCTCAGAAAGCCTGGCTCGCGCACCTCGACGCCCAGATTATTCTCAAAGAAGAGCGGCGTGTCGAGCACGTGATCCATCGGGCAGTCAAAGGGCAACCGCATGCTCTCGGCGCCTCCCACGCGGCACGCGCGCATCTCTTTCCACATGTAGTCGCAATAGCAGAGCATGCGTGGGAGTACCAGCCGCCGGCCAAGCGCCTTGGCGATGCCGAGCAACGACCGCAGCACCGCCAGCCGATGGGCGTGCTCCGCCAAGTGCTGTTTGATGGCGTCGCGGCTGTCAGCAGTTGGCGAGAAGGAGACGGGCGGCAGCGTGGCTCCTTTGGTCGAGACTGCAAGGTACTTGCCACCGCCAAAGTAGTCAGCGTCGTCTACGAACCAGAGGCCCGCCTCACGCAGCCGCTGCCGCTTGCCGTACGCAAACGCCGCACCCTCGGCGAACTGATAGGTCATGTGAACCGAGATCGGCGGCTCCGCCTGAGGCAGCGTGTGCACGTGTTGCACGAAGAAAGTGTGGCCGTTGAGGAAGCGATTGAGTGGGAGGACGCCTAGCAGCAAGGGCGTGCCTCCTCCGCTGCCTCGGCATGCCACGTACACGCGCGGCACCTCTTTACCGTCAGAGTCGCGGTAGGTCGCGAGGCCGGGCGTGGCCTTCGTGATCATGTTGAAGGCTGCCTGATCGCGGATTCTCTCCTCTTTAGCGTTGGCCACCTTTTCGCGCCACGCTTCGGTGAAGTTGAGAACCGCCTCGTTGCCGCGCATGTACACGAGTCCCGTGTTGAAGTCGCAGTGCAGCAGCGCGCGCTGGGCGTCGCCTGGCACGTCGATGCAGTCGGTGGCCACGGCCATGTCAGCGAGGGTCCACGGATGCGTGCGCAAGAATGGGCGAGGGTCCGCCATGAAGATGGCATCGGCATCGCATGCGAGGACGTTGAAGCCGCTGGAGAGGAGCTCGCGATAGAAGCCGACCTGCACGAGTGGGTGGGGTAGAGGGGTTGTGTGGCCTACCGAACTAGGGACAGTGTTTGAGTCCGGGATCGCGGCAGGGTTCGAGTCTGGGATCGGGACAGGGGCGGCAGGTGGGCCCACCTTAAGGATAGACATCTTTGGGTATTGCGAGGGACAGCTGCGGATGTTACCCGACTTACACTTTTTGAGGTCTCGTGTGGTCGATTGGTCGCCGATCACGGGCACGCAGGGCAGACTGCGCTTCGTGCACTCGTCCTGCATCTTTTGGTCGAGCGCACCGATGATAACGCCCTCGCGCACGCCTGCCTTGGCCAGCGCGGCAACCCAGTTGTGCGCCATCGTCGCCACAGAGCCCGTAGAGAAGGTGACCAGCAAGTCGGAGCCACGAGGGAGTCGGGAAATCTCCGGCGGGAGCGCGACGCTCACGCGATGCCCCTTGCATTTGCCCATGTCCCAATACTGGCTGATCTCCTCCTCGCGCAGGCTACGCGAGCACTGCGCGAGGAGCTTCTCACCATGCGCGTGCATAAGCCGATCCAAGGATGCCTCGGTGGTCACCAGCGCCGCCGACGCACGCGGGCTTGGGCCGCAGTAGCTTTCATGCGGCCGGTCGAACTCGAGGATGCGCGTGCTCGCGTAGTGGCGCAGCGCGTGCGCGAGCTGCTCCGAGTCCAGCCCCGCCGGCGACTCGAGCCTCACGTGCGAGCAGCGCAGCGCCTCGGGCAGAGCGGCGAGCGCCGGCGCGGACAATTCGCTCGCCGAGTGCGTGCGCACGCCGAGGCGCGCGAGCTCGGCCGCATCAAACGCCGGGTGTGATGGTGGCAGGACGAGCGTGCGGTTGAGGAGCGAGGCGATGCTGAACAGCGAGCGGAGCACCTGCGCCGCCTCGGCAGGTGATACGGCGGGTGCGTCTCGCGGAAGCCGCGTGGCGAGCAGAAAATTTTCGCTGGGGCCGGCGGATGCGATCGATGCAGGTGATGGTGGCGTCGGCCGCACCAATGCCGCCGCCGCCGTGCGGTCACCCTGCTGCTGCTGCTGCTGTTGCTGCTGCAGGCTGTCAAGCTTGCGCTTGAGGCGCGCGATCTCGGCCGCCTGGTAGCGCAGGAGCGACTGTGCCGTGTCCTGGGACGATGTGTGCATCTGAACGAAGGAGAGAGCCAGGTACAACGCGCCGAGCAGCACCGCAATGGTCAGCGCCGGAAAGGCAGACCTCATCGCTCCACTGCTGGGGAGGAATTGAGTCCTTTGAAGTGGGAATGCACACACGAGGGAGTGCACTCTACTTTTGAGATTCTATGTATTAACAGCCAATTCACACGAAGTTGGTGAGCGCCGCTCTCGCGCCTCGAGCATGGATTGCGCCCTCGCGGCGGCGCACTCTCTCGTCAGTCCGCGAGACCCAGAGCCCTGCTGATTCGAGAACGCAGCCGCGCGATGCCGACGGCGGTATGGGCGACGGGCGCCAAGACGGCGCGCTGCTTGCGCATGGAGGAGCGCGTGGCTGCGGACCCGCTCGACGCGGATGCATGGGCGACGCTGCTATCGGAGGCGCAGCAACAGACGCCCGCTGAATACCGCCCGCTCTTCGAGCGATGCGTGCAGAGCTTCCCCTCTGCCGCCGTGTGCTGGCACCAGTGGCTCGAGACCGAGCTGCGCCAGCGCGACTTCGAGCGCGTCGAGTCGCTATTTGAGCGCTGCCTGCTGCGCTGCCCTCACATCGAGCTGTGGAAAATCTACCTGCGCTACCTGAAACTCGAGAAGCGGTGCGGCTTCAAGGAGCTCGAGAGTGGGCTGCACATGCTGCTCGACGCGGTTGGCGCGGACGTGGGCTCGGGCCCGCTCTGGGTCGAGTGGGTTGGCCTGCTGCGCGACGCTGTCGAGCCAGGCAGCCTTCCGCAGTCCAAGGCGGTAACGGACGCACGCGATGCCTTCCGACTCGCTCTCAAGCAGCCGGCGGTGGGACTCGAGGCGCTCTGGAAGGAGTACGAGGCCTGGGAGGGCACACAGAGCCGCGAGCAGGCCAAGACCATGCTCGCCGAGATCGCGGACGACGCGCTGGTGGCCCGTCGAGTAGCAAAGGAGCGAAAGGCGCTTGTCGATCGGCTGTCACTGCGCCGGATGCCGCGCCCGCCTCGCGGTACACCTGCAGAGCTTGGGCAGCTGCGTGCGTGGCGCGCCCTCTGGGAGTACGAGGCGTCCAATCCGCAGCGACTCGATCCTGTCCAGCTGCAGACGCGCATGCAATTCACCTTCAACCAGGCGCTGATGGTGTGCTGGTTCACCCCACAGGTGAGGCCGCCCTGCGCACGCGCACGCATCCGCCCCTGCCTCTCCTTTGCTGCCCCCTGCTGCCTCCTGCTACCTCCTCCTCCCTTGCCCTCCTCCCTTACCCTCCTCCCTTACCCTCCTCCCTTACCCTCCTCCCTTACCCTCCTCCCTTACCCTCCTTGACGCGCCCTAATGTGAACGCCTCAGGTGTGGCACGAGGCGGCGTCGTGGATGCAGTCCAAGGGCCACGTGCAATCGGCCCACTTCTTCTACCGACGGGGTCTCGAGGTGCTCCCTTCACACGAGGTACTCACCCTCGCGTACGCGCGCCTCGAGGAGGCACACGGGGTTCCCTCGGCCGCCATCGCATTGCTCGAGGCGCTTGTAGCGACGGCCCCCTCGCCTCTCGCATACATTCATCTCCTGCGGTTGAGCCGAAGGACTGAGGGCGCGGCCGGCGCTCGTGCTGTCTTTGCACGTGCGCGCCGCGCCGAGGGATGCACTTGGCACGTGTACGCGGCCGCCGCCGAGCTCGAGGCGCAAATGGGCGGCGGTGACGGCGAAGGCGGAGAGGGTGCCTCAGAAGGCGTCGTGGTGGGCGCCTCCGAAGGCGTCGTGGTTGCCTCTCGGATTCTCATGCTTGCCCTCGAGCGCTTTCCGGGCGATGCTGCCCTCGCCCTCCACTGCGTGCGCTTCCTCGTCGCCCACCACGACGTCATCAACGCGCGCGCGGTGCTCGAGCGCTCGCTTCCACAAGCCGCATGTGCCGCCTCGCGCGAGCTGTGGAAGGCATATCTCGACCTCGAGCTCAGCTATGGCTCGCCGCAGTCTGTGGCGGCAGTGGAGGCGCGCCGCGCGGCTGCTCATCGTGCGTGCTGCCCCCTTTTACCCCCCTCACCTTCTCGCCCCCTCACTCCCTCACCTCCTCACCCCCTCACTCCCTCAACCCCCTCACCCCCTCACCCCTCATCATCACCTCGCCCTCCTGACCCCTCGCCTCTTGCTCCCTCCCCGCCGCAGCCGACCTTCGGGTAGGCTCCCTCTATCAGCTCGCCGCGATGCACTCGTACCTGGACCTCTGGCCCGCCGACATACGCATCCTCGATGCTCTCGCCGAGCCCGTAGATCCACCGGCGGCCGAGGACCCCGCCGTGCCCGCAGCCCCCACCGTGCCCGGCGGCGGCGGCGGTGGGCCGATGGTGGTTCCTAATTTGGCAGGCTGTGTCGAGTACACGGGTCAAACACTCGATCTCGATGCATCCGCCATCCTGAGCGCCAATGTAACCGCCGAGGATAGCTCGTTCGCGCCCGCTGTGCCGTTCGCCATCGAGGCATTCCTCGAGGCGCTCCCCCGACGCGTGGTGGGCGCCGGGCTGCCGCCGCCCTCTTCGTATGACATTCAGGCTCTGAGCGGACGGCTGCAACGGCTGCCTGAGAGTCTGAGTGAGCTGCCAACAGCCGCGACCGCCCTATGCGGCAGTCTCGACCAGCGCAGCGCGCCCAGCGGCGGCGCCAGCGCAGCCGAGGTGACCAACCAGCGCCCAAGCCGCGACCCCTTCACCGCAAGGCAGCGCAAGGCGCGAGCTGAGGGCTTCACCGCCTGAGGGACGGCCCCTGGCGAGCGGAGCCCGGAGTGGCGTGTCGCTTTATTGTGAGAGGGACGGTCATTCATGTTTCCCGATGTCCCCGCCAGGTGTTACTATCCAGGTATTTTCCTTTTTGGAGTAATACGTACACCAGCATGTGCACAGTGCCAACAATTGATGCGCCGACCTCCACCCCAGACCCCGCGTACCTCTGACGTCCACGACCGGGGGAAGCAACGCCGGGCCTCGTCATACGTCAAGGCGGGCACTCGAAGCGCGCCCGCACAGCTGCTATTTTATCGTTGACGGCCTGCACTACTGCGGCGCGGCGAACCTCAGCCGTCGCGGACATCAAACCCGGATGGAAGAAGCGAATCAGCAACACCACACGGGCCTCAGCGGTCCCAAGATTCTCTACCTCATGCTCGAACGAGTCATCAAAGAGCAAAACCTTGCCTTGCTTCCAGCCCCGCCACTCTCGCCCCACCCGAATGCGGCAGCCGGCTCCCGAGGGCACTTTGAGCCCCAGATGTGCCGTTAACCTCAGATTTGTCGGGGCACAGTGCGGCTTGATCATCGCACCCGGCTCCAACCTGCTGAAGATGACCTCGCCGCCGCCTTCGCGGCAGAGCGCCACGCAAGCGGGCACCTCTCTCTCAAGGAAATCGACTGTCTGAGGCGCTACACCCGGCGTCGCACCCTCGCCCAGGAGCACCATTTCTCGCCAGTCGCCCACAACGACATCGCCGTCACTCCTACCGATGCTGCGGTGTTCGCCGCCTACCTTGGGCCAAGCAGCCCGTGCCAACGCGTCTTCCAACTCGGCACACACCGTCGATGAGAAAGCTTCGAGTCTCGCCACCCACTGAAAAGGCTCCGCATCCCAAAATGGACGCGCCTCCAGCCCAGGCACCATGGTCCCAGGCCGCTGCCAGCACGTAGACCAGCCCGCCGGGTTGACTCTTCCCGCAATGGCGCACGTCACCAGCGCCCGAGCAGCCTCCAGATCCTTTGCATCTGATTCGTACGTCAGCAGCAGCTCACGCCAGGCATAGACATTGGAAGGGTCCAGCGAGATGGCCATTCCGAGGTATGTGATCGCCTCATCCGTTGCCAGCGCGTCGCTTCGGCAATAGCCCACGAAGAGGCATCTCCGCGACTGCGCCACTGCCGTTGGAGCACGCTCTTTGCTGTCGACGGACACCACAAGGAGACGTACGGCTTCAGTCAAGTCTTTGGCGCTCGTCTCGCGCACGGCCTGCTCCCACAGCGCTCGACCGCGCTCCCAGAGTGCACCGGTACCTTGCCTGGTGACGGCCGAGCGCTGGCCAGACTTTGCAATGGAAGCTGCCAGCTTGTTCTCAGCGCGCAGCTCGTGCACGTTATCAGGCTTGAGCAACAAGGGTTCATCTCCAACGAGCACCGGCATGCGGCCCGAGTCGCTGCGCAGTGGACCAACGATGGTTCCGATGGTCTCATTCAAGTCGGGCCGGGCCTTTAAGCCAGAGATGCGGACCACGGAGCCGACGCCCGGCATGTGAGCACGAGAATTCCGCACCGGAACTTTTCAAATGGACCAAGCAGATGAGGTCTCGTTGCGGCCCGTGGGCTTGTCGCTGGGCGACCTCCTCGCGCAGAGTGAAGCCCGCTCAAGGCCGCTACTACCGTGCCTCGCCGCCGTGGCGCGCGGTGCAGTCGCCGCCGCGCGGCTCAATGCCGACGTCCACGGCCAGTCATTCGGCACGAACGGCGCCACCGACGAGCAGCAGCAGCAGCGGCGGCGCGCGACGCTCGGCGTACTGCATAGCACGACCAGCCCTTGCGTACCCTCGCTGTGCTGGGTGCCAAGCCCGTCAGAGCCTAGCGACGGGGTGCCAAGCCCATGCGTGCCGTCGCTTGGATCGGGCAGCCGGCCAGCCTCGGTCCACGTGCGCCCCGCGCCCACGCCCGTTCCGTACGGCGCCTCGCCCGAACTCGCTGGCACGCACACGTCGACGCCACCGCCGCCGCAGCCGCCGCGCTGGCCAGAGTGGTCTTTGGACCCAAGCTGCACGCACGTGCCACCGCCGCCTCCACTGCCACCACCCCCGCCGCTCCCCGCCCATCTGCTGTCAGGGCTCGCCGAGCACGACTTAACTGCCACGGCACTTCCGGTGGTGACGGTGACGACGCCGGCGTCGGCTGCGTCGTCGACTGTGGAGGCAGCGATGTCGCCGAAGGCGGCGGTGGAGGGGCCTTCCCCACGATTGGCTCCGAGTGTGAATGTGAAGGTGCCGGGTGTTGCCACGCTAGCGACAAGCAGCGGGCCTGCGCCGCTCGCACCCGCAGGCAGCGTGGCAACACCCGGCACCTTCACATTCACACTCGCACCCGCAGGCAGCGTGGCCGTGGGCAGCGCGGCCAATGATGGCGCAGCCAGCGTCGGCGCGATGGACTTGTGGGAGGCGGCGACCAGCCGGCGCGAGGGAAGCGTCGGTACTGGGCGCACCACTGGCCTCTCCTCCTCCGCCTCGGCCACCTCCTTCTCGGCCGCCGCCTGCGCGGCCGCCTTCTCGGCGGCCTCCTTCGCGGCGCTGGCCTCGGCCTCAGAGTCGGCGATGCCCTCGAAGGCAGCCAGCCCGTCCACTACGCCGCCCCGCGCCGTCAGCCCCACGAGCCACACCGAGCACGCCGCCCAGCATACTGCCTCGGTGGCCTCCGCTGGGAGCGTCGGCGAGCAAATCCTGCAGAGCTGGACACGCGGCGTGGGCGCGTCGACGGCACCGCCGCCGCCGCCAGCCACCATCGCCTCCACTGCCGCGCCCATCGCACCATCCGCCACCGTCGCCGCAGCGATGATGAGCGCCCCCTCGGTGGCGGCAGTGCTCTTACGTGATCCTGACCCGTCACGAAAGACTGCGTATGTGACCGCCTACACGAGCCCCGCGCCTCTCGCCTCGCCGTCGCTGGTGCCGCAGCCGCCCGCGGCTCCGTGTGTGTCCATCACCCTCCCCTCCGATGTGCCGTCGGTGCGGCGGGCGAGCACTCACGAGCAGCCGCCACTGTCAGCGGCACGGGCGTCGCCGCTCCATCCCCCTGCCGCCCACGGCGAGGCCGCCGTGGCAGGCCCAAAGTGCGTGCACGGCGCGGCGGCCGCCGGAGCCGCTGCGCCCTCAGGAGAGCAGAAAGGGCGATGGGAAGGTGAAACATGGGTGCCGGGCGAGCCTGTGCACGAGCGGGGCACACCCCTGGCACCACCGGAGCCTGCGGCCGGGGCAGTGGGGGTGGGAGCAGTAGGGGTGGGGGCAGTGGGGGGGCCTGCTTCGTCGTTGAGCGCGATAGGGGCGGCGCACTATGCTTGGGCACACGTCGGCAGCGCCCATGCATACGATGAGATTGATCCAGCGATGGAGATGGCGTCGGAGATGGTGGCGGTGCAGACGATGCTGTCGCGGATGGCGGCGGCGCGCACACAATCCCTCCCGGCCACTCCATCTGTGGCCTCGCTCGCTCCCGAGGAGGGGGCGGCGGACGGGGCGGCGGCGGTGGCGGCGGTGGGGCAGGCGGCGGTGGCTGGGGGGCTGCCAACGCACGAGGAGTACACGAATCCTCGTAATGATCTGCTACCGCAACGGCGGGGTGGCGCCGCCTCCACTGTGAAAGCCTCCACTGTGAAAGCTTCCACTGTGAAAGCCTCCACTGTGAAAGCTTCCACTGTGAAAGCTTCCCACGGGCTTGCTGCTCAGGGCAAGTTGACGAATCCCAATGCTCGCCGCCCCGCCACCGCCGCCCCTGACGCGCCACCGCCCGCCGCCACCGCCGCTGGTGCCAGCGCAGTCGCTGTTACTGGCACCAAAATTGCCACCATGGTGACACCAGGCGCCGTCGCGGGCGCCATCGCAGCCGCTTCAAGCGCCGTAGAGGGCACATACGAAGCTGAGGAGTCCGGACAGATAGCAGCCTTCGGTGCCACGGCGGCAACGGTGCTGCCGGTGCCTGCCGTCGGGTACACGCGAATGGCCACACGCCCTCGTACCTACGTGGCGTCGAGCGAGCTGCGATCTGCGGCCACGCGCCCTGATGGGCAGATGGTGCCGTGGGGCGGCGCCGTGCAAGGGGCTCCCGTGAGGGTGCTTCCCTCCCCCCGATATCTTGAGCTGCGGGCGCACCAGGCAAGGGGCGCCGTGGGCGTGGGCGGCGAGGTGCGGCGAGGGCATCCTGGCGCATGCGCCTTCCGCAGTACATGGCGCTCGCGCTCGTTACAGCGCTCGGAGGAGGAGGGCGAGGCACGCCACCTGCCCCCCGACCGACCGACGCGCCTCTCGCGACTGCGCGAGCGCCACAAGAAGGAGGCGCTCGAAACGGCGCCACGAGAGCCGTTCGTTGGGCGCACGGCGCGAGCAGACTTTTACTCGGTGGGATGGCTCGAGTAGCGCCCATGTGGCGGGGGTTAGTGAATTGTACTTTGTTTCCGTCGTTACGCGGACGATCTCGATAATAGAACGATATGACAATACACAATTTACAATAACAATAACATTTCCATCGATACAATACACGATACAACGTATCCGACTATGCGTCATTGCCGATCCGTCTTATTCTAACTCTTTTCGCTAACCCTTGCCGTTTTCCGACCGGCGACCCCCCGCGGCCCACCGCTCGACCGGTTCGTAGACCATTTCAGAGCGGTCCACAACGCACAAGTGTGAAGTGAGGTGCGACATGTAATTGAAACTGTTAAAATAGCATGCAACATCATAACTTTGTACGCTCACGCACAACGACCGGCACGGCACAGGCGATACGCGCGTACACAGGCCCGGACCCAGCTGGCAGCTCGCAGCTGCGAATCCACGAGAATGTTGCCAGGGAGAGCGATTAAGTAACGGCGTTCACCATGTTCGGGCGCGACTGTATAAGGCGGCGCAGGCATCGTGGCCCAATCGATTGCACGAGTAATCTCCGTGGGCGGCCCGGGGCATCCGCGGCCCGTGCGCTCGGCGTCCCTCCGACGTGCCCAGTCGCGCCCTTGCCCGCGGTGGACTCCGTTACCGATGAGGCACACCGTGTGTCGGAGCACGATCAAAGACTCGTCTGCTCCACCCACCACTGCACGAAGCTCTCCTCGTCGATGGAGCCTTGCTGGTGCGGGTCGAGCCGCAGGATGGCCGCCATGTGCACTCGCTCGTCCAGTGGCGTATGAAGCTCACGGCAGAGGGCCACAAGCTCGGCGGTCTCCATGCGCTGCATGCCGAGGTACACGCGCCGCCGAAAGGCCTTGCGCGCATTCTGCACCCTCGCATCGTCGCCGCGCCCGCCGCTCGTGCTGGCCAGCGTCTCAGTGGGCACCTGCACCTCGGCCGCCGCCTCGTGCTTAGGAAACCGCGAGACGAACCACAGGCACGCGGCGCCCGCGCCCATGAGAGCGAGGCCGGCGAGGATGGCAAGCCAGTCGCCGAGCCCGGCGGCGAGCGACCCAAGCACGAGGTACATGACGCCGCGCCCCGTCATCGTGGTCAGCGCGCGCATCCACACGCCCACCCACTCATAAAACGGCTCGAGCAGCGGCACCTCAACCTCAAGCGCAAGGACCACGAGCGACATCGAGAGCAGGTAAAGGCACGTGAGCAGGTGCAGCGGCGTGAGCACGGCAAATGGGTTGAGCACACCCAGCAGCCCAATCGCCAGCCCCGCCAGCCCACCGTTGAGGCATGCAAGCTTCACGCCGGCCTCCTCACCTTGGCACACGGAGCTCACGACGTTACTCGCCTTGGCGGTGAGCTTTTGCAGCTGGCTTTGCAGCTGGCTTTGCGAGCCGAAGGAGGCGGAGCGCGGCAGCAGCGGCTCGTTCTTATGGTTGGCCTCGACGTACGGCATGATCGCTGTCGAGATAGCCGACGCGGTCGCTCATCACGCCGCACGGTCCAAATAAAGATTCCTTCACGATTCGCGTCACTTTTATTATCACACAAAATGTCGCTTTACAAACATCATCGCGGCACGCCACCGTACCCGTTCTGTACTGTAAGCGCTTCGCGTGCTGCTGCTGTTCAACACAACGCGCACACGCTCCGGACCCCCAAGCACGAGCGAGCCACTATCTTCGAGCGAGCCACTATCTCTCGGCCACTATCTGCGCTATATGGACCTTGGTGCTTGGAGCACGCCGAGCACGGAGGTCTGTGGCCTAGAGGCCGACACAACCCGTGCGAACACAACCGCGTGCAGCTGCTGTTCAACACAACGCGCACACTCGCTCCGGACTCCACTATAAAAACAGGGTATAAAAATGTACTGGAGCCACTCGATCACTACATGTATGGACGGATCCGCCGAGGTCGAGGTAAGGTCGAGGTGTGGGCTGTGGGGCTGTGGGGGCGACACTCAACCCACGTGTGACTCAGTCAGTTAAATTCGGTACAATGTAAGGCGTGCGGGAAGAGAAGGCGCCATACTAGCTTCTGGCTAGGCCGCGAGGGTAATCCGGGAAAAGACAACCGGGGGAGCCGGTCGTGGGATGGTCGTGGCCTCTACGACTGTTTTCATCCAACTGTTCATACCCTCGCCCGAACAGGCTCGTGAACGCGCGTCGCTCTCTCGTCATGGCAGCGAACTCGGCGCTGGGCTTCCTGGCCTCCGCCTACGGCGACGACGACGACGATGACGAGGCTGCAACGGGCACGGCGACGGCGGCGGGTGCGAGCACAGCGATTGTGGTCAACTCGGCGCCACTCGTGGTGGACGAGAGGCCCTCGGGTCACGAGCTTGGGATGTGGAACGCGGTAAAGCAGGACAAGCAGAAGACGCAGCAGGTCGTATACCAGAACCCGACATACGAGGAGATGTGGGCGCCCGCGCAGGGCCCGTCGCTCAGCGCGCACGAGCAGCGCTCGGCGGGCATCAAGGCTAAGACGACCTTCGTGGGTGCCGTGCAGCCCTTCCACCCATCGTCTGACTTTGCGTTCGAGGAACAGTACCACACGTTCAACGCCTTCGGCTTCGCGGCCGACCCGTCGACTGCGGGTGCCTCGCAGACGCATGACGCGGGCCCGAGCCTCGCGGCGCGCGCAGGCGTTGTGGGCGACCTGGACCGGTGGGCAGAGGCACGCGGGCAGAGCGTCTTCACATTGCGCACGCCGCTGGATTCGAAGCTCGAGGAGCAGCGCAAACGGCTGCGGCTGGACGAGAGCTACGCACCCATCCCGAGCACAGCGCCCGAGCTCACCGCTGAGCAAGTGGCCGCCATCGCCGCGCGCCACAAGAAGGCGAAGGATGAGCGTGAAGGGCGCGCCGAGGGAGGGGAGGCGACGCCGATGACGGAGACGTCGACCTTCCACGGCGCAAGCCTGACCGACTACCAGGGGCGCTCGTGGATGCATCCGCCCGCCGAGGCGCGCCCCGACGACGAGCACCAATGCTTCATACCGAAGCGGTGCTCGCACACGCTGTCCGGGCACGCGAAGGGAGTGGCCGCTATCCGATGGTTCCCGCGCACGGCGCACCTGCTCCTCTCGGCTGGAATGGACAGCCAGGTCAAGATCTGGGACGTGCATGGCGCCAAGAAGTGCATGCGCACGTACAGCGGCCACGTGGCTGCGGTGCGCGACATCTGCTTTGCCGAGGACGGTGCGCGCTTCATCACGTGTGCGTACGACCGATACCTGAAGCTGTGGGACACGGAGACTGGCCAGTGCATCTCGGCGTTCACGAACCGCAAGCTCCCCTTCTGCGCCAAGCTCCACCCAAACGAGCAGCATATGCTGCTTGCCGGCTGCTCCAACAAGCAGGTCGTGCAGTACGACATGCGTTCGGGCAAGGTGGAGCAGGTATACGACCATCACCTGGCCGCGGTGAACACGCTCACGTTCTGCGAGGAAGCGCGCCGATTCGTGACGACCGCCGACGACAAGAAGATGCTCGTGTGGGAGTACGGCATCCCGGTGCCCATCAAGCACATCGCCGACCCAACGCTCCACTCGATGCCCGCCGTGACCAAGACACCCAACGATCGCTGGCTGCTCTGCACTAACCTGGACAACCAGATCACGACCTATTCGGCCTCGGACCGCTTCAAGCTCAACCGCAAGAAGACCTTCAAGGGGCACGTGGTCGCGGGCTACGCGTGCCAGCCCGGCGTCTCGCCCGACGGCAACTACGTCATGAGCGGGGACACCGACGGCCGGCTCTGGATCTGGGACTGGAAGTCGTGCAAGGTGCACCGCAAGCTCCAGTGCCACGACAAGGTACTCATCCAGGCGCTCTGGCACCCGATTGAGCCCTCGACCGTCGCCACGTGCTCGTGGGATGGCACCATCAAGTTCTGGGACTAGTGGGCGCGCGCGCACGGCCGGTGAACCGGGCCTGGTTTGAAACCCTCTCGCGCCCTCGGGCTCCGTTCTCCAAGTGACCTCGACAGAGTATAATTGTGACCCTCGCACCGAACGCACGATTCCCCGGGTGCGACCCGCCGGGCCGAGTCAGTGAGAGACAGTGTCGGATGATGAATGCTGCGTCAGTCTGTCCCCGGTCTCCTCTACAGTACAGTGAAGTGCGTTCACGTCATTGCATCATTCACGCTTGTTGAGCGTCAACGCGTTTTTGGCTTTTTGCCCTGTGTGACCCCGTGGCTCCGCTCTCGCACGTCGAAACGATGTCGATTGCGGCCTCGCGCGCGGCCCGTCTCGCCAACATCGTCCAAGCGACTGACGACAGACCCATTTCGCTAACCTCGTCAAAGAAGCTCACTTTCTATATCTTTGGGCATCCGGTCACGATGTCACCGTCGCCAGACATCCACAACGTCGGCTTTGCCTCCAACGGCTTCCCACACGTGTACGAGCGGTGCGACAGAGAAGACGTGGCGGACGTGATTCGCACGATCCGCAGCGAAGCGTGCGGTGGCGGCTCGGTGACCATCCCGCACAAGGAGAGCGTCCTGCCATTCATGGACGAGCTCACCGAGGCGGCCAAGCAGATCGGAGCCGTCAACACCGTCATCAAGCTGAGCAACTGTCGGCTCCGCGGCGATAACACAGACTGGCTGGGCATCAAGAATCAGCTGGAGGCGAAGGCGCCACGTTTCCCCGCGGGCACGCCACTCATCGCGGTCATCTGCGGCGCCGGCGGCACCGCAAAGGCAGCGGCCTTTGCGCTGAAGAAGATGGGCGTCTCGCGCGTGCTCATCTTCAATCGTACATTGGAACGTGCGGAGCGGCTCGCGGCCGAGTACGGCTTCGAGGCCGTGGGCGAGCTCGGTGCACTCGACGCGCTGCCGCGCCTCGATTTCGTGGTTGACACCCTCCCCGGCGCGACAGAATTCGTCTTCCCGCTGCCGCTGCTCGAGCGCTTCCGTCCCACGTGCCTTGAGGCGGCCTACATCCCGCGCCAGACGGCCTTCGTGCGCCAAGCTCTCGCGGCGGCCTGCCCGGTGGTCGAGGGCATCGAGATGCTCTTTGAGCAGGGCTGCGCCCAGTGCTCCATTTGGACGGGGCGCGACGCACCGCGCGCCGCCATCGCGGCCAATTTGCTCACCCAACTCTTCAGTGACAACTCGGCGCACCCTGCGGCTCCCAAGATGGAGCCGCGCGACGCGCCGCCTGAGGCACTCCTTCGCGAGCTGAAGGGCACAGCCAGCGTCATGAGCCAGCCGCGCACGCTCTTACTCCTCCTCGCCGTCACCGCCGTCGCCGTCCACGTTGCGCTTGTGATGAGACGCAGCAACAACTGAGGAGACAGAGGATCCCAGGGGGGCCCTTGGCGCAGGGTAGAGCCAAGAGTGACGCGCGCGGTTTTGACAATACGGCCTTGCACGGGGAAATTCCTGGTTATGTTTGAAGAAATCTCCCTCTCGCACGCTCCGGACCGCTGCCACCAGCACCACCGGCCGTTCACATCACATGCATGACCGGTTGACCGCGTCGCCGTCGGGCGACCGCGCGTACCGTCGTCATTCCGGGAGTCATGACTGTGTAACGGCTATGCCACAGGTGCGGAGGCTCGGCATGGGAGGCTGAGAGCACGGCCGTGGAGCACGGTTCCCGGTTCGACGCGGCACGGCACGCGGCGCCGGATGCCGACGTGTGGCGCTCGAGGCGTTCTCCGGCTACGCTACCGCCGCATGTACCGCCCGGTGCCGCCTGCCGCGCGTGCGGGGTCCACGGTCCACGTCGCCGCGCCGCGCGCCGATCCGGCCGGCGGATGCTTCGCCCCAAAAATCGCCCGTTGCCGTTCCCGCTGCGCCCGGCAAGCGCGAAGCGGCATGGGACCCGGTCAGGCCACGCACTGAGAAACCTGCTGAGACGGCCGGCATACGCGGCCCGGATAAGCGGCGGCTAAGCGGGGCCGGAAGGCGAAGCCGCGCGACGCGGGCCGGCCCGCCCGCGTCTGAAAGAAAACGCTTTCCGCAAAAGCCAAGGTCGACCGCGAGGGTACAGTGTACAGCTACAGGCGGCGTTGTACATCGTCCGCATTCCATCCGCCATGCGCCACGCTAATCACCATGTGACGCCCATGCGGAGCGCCAGTAGAGCGCCCACGAGTTATCGGGTGCTCTGTTTCAGTGTGTCCTCACCATATCTGTGACTGCGTGCCTCGTCGCTCGCTTCGCGCGCGAGCGTCCACCTCGGCGGGCGGCGGCCACCTCGCGTGGCTTCTGCGTGCAAGTTCGTCTGTGCCCGCGCGCATCACGCGGCGGCGCCCGCGAGCTGTGCGTAGCGGAGCACGGGCGGCGCCGTGAGCGGCATCGCGCCGTCGTGAGCGCCGCCCTCTTCGGCCGCGACCACCGCGGCAGCCGCGGCCGCGGCCGCGGGGTCGGCGTGCTCCTCCCGATCGCGCATCGTCACCACTACTGTTGTGGCGGCGGCGGCGGCGGCGGCGGTAGCGGCGGCGGCGGCGGCCGCGGTAGCGGCGGCGGCGGCGGCGCGGCCCCCTAGCACAAACGGCGGCACATCGGCTGCATAGCGCGTCGCAATGCAGCCCAGAGGCGATGCGAGCGGCGAGGAGCGCGGCGCCTTACGAGCAGTCCCGCCGTTGGCACGCGATAGGCCGCGCTCAAGTCGGCTGGTCGCTGGGGAGGAGCCAGTGACCTCCCACGTCTCTTCGTCAGAGAGACGGCCCTCGGGCAGCGCGTCGAAGGTGTACGCGCGCCGCAGCGTCGCGGCCGCCTTGGCTGCCCGGCCATCAGCGCCGAGGGCAAAGAGGTTTGAGGCGGAGAGCAAGTTGAGTTGCGAGCCGTCGTGCGTGAGCGACGTGATGCCCACCACGGCGTCGACGGTCTGTGAATACAAGTCATGCGAGTGCACAGAGGGAGCGATGGCCTGAAGGTGAGGCCACTCATGCTGACCCACCTGCGCACGCGGGAAGGGGGGCGATGGGGTTGGGGGGGATGGGGGGGGTGAGGGGGGGGGGGGGGGGGGGGGGGGGGGGGGGGGGGGGAAGGGGCGGGGGATGGG
>Ga0210239_100555_pt1 | contig 33074 bp, 18 predicted proteins | sample ChrtobMetP5a_0mM_FD_155451 | JGI IMG/M metagenome (GOLD analysis project Ga0210239, IMG submission 155451) | Chrysochromulina tobin associated microbial communities from unialgal haptophyte culture, Seattle, Washington, United States - P5a_0mM | ecosystem: Host-associated > Algae > Haptophytes >... | reverse complement strand
CCCCACCTGATTGCCTGTCACAATCCCGCCCGGTAGTATGGGGCAGCGAGCACCAGAGATCACACTGTGTGCTGGGAGAGACCGACCTCACTAGCGAAATTGAGTAGCCCGAATGAGCGAGTACTCAGTACTTGTGTTGACCGAGGGGAGCGGAGCCGTCCGTCGAGACGGTGAGCTGGCATTGCTGGTTACTTCCGGAAATTCCTAGACAACGACGGCAGAGATACGATGATGGTTGACAAAACCCCACCCCCCACCCCTCCCCCCACCCCCCACCTGATTGCCTGTCACAATCCCGCCCGGTAATATAGGGCAGCGAGCACCAGAGACCACACTGTGTGCTGGGAGAGACCGACCTCACTAGCGAAATTGAGTAGCCCGAGCGAGCGAGTACTCAGTACTTGTGTTGACCGAGGGGAGCGGAGCCGTCCGTCGAGACGGTGCGTCCGTGCCGAGCGTGGGCACGTGCGTGGTATTGCAGACAGGCGACGCCGACGGCGTCTGAAATCGAAACGGAAACATCAAATAGGTTCCAAAAAAGGGCTCTAACGAATGAAATGCATGCGACTTTGGAAGAGGGGCTACCGGCACCAGCGTGTCCCCAGACGCTCATCTTCGGCCGACCGAAGGCCACACACCGGCCCAAGGCAACGCACGCGTGAGCGCGTGCACTTACTCCCCCACCCCTCAGCGGAGTATTTGTACAGTAGGTGGAGTGAGCGTGGGGGGACCGCGAAGAAACTGAACTGAACTGAACTGAACTGTCCCCGTCCGTGTGTCCCGAAATGTCCCGGCTCCGCCGGTGCGTTTTTACCGGTAATAGCATGTCGAGGCCAGGCCAGGCATGTCGAGGCAGGCCGCGTGTCAGCGATCTGGGTCCCTGATCGCGGAATTGGAGGCGTCCCTGCGTGCGCTCATCGGTCCCGAACCGTCGGACGCGCTGCTCCGAGGGCTGCTTCAGACGCACAAAAACAATGTGGCTGCGGCGGCGAATGCCTTCTACGACATGAGCACGGCGAACGGGAGCCAGCAACCGGAGCGGATTGCTCACTTCGACTTCAGTCCCGGCAGGATTGGCATCGCCACGATGGACTCCGAGAATGGTGTGGTGGTTGCTGAATTGATTCCGGGCTCTCAGGCGGATGTGGCCGGCGTGCCGCTGCTGAGCGTCCTGGTGGGCATTGACGCCATCTCAGTGACGGATTTGGATCGTCGCGCGATCGACCGCATCATGATGGTGCATCGCCGCGGTGACGAGCCCATCCGCCTCCAATTCCGCCTGCCTCCCGGCGCCGAGCCGCCTAGGCCGCTCGCGCCACCGTCCCTGCCAACCGCGGCCACCCCGCCGCCTGCTGCCTCGCAGCTGCTTCGGAGAGCTCGCTCGCTCTCGTTTGGGATGGCGCGCCGGCGCGCCTCGGCCCCTCCGGCACCGGTACCGGTAGCGCAAGCCACCCCCGTCGACACGATCGTGCACGCCACGCCCTTTGCACGCGACGTGCACGCCATGCCCCGTGCCACTGCCCACCACGGCGCTGCCCACCACGGCGCTACACACCACGGCACTGCCCACCACGGCGCTGCCCACCACGGCGCTACCGACCGCGGCGCCGACATGACCGTCCATGCAACGTCTTTCGGCACGCCCCGCGCCGCCAACCCGGCCGGCGCGATGCCGCCGACGATGCCGGTTCTCATGCCGACACTCTCGCGCTTCTCGAGCGGCTACCGTCGGCCGTCTGTCGCGGCGCCCGTAGCGCCGAGCTCTCCCGGCGGCGGCTTGGCGATGCCGGCGGTGATGCCGGTCGTCATGCCGAGCCCTCGGAGCTACTCGACCTGTGGGGAAAGCTTCTCGACGGGGCCCGCCATCCCCGCCTCACTGCCCCCTCGCCCCCTCCCCTCGCCCGGCACGCCCGGCACGGCGCCTTCGTCACCGGCGTTGCAAGCGCGACAGGCAGCCGTGCGAGAGCTCATCGCTATGGGCTTCGACGCGGAGGTGGCGGTCACGGTGCTCGAGCGCTCGCGTGGCGACCTGGGGGCCGCAGTCGAGATGTTACTCTCGGGCATCACGACCTCACCAGCCTCCTCCCACGCCTCCGCCTCCGCTGCTGCCGTGGACTCTGCCCGGCACGGCGCCTCAACTTTCGCGGCGGCTGCCACCGGAGCGCCCTATGCCACTGCCCACCACGGCGCTGCCCACCACGGCGCTGCCCACGGCGGCGCTGCCCACGGCGGCGCTAACACAGGCGCGGCTGCCACCGGAGCGCTCGTGATCGCCACCGCCGCCCCTATCGTCGCCCCTCTCGTCAGCCCGGTGGTCGGTGTACCGGTAGCTTCGTCGGCGCCGCCGCCTTACGTACCGCCTTCGCTGCCTACGCCGCCTTCGCCACGAACATCAGAGGCGGAGGGCCAGCGAGCGGCGATGGCGCAGGCGGTACAGGCGGCGGCACAGGCGGCACAGGCGGCACAGGCGGCACAGGCGCAGGCGGATGCGCGGGTGGCCGAGCTGCAGCGAGCGTTGGCGGCGGTAGAGGCGCGGCAGCTGGCAGCAAGCGATGCAAGCGAGCGACGTGCTTTGTGCGCAGAAGCAGCCCTCGCGGACTCTGCACGACAGATGGCGGCCATGGAAGCGCAGCTTCGGCAGAGGGAGGCAGCGGCGGCGGCCGAACGACAGCGCGCCGCGGCGCTTGAGTCCCAGCTACAGCAGCAGCAGAACCAGCTGGCGGGCGCGCTCTGGTTGCAGCAGCAGCAGCAGCAGCAGCAGCAGCAGTTCCAGCAGCAGCAGCAGGCATCCGCTTTGGCCGCCGCTGCCTCCACGTCACCGCCTCCGCCTCCGCCGCCGCCGCCGCCGCCGCCGCCGCCGCCTCCACCGCCGCCGCCGCCGCCACCGCCGCCGCCGCCCGCGTTAGCGCCGCCGCCACTGTCGTCGGCATTAGCGCCGCCGCCGCCGCCGCCGCCGCCGCCGCCTCCGCCGGCGCCGCCACCACCACCTGTGTTAGCGCCACCGCCGCCACCGTTGCCGCCGCTGCAGCCGCCTCTGATCCCGTCGCCGCTCGGCGCCCATGGAGGCTCCTCTGGGCTTGCCGAGCAAGTGGCGGCCAAGCGCGCCCAGCTGCGCCGCGCGTCTTCGTTTGGAAGCGCCAGGGAGGCTCGCGCGCGGACGGGCACTCGCGGTGAGGCTGAGGCCGAGGGCGAGGGCGGCGAGGGCGGCGAGGGCGATGGCGGCGGCGGCGGTGGCGTGCTCTCGTCCTTGATGAAGGAGCTCATGAGCGGCCACACGCGCCTCAAACCAGTCGAGCGCCGACCCCTCAGTCGACGAGCCTCGACTGGCTCTTGCAATGAAGCTCTATTAGCTGGCGCAGGAGGCTCATCGGTGGAGGCGCAGCTGCACGTCGAACTTGAGAAGGCGATGCGCAAGCGGCGAGGCCACATGAAAACGCCGCTCCTCCAGCCCGAGTTTGGGGAGGCAAGTTCAGACGACGACGACTCGAAGGCGTGGCTCTAGCGACACACGCGCAGGCTGTCGTGTGCTGGTTGCTGCTCCAGCCACAGCATGCTGCGGCTTCACTTTGTAGAGGGGCGCGTTCCCTTCGTCACGTGCTGGGGCAGGGGCCTACGTAGCTCGCCACAGCCCCACCGGCATCACCATCGGGCAAACACCCGCGAACCCCCGCCCCACTGGCACCGCACCCTTGCACCGCAGGGTGTGTATAGCTGCACATTTCTTCACTCTACATAGTAGTAGCCTAGTACCGCAGTACCTCAGGTTACCCAGCAGTAGGCAGTACCGTCGGTGGCGCGTAGGATTTCGATTCGCGATTTCCCTTCGTTCCTATTTCCGCTTGTGGCGTGTTGCGATTGCCTTCCGGAGCTTCGTAACACGTAAGAAAAAGCTCATGTCGCTAGAGTGACGCTACGTATGATCGATACGTATGACGTTTTCGGCAGTCGCATGCGCGCGACCCGCCCTCTCCTCGCTGGAGCGCACGATTCCGTCGTACGATACACGCCGCGCGTCCCTGTCCGCCACTCGACTCACGGGCCGCCGCGTTCACATGCAGACACCTAACACTAAGACTTGTAGAGCTCTAATCTATCTCGCGATCTCGCGCTGCAACATCGACCAGTGGGCCTGCATCCTCCAGCGAGCGAATGGCGGCCACGTCGGCCGCGACGACCGCCGCGTCGTCATGGCAGAGGATGACGAAGCCGACGGCGGTGAAGATGTCGACGGTGATGGCCAGCGGCTCGCCCGGGGTGATCGAGGAGGGCACGTGCATGCATACAAACGACCGCAGCTGACGCAACGCCTCGAGGGGCTCGACGGACACGATCGTGCCTTCGTATTTGCTCACGAGCTGAACAAACTGGCCGGCCGCCTTGAACTGCCCACCCTCGCAGTACACGTCCGGTAGCGCGCCAAAGGCAACGGGGTCGAGCATGCAGTCCGCCGCGGCCTCAACTTGGGAATAGCCTCCCGTCAGCCGGCGTGCGAGCGGCGCCCAAGCTCCTGAGCATCCGTGCGAACGACAATTCATCTCGACGAGGCAGGGCCCTTCTGTCGTGAGCATCACCTCGGCGTGCGTCGGGCCGTGGCGCACACCGATGGCGTCGAGGACCCCTCGTGTGTACGCGACCAGCCCGGCCACCTCTGGAGCGTCCGAGGGCACTGGAAGCATGTTGAACTCCACAAAGTCACCGCTGCCGTTCGGCCGCCGATCGTACCTCCAAACCATCACCGTGCGGTGGACTCCGTGTCGACTCACGTGGTCCACGACATACTCCGTACCAGTCAAAAACTCCTGGCAAATGACGGCCGCGCCCGCCGATCCGTAACGATGCTGTGAGCGCATCAACAGCTCGAAATGCGCCTCGGCGGCCTCGCGGCAGACGCACCTCTTGACGCCGTCGCTGCCTGCCGACTCTGTCGGCTTCACAATAATGGGGTAGCGCTCCGCCGCCAGAAAGGAGGCGACCTCTGCAAGCGTCGTGCCGCTCACCTCTCGTGTCGCACGTAGGCCAGCGGCCTTGACCGCCTTTTGCTGCCAGCTCTTGTTGCGGCGCTTGGGCTCCACGCCGTTGCTCGGAAGGGCCAGGGCCGTGGCCAGCTCGTCAGCGAGCACGATCCCTTCTTCGCTGCCAGCCATACAGCACACGATCTCAGCGCCGGCCTTGGAGGCGATCGACTGCATCTTTGCGACCATTTTTCCAAGGTTGTGGCTCTCGACGACGGCCAGCCAGCCGACCGTCTCTGTTGGCTCGCCGTGCATTGGCACACAGACGAGCTGGTAACCTCTTCGCTCGATCTCCTTGGCGATCGCGGCTCCGGTCGACGAAGGATCGACGATGATGACTATCTGGCTTGCAACGCCGCTCTCCATCTACATGTAGGAACTACAGAACAGGAACCCAGGGGAGGATTGAATTGGAGGCAGCAAGGGGGAACACGCCGTTTCAGCGATTCCGCCCATCAAGGCGCGTCCCTGCAGATTCGCATGGACGGCAGTGTGACAACACTCGCACCCGAGAACGGGTAAAAACTGTGAAATATCTGGCCGCATTCGATTGTCTGGCCGTCGCGCATCGAGGACCCGCCGAGTCGAAGGCCTGATGTGTGATGAGCATAGGCTACATTACGCTTCAACGCCTTCAAGTGAGGGAGTGCGTTCGTGGTTGTACGCCATTTCACACGTCCTTTCAGTCTGTTCACACTTCCTAACAGAACTTTCAATGCGCAGAGGTCGCATATGGGTCATGGCGTTCTGCATCACGATAGCTGTGATCCACGCTGCCGACAAAACGTGGTCGCCAAAAGATTTCGACTCAGTCGAGGTTTGGCCCACGCGGCCGCCGACGCAAAAAGAGGCGGCGGATTCCGGTGTCACGCTGAAGGAGGCGATGAACATGCCTTGGTTCCCCACTCACGAGATCTACTGCGCCAACGGGCGCCTGTGTCGTCCAGGAGAGGGCAATTTGAAAGGCTATCGGTTTTGGGGTCAGCCTTACATTCATCGCGAGTCGTACGTGCAGTCGAGGCATCGCACGCAGCCGCACGAGCCCAACCCGCAGGCTGAGTACAGCAAGCTGGCTTCGCTGGCGCGCCGAGTGCAGAAGGAGAACCTTGTGATGATAGCTGCGGCCGACTGGGACTTTCGTCGCATCATCCTCAACTGGATCATCCATGTACACCGGCTGGGCTACACGAACGCGCTGGTGCTCTCGATGGATGCCGAGTTGCATGCTGACCTGCGCCGGCGAGGCCTCCCCTCGTTTGACAACTCCGCCAACCTGGACGCGTGGAACACGACTTGCTTACAACGGCACGTGCAGCGGGTGCGCACCGAACGAGTGCTCGCCGTCGCCGCGCTCGTCGCCGCGGGCCTCGATGTGCTTCACATGGACGCAACAGTCATCCTTGTGCAGGATGTGCTCCCGAGCCTGAGGGCGGCGGCGGCGGCCAGGGTCGACATGATGGCGCAGCGGCACGAGTGTCCTCCGAATGTGGAGCGGCACACGGGCTCGGGGGTCAACCCCGGGTTCCTCTACGTACGCGCCGCCAGGGCCGACGCGCTCGTCCCCTTCTTCAAGGATGCCGTCCAACGGGGGCTCGTCGAGTTCTATCATCGTTGGGACAACGTCATCGACCACTTTGGCTTCACGTTCCTCTTCGATGAAAATGACCTGAGCACCCCGACGAGCAAGCTGTCGAACGAGACGACGATCTTCAACCTGCGCCGCCCACGAGGCTGCCAGCCGGGCGACCCTCATGAGCAGTCCCCACAGGCACAGGGCTGCCTGCGGGCCGGCTTCTTCCCTCACGACCAGTTCCCGCGCTTCGGCAGCTGGCCTTTGCTCCGAGCTACAGCCCGCGTGCATCACATCGTCCAAGGCGACGCGGCTCTAGGGCCAGAGCATGCGGAGCCGCCCGGCATCAAGCCGTCGCGCGGCCCACGCCAGCGCCTCGACCGTTACGATGACAAGGACTTTGACGACTACGAGGACGCCATGCGTGTGATGGGGCTGTGGAAGGTGGACGATGCGCCCGAGTACCACGGGGGCGCTGCGAGGATACGACTCGGGCCCGATTACTACTCCGGCAAGGACGAGCCGCGGAGCCGCCGGCGTGGCTGAGCGTGGAGAGCGCTCGGTGATCAGCCAACAGATGTGCTTGACTGTGCTTGTGGGAAAGTGTTTGGGGTTCGACGCGGGCGACTGGTATGCGAATGCGTCGCGCGAAAAAGACTCAGTGTCGTATTGGCAGGCACCCACGAGGGGAAAGCTTGTCGGTTAGAAGACACCGGGTGGAGCCCCGGACATACACAGGGTACTCACACACGGGTGAAGCGCATGGTGAAGAGCGTGTGTCAATGGCGTGTGTGTGAATGAAATGTGGCGGGCGTGTTCTTCTTTGATTTCTTTAACGGGGATCAAACACCCGATGACGACGGACCCCAAAGCCCAATTCACACACATTCCACGACGTCTACCGGTACGAACCGCAGTCCAATTCACAGCCCGCACATCATCACAGTCCACTCGTTGGCCCACGAGCAATTCCCCCAACCCTCGGCCCACACGACGGCCGACTCAAGAGAGGCAATCTGCACAGCTTACCGCGCCCGGCGCCCGTCGCGGCACCTATGAGCTTACCGGTATGTATGTGGCTGCTGGCTTTGATGACGTTTGGTGCTGGCACCTCGCGAAACGATCCCCTGAAGGAATTGCTCATAGCTACGCTGCAGCCACTGCTCGACGAGCGCGCAAACCGTTTGAACTCGGGATTCCAACTCGCCTTCAAGAACGAGCATGTGACCCTCGAATTGGCTTCGGGTGCAACCCGCAGGACAAGTGATCCTTCACGGTATCCCGTGCCTCCCATGACGACCTCCGATCGCCTGCTCTTTGGCAGCGTGACAAAAATGTACACCACAGCTTCCATCATGCACCTGGTCGAGCGTGGGTTGGTCGGGCTGGATGACCCGGCGTCGATTCATGTCGACGCGGTGCTCGCGGCCTCCAACCTGACCTCGCTGGAGGCACTGTTTGGGCCATCGGCCGCACGTGTCACCGTGCGATACCTGCTCTCGATGCGCAGCGGCATCTATGACTATGACGACGACGAGACCCGTGCGTACCAGAATGCCCACCCAGACACAGATCTCTCACCGCTGGATGACTTAAGCTTCGCATCGACGCGTGGGCACAAGGCGCCCCTGTACGAGCCTGGCACACACCAGGACTACTCATCCACGAACTTTGAGCTTCTGGGCCTCATCCTGCAGCGCTACGCCGGCGCATCGACATGGGACCAGCTCGACCAGCGCCATGCAGCCTTCCCGACCAGCACGTTGCAGACGCGCTTTCCCAATACAACATTTGCCTTACATGGCAAGTGCTCCGAGCACACACGCGTGCACGGGTATGAGCCCGACGACCAGTACGGTATGAACCTCGACACTGCCTTCCTCTCGTGTACCAACGGCTTCACGTGCGGCAACATCATCGCACCCGCACGTGAGGTGGCGGATTGGGTGTGGTCACTCTACCGGCCGGGCGACGAGAGCATAGTCAGCGCGTCGGCGGCGGCGCAGATGCGCGAGATTTACGATTGGTACGGGCTGGGGACTATGGACCTGCCCAGCTATGGCCAGACCGACAAGCGCTACTGCCGGTACGGCCACTTCGGTGTAACGTACGGCTTCACAGCGAACGCGGCCTACAACCCGGGCTTCGACTTCTCAATCGCGTGGGGCACAAACCAGGAGGATCCGGGACAGACGGCGACGCATGGCGCCCAGTACGACTTTCTGATGCAGTTTGATTGCGAGCTGCTCTCTGCCGTGGTCGGAGTGCTCTCTGCGGGCACCGAGCCGCCTCTGAACTGCGCCTGGGCGGCCGTCAACGCGAGCCAGGGAGGCGTGTGCAAGGCTACGGTGGGGAACGAAGAGGAGCCCCACGCTGGGTCTGGGTCTCAAAATGAGTCCGGGTCGCGTCGTCGGAACGGGTAGGAAGCTTCGTTCTCAGGCGACCAGTCCATATGGCCGTGGCGCTGCCGCCGGGCCGGGCCTGCGTGGGGGCCTGTGCCCGGGTCGCATGCGGGCGGAGCCACAGTACCGAGTCTACCATAAAGCATAATGGTCCAATGACCGCGCGCTCACATTATCATCCCAACCGCTCACGCGATTTGGAAAAACCCTTTAGACCTTAGTATGCGTATTAATCGTCCACACCCGAATTAATCGTCCACACCCGGGTCCCGTCACACAAAATTTACTTTGATCCCCGTCCGGAGCTCAACCCACGCCGCACGCCGTGGGGCGCGCGGCGGCGTGCGCTGCACCAGCCGTCGGCGCGTACATGGCTCGACGGAGCGGCGCCGTCACCTGCTCGTCGACCTGCACCCAGTCATGTTCGTCCGTCAGGTAATCGCTTGCCTCGAGCACTCCGTTCGAGGGGCGCAGCACGAGCCGATCGCTCACCTGCGTCACTTCTGTAATGGCGCCGCCGAGGTGCTCGCTTACGACGGCACCGAGCTCGCGCGCCAGATGCGATTCCACAGAGAGACCGACGCCCATCGCCGCCGCCTTGCTGGCCGCGTGCAGCAGCACCGCGGGCGTCCACGCGCGCGTATCTTGCCGATGGCCGAGGGCGAAGTCTACGTTGATGGTCTCGAGCCAAAGGATAGGCCTCGGCGGCTCGGTGCCGTGCACCCACAGCAGCCGAAAATGAGCCCGGCCGCAGGGATGGTACGGGTAGGCTGGGTCGGACACCAGGATGACCTTGTGTCGCGCATTGCAGAGGAGCGGCAGCAAGCACTGGCCCTCGAAGTCAAAGCCGTGGGACGGGCCGCCGATCTTTGTCGCCCACCATAAGCCAAGTTCCCCCGGCGCGTCCTCATGCACCGTCAGAGGACCGTAAGTGGTGGCCGTCGGCTCGCGCCACTTGGCGATCTGCGCCGCGCTCAGGCCGGCGAGCTGGGCAGCTCCCACCGGGTTGGTGTACCGCCACTCGGAGTACGTACCGTTCAGCGTCACCTCGAGCAGCGTGCGCACCGCCGCATTGATGAGCTTGGGTGGTATGGGCGTGCCGTTGAAGGTCGTATGCATGCTACGAATGCCCTCGTGGAAGGCGCGCATCGGAAGCAAGAGCTCTGCATGCAGTGCAGCCGCGACGCCTTCGAAGGTGGCGTTGGCGGCGAGCGTGGGGTCACCGATCTCCTCGCAAAATGCGCGGATGAGCAGCACCTCCGCCTGCTGCCGCGGTTCGGCGGCCGGAAGCGTGGCGAGCGCCGTGACAAGCGCCTGCATCGCGAGTTTCGACTTGTCCTGCCGCACCCGCGAGGTGGGCTTGCTGAATGAGGCGCCTTCGGCGCGTCGATATGCCATGCGGGTCTGCGGGTGATCCCAGTTCTGGCCGAGCGTCCTGTAGTCAATGCCCCGGCGAATGCTCTGCTCGGCTAGCTGGCTTAGCGCGCGAGAATGCAAGCTCGCCTCGCCGAGCATCATCAGCGCTGCAGAAGTAGATGACGCGTCCCCTATGAGCGCCGGCAGCGCCGGGATCGCCTCATGAATTTCGTGAGACATGTGCCCGACGGCAATCGTCGTGTGAACGTTAACACGACAGACGCGAATGCTACAGTAGCTTGAAGCTCATGGCGAGTGCGGCGAGAAGTATGGTAGTTGCGTCCGCGAGAACGACGGCTGCCGAGATAGCCGCGCGATGGTGTGCAAGGAAGGTTCGGGGGGAGGACCGCGAGAGGCCATAATACCGGGTGGAGTCATGGGTGGTCGGCGCGCGTGCGTGCTTACCGAGTGGCGAGTGCTCGCAACGGTCGGTCGGTCGCGCGGTCGAAGGTGGGGGAGAGCGCGTCCTGTGTCGGGCAGTGGGTCGGGAGTGTTTTTTTCAGGGCGAAATCCGAAAAACGCTCGCTTGCGCGCGAGTAAAGAAGTCGGTACCAATAGATGGAACGGCGTCATATTGAACCGAACGGCGAGTTACACGGCACTCTCGTTTCGTGGACTCGGGGCTCCTGCATCGCACCGTACTAAGATTCTAATTTGCTTTTCTACACGCACGTGCTCGGTCCTGCTGTCGATTGTACCTGGAGCTCGCTGCAGAAGCTCCGGGCTCTGGCGCTGGACTGAGATGGGAGGGCGGCAGGACGGGCGCGAGCGGTGGGAAAGTAGTTGTGGGCACGGACTCGTCGGGAAAGTAGTTGAAGCTGAAGGCGAGGGAGGGCTCGGTCGTCCGGACAGCGTGGAAGCCATCAGAGGGTCCGAAGAAGATGTCGCCCTCGCGCATCTCGAACTCGAGATATCGGCCGTTCATCTCAGTCCACGAGGCGCCAAATCGGAGGGCGGAGGCTCTTGTGTCCATCGCCCACGCGCGCGCGAGCTTCCTTCCCCGCACGAGCCGCAGGAAGAAGAAGGAGTGGTACGCATCGCGATGGACCCCCGACATCGCATGCCGAGGGTGCACGTACAAGTTGGGCATCCCGTCCCCACGATGAAAGTCGGGCTGCCCAAAGGCATGCGAGTACAATCCAAGGTCCATTTCGCTTCCTAATCCAAGGCACCTCTCCACGGCAAAGTCGAAGAGCGAGAACCGTCGGGCGAGCGCCGCCGTCGTCGCGTTGAGCGGCGCCGGCACCGGTGGGGTAGCGGAGCTGCCCTCGTTTCCCTCAGAAATGGAGGATGGTGGTGCTGGGCTCGAGACTGGCCGCGAAAGACCCTGAGCAGTCCCGAATGGAGGCGAGGTGGCGGGTGCATTGCCGCGTATGGCGTTGCAATAGTCCGCAAGGGTTCGATAACCGTCCGTCGACCAGCTGCGCACTTCATCGTCGGAGAGTCCGCTTTGTCCCGCCCAGCAACCAGGATTGCGCCCGTCCGAGATGCACAGATTGTACGCGCGGAGGCGGGCGGAGCGGCAGTGCTTCTCAATCGAAGCCCAGCCCAGCCTCTGTAGTTCGTCCGCTGGGAAGTTGCGAATAGCCATGAACGCGCGACCATGGAGAAAGGAGACGAGGCTTGAGACAACGTCGGCGAGATCCTCGGCCGTCGTGTGTATGCTCACGTTCGGCATCTGCACCTCCAGCACCGTGAGCAGGGTGCTGTTCATGTGCGCCGATCGGCGATGCGGCAGAATCGGCAGGGGAGTGTTGCGCTCCTCGAGCTCCAGGGCACCATCGGTCGATCCGTCAAAGGTCTTGCTGAAATCGTCCGCCAACACCGCGTTCATCACGGGGTCGACGAGGCTCCACTCTGCTGCCGCGCCAGCGATCCACTCCTCGGCACTGATCCACTTGGCCGCTCTGGTGGGATCAGGGCCGAGACGGCGCACGAGAACACGGGCCTGCTCGCGCGCAGGTGCCAGAGCCTCTTGCTCGACCAACGGTGAAGCGCCGCTTGCGACGGCAGCGACGGCTGAGGCAGCAGTCAATCGGAGGGCTCGACTAGGGCTCGACGCATCGACCATCCGTTTCGAGCGAACGTCCCGCCCCCGCCTGTGCGAGTGCGTTCATTGAAAGACAAAAACGGGCTTTCCAGAGACCTCGTGATTCTGAATCCACCAAATAGCATGCACGTCTAGCCAGAACTGAAGTTAGAAGACGCCGTCGCGACACAGAAAGTATTTGGTGTTGTGAGATCACTTCACACTTTTTGCAAACGCGACAAGAACGTTGATGAAGGAATCATCAAGCGAGATTCTAGACCCTACATTTGTAATCCAGACGTCTACATGTAATAACAAAGGTAGAAACTAGAAGCCGGTGACGCTTAGGATTGGCGACCTTTCTCGGTTCACGAGCTCGTCGTCGCGGTCGGCTGCGCTCGCACGCGTGTCGGAGGACCCGCGCACCAGGGACCGTCCTCATCGACTTGCTCATCGATCCGCCAGGGCGCCCAAAGGATACATTGGGCGTGCGTGTAGAGGCAATATATGAGGGTCTCTCACCTCCCATCATGTTCTCACTGTGTCCCGTGTGTTGTATGTCTTGTGTGCCTCGGCTGTTTGCCGGGTCGGGGGTAGCCGTTCACGGCTGGCTTACCGCGGCAGCCCGTAGCCTCGGCTGGTCTGTCGAGATAAGATATTGAGACCCCAACCCTCGAACACATGTTCGAACGACCGCTACGGCGCCTCCTTGTATCGGTATTCGAGAACGCGCACGAGGAATTCGATTGTGTTCCCCGTGTGTCCATGACCCGACCCGAGCGCCCCGCGTGCATGGCGTCTCCTATATGGGTATCGAAACTCGAGATAGCACCGACACCGCAAGCTGTATCTGACGACTGTCCTCTTTGGGGTCCGCCAGACACAGCGCGGCCACGAGTGGCAGCTGAGCCACCAGTGATCACAAAGCTGGACCTGGCGCGCATTCGAGACCCTAGCTCCAACCAGCGGCGACCACTGTGGCACTTGTTGAGCGGAAGCGGCGACCCTTTGGCTGCGCCTGCGGCGCCGGCGCCAGCGAGCAGCAGCCCCACCAGCAGCGGCACCAGCACCAGCACCAGCACCACCACAAAAGCCGTCCTGCCCAAGGGCGACTCCATGATGATCTCGCCGATGCCGAGCGGCTCGAAGACTGAACTCCAAGTGCATGCCGAGTCACCACGCGGCCAGGCGCCATCGCCACGCCGACTGCCATCATCACCGCGACCCTTGCGCGCCTCCGCTGCCCCCGCATCACCCCGGCCGGCCTCACCCCGGCTGCTCTCACAGCGACGACATGGTGCCGTGGCGGCATCCTTAAGGCCACCGTCCAAAGCCACTGTCGCCGAGACGGCTAGGCAACGCTCTCCAAGACGGCTGGTGTTGTCGCGGCCGATATCGCCGCGGCCCATCTCGCCTCGGTTCAATGTAGTCGAGGACCTCCATCAGCAGGATCTGGTCAGGTCGGAGAGTGAGCAGCTCTTTCGAGCTCAGGTGCTCGCCATCAACCGTCTCTTGCAGGTGCAACACGAACGGCAGTGGACAGGCTTTGTGCGCGCGCGCGCTGGAGACGAGGCGGCCGCCGCCCTTGAGGTGCCCTAGCAGCAGCATCAGCCGCAGTCGGCGGCCACCGCTGTGGCGGCCGCTGCCTCTGCCGTTGCCTCTGCGCCGCCGCCGCCGCCGCCGCTGCCTCCGTGTGCTAGCGAAGCTCGAGCGCCAGCGCCGCCCGCATTGGCGCCAACGCCTTCGCCGAGATGGGTGCTGCCGCCGCGGCCGATGTCGCCGCGATACATGTCCGATCGGCCCATGTCGCCGAGGCCGGCCCTAGACCTCCATGAGCATCGTCTAGTCCGGTCGGAGAGTGAGCAGCTCTTTCGAGCTCAGGTGCTCGCCATCAACCGTCTCTTGCAGGTGCAACACGAACGGCAGTGGACAGGCTTTGTGCGCGCGCGCGCTGGAGACGAGGCGGCCGCCGCCCTTGAGGTGCAAGGATTCTTCAATGCTCCCCGACCGAAGATGGCGTCGCGTGCTGGCACGACGCCTACCAAACGCTGCAGACCAGCCGCAAGGCCACTCAGTCATCTGGAGCTGAATCAGATCTCAGACCGAGCTGCAAGGCTTGATGGGGAGCGTAGTGAGCCCAGCCAGTGAGCCACAGGTGTCTTCGCTCATGAGCGACACGTGAGAGCAGAAGATGGAGCCAAAGGCTGGCGAGCCGGGTGTCGTATCGACATATCCAACACAGCTGAAACGTCAACCAGGTGCATGCAGGTGGGGTGTGAGCGCTCACACGCACGCGTTGAGCCACGCGTCAAAGGCGCTCAGATCAGAGACAGACCCTCATTTCTCACATGATTTCTCATCAGATGATCAGTCAGTCGGTCAGTACGTGGTATTAGTCCGCTCCATCAGTCCGGTCCTCGACTCACTATTGTGATCGGTGACACAATTTGCCCAGACAGCCAAGCGTCGTCCTGGCGTTTATGAACTTTTTGAGAGGCGCGAGCACTTTTTGGGTCTGGTGGCCTTTTCTCCGCGCCAACCCCGCGCTCTGACCATGCCTCGTCCGATCATCACAGCTCGATACGACTGGGATCGAAGCCTTCCCAAGCCGGTCGTGATGCCCGACATTCACGCTGCGGCGTCGCCGCCGATTGCCACACACTGGACCCGCGACCATGCCATAGCTACACACTCGTTGGCGCAAGCGCGCTCGAAACGCATCCTCGAGTCCTCGAGGCGACGCATGCCCGACAGTCGAGTTGAGGCCGCCACACCAAGATTTGCGGCCAAGTCGGCAGCAGAGGCGTCGAGGCTCAAGGCTATAGCAGACGTAGACGCGGCGGCGATCAAGGCCAAGGCGGAGGCGGAGGCCGCCTCTACCAAGAGGATCAAGGAAAAAGCAGAGGCGAAGGCGAGGGAAGAGGCCGAGGCAAGGGCCAGAGCTGAGGCGGTAGCAGAAGCGGCGAGGGCCAAGGCGGCCGCAGAGGCAGCAGAGGAGCAGGCGGCCAAGGCCAAGGCCCAGGCGGAGTCTGATGCAGCCGCTGCGAAGAAGGCCAAGGAGATCGCTGAGGCGGAGGCGAGGGAGCTGGCCGAAGCATTGAGGGTCAAAACCAAGGCAGTGGCCGGGGTCGAGGAACCTTTGGAGGACGAAGCGGAGGTTGAGGCGGCCACGGTGTCCAATGTCCCTGTGCAGAGGCAGCCGTCTGTCGGCACGCTGCTCAAGCCGGCGGACCGTACGAGGCCGCCTGGTCGTGTGCGCTATGCCTTTAAGCAGATGGATGTGAACAGCTCAGGCGGCTTGACGCTCGAGGAGCTCAAGGCTGGGCTGACCAGGGAGTTTGGCGTGGACGAACTCGCGCCGCACGTCTTAGAGGCCATGGAGTATCAGTTTTTGGTGCATGCCGACGACAGGGAAGATGGCGTCAAGGTGCTCACGGCCAAGGTCTTCTCACGCTACTTTTGCGAGGTTCTCTTCCGCCACTTTGACAAGAACAACAACGGCGTGCTCGAGTTGGCGGAAGTGCACGAGGCGCTCAAGTTCCTGGTCAAGCCCGACGCGGACGGCAACCAGCTGGTGCCCGTCGTCGCCTTCCCGCCCGAGTTCTGCGACGAGGACGGCGAGGTCAAGCTGCCCATAACGTGGTTTTGGGAGTGCGCGAGCGTCCGCCATCGAACCTGCGGCCTTCACTTCCGTGCTCCCTGCTCCGTGCGCATCCCGTGCCAGCAGCGTGCGGCTCAGCACGCGCCGTGTGGATGTGTGCCCGAGCGTCCGCCCGCCCTTTCCACCACAGGGTCTACTCTTCGATGGAATGAGACAAATGCGCGTCGGATCTATCAATTAAGCTCTTAGGGTACACTTTGAACATTCCTTATGGAGCGAGCGGGTCGACCATGCACCGCACTGTGTCTCTCGGCAGCAATTGCTCGGCAGTCGGCTTCTCACCCCCTTCTCGTGTATACCTCGTTTCGTCGGTTCCGACACAACGGCATCACACGTGTGCAACACCAACACAGCTCTTGCAGCTACTGTACGACGACACCGCCCGTGACACACTGGACTCACGGAAATATGCTTCGAGACGTTACAAGGATGAAACGGTCTAAACTTTCATGAAGAGTAGGAACCTATCGAGATCGAGATTGCTCGCACTCTCCTCCACACATGGTTCAGCGCGTGTCGCTGGTGCGCGCCGCGCCGCTCCCATCGTTTCGGAATTTGAAGCCGCTCCGCTTCCGCGGCGGTGGGGCACTCGCCGACGTGCACGACTCGGGAGTGCTGTTCGCCGCTGGAACGCCGGCGCTGGCGACGGCGGTACTGTTCTTGCTGTTCGCCCTCTTCTCCGGAGGCCATAAGGCTGCTGGCGCGCCATCGAGGCATGGCGCGGAAGGCAGTGGGTTACTGCGCACAATGGTGTACAGTGTGTGCGCTCTGCTCGTGGTTGCGGCTCTCGCGCTGAGAGGTGACGGCGCGAGCGCTCCCCTCAGTGCTATCAGTCTGTTGGCCGGTGCTGCGGTTGCGGCGGCGCTGCCGGCTGCCCTTGCGACAGACATGGGCGATCTCTCACGGCGCGCGAGCCTTCGGAGCTCCGCAGTCACTGCCGCCCTCATCGTGCTCCTCTTGGCGTTGGTCGCGCCGATGCTCATTGCGATGATGCAACCAGCGGGCGCCGCTGCTGCCAAGGTGGCGGTCGTGAGCGCCGCCCTCAAAGCAGCCTCGGCCGCGGCGCCAAAGAGCCTCAGCAGAGGTAACGGACGCGCGGCGGCTGCGGCCGCGGCAGCTGCCGCAGCGCGCAAGGCGGCCGCCGTGCTGGCCAGTAGTGGGGACGTGTCAAGGAGCGATGCGCTCGTCTGCACGTTGCAATTGGCTGCACGTGTCCTCTCCTCCGCCGGCGTCGGCGCCTTGCTCAGCCAGTTGCTACCGAGCGCCGCACCGAGCGCCGCACCGAGCGCCGTGGAGGATGCTACAGCGCCCTCGACGCCCCCTCCCTCGACGGCCACCTCGCCCGCGGCGCAGCAGCTGCCACCCCTCCTCGCCGCCCTCGCAACTGGTGCGAGCCCTGCCCACTTGGCTTTGGCAGTGTGGCTGTACACAGCCTCGGCTGTGGGAGTGGGGCTCGCTTCCTTCGTGAGCTCCGACGGTGAGGGCGCGGGCGGCGGTGCTGGCGCAGCGCTTGAGGGAGGTGCCCTCGCCACCGCCGCCTCCGCCTCGGCCACTCGTCAACACCGGCGGGTGGCCGTGCTCTCACCCTTGATCAGCAGCGCGCTCGCCTTGCTGAGCTGTGCGCTGCTGTCGCCGGACGACGCGGCCGTGTGGCTGGTGGGGACGTGCCACTGCCTCGGTGCATGGACGGCCGCCCTCGCACCCATCAACACGCCCACCTACACACCCACCGACGGTGCAAGCAGCAGCTCGCTCAGCGTGGCGCCCGCCCTCGTCTGCGGCATCATCGCGCTCGTGCTCGGCGGCTCTCGGGGCGTCGCCGTCGCCGCACTTGCCTTTGCCGTCCACAGCATCGGGCGGGCAGGCGCCACCAGCGCCTCCTCTGCCACCTCGTCCTTGGGTCTCTTCTCCCTCCTCGTCCCTCTAATCACGCAGGCGGACGGCGTGTTGCCATGGATACTCAGAGGAGGGCTTGGGGCACTTGGCTCCGAGCCTCCTGTACTCTTTGGTACCACGACAGCGCTCTCGCTCGCCTTTGGAGCTGCCCTCGGACTTGCTTTCATAGCCGCCGCGCGCGCTCCGGTGCTTGGGCTGGTGCGGGCGGTGCTGCGACCGGCGCCGTCGGCTGGGCGTCTCACTTCTCGGTCGGAGGGTGTGCGCGCGTCGCTCGGGGCACTGATCGTGTTCATGGGCCTGCTTGCCCTTGCATCGTCGGCTTTGCCGACCGCTCTTCTCGCGGGCGCCCTCGGCGGCGCGACGGCCTTTGCGCCGCTCGCCCCCCTCATCGGCGCGACGCCGCCCCCCGCGCCGCTCCTAACGCTTGCGGCACTCCTCGTGCACGCGTGGCGCGGAGCCTCATCGAGCAGCGCGTGCTCGGTGGGCGCCGCAGCAAGCGCTTCGCTCTCCGGAGGCGAGCCCGCCTCGGCCGTTGGCGCCGTCGCCGCGCAGGCTTTGCTCTGGGGAGGGGTTTCTCTGCTGAGCGCCGTGGCGGTGCTGTTGTGCCAATTAGGACCTTCGGTGGTGGCTGCTCAGAGCCCCGCGAGCGGGGGGGCGGCGATGGAGGCGCAGATGCCTCCAAGGGAGATGCCGCGTCAGAGCGGTGGCGAGCCTGCGGCGGCGGCGGCGGCGGCGGCGGCGGCGGCGGCGGCGGCGGCGATGGCGGCGGCGACGTCGGCGAAGAAGGATGCAGCTCAGGGGCAAGCGCTTGCTTTGGGGGCGAAGGAGGATACCGAGGATGCTGTGGAAGAGGCGATTGATGAGGCGGACGAGGAGATGGAGGATGGCGTCGAGGATGAGGCAGCGGATGAGGAGGCGGGCTCGGTCATGCCGACGGATAGGCGAACAAAGGTCTTTCGGACGGATGGGGCCGATGGGCGATCGGATGACCGGCTCGACGAGGAGGGGCAGGAGGAGGAGGACGAGGACGAGGAGGACGAGGAGGACTGGGATGAGGACGACGACGACGAGGACGACGACGAGGACGACGAGTATGACGAGGACAACAATGGCAGGGACGAGGAAGAGCGTGTGGCGGCCGAGGCGGCGGCGGCCGAGGCGGCGGCGGCCGAGGCGGCGGCGGCCGAGGCGGCGGCGGCGGCGGCCGAGGCGGCGGCGGCCGAAGCGGCGGCGTCGGAAGCGGCGGCGGCGTCGGAGGCGGCGGCGGCGGCGGCCCAGGCGACGGCGGCCGAGGAGGCGGCGGCCGAGGCGGCGGCGGCCGAGGCGGCGGCGGCGGCGGTGGAGGCGGCGGCGGTGGAGGCGGCGGCGGCCGAGGCGGCGGCGGCCGAGGCGGCGGCGGCCGAGGCGGCGGCGGCCGAGGCGGCGGCGGCCGAGGCGGCGGCGGCGGCCGAGGCGGCGGCGGCGGCCGTGGCGGCGGCGGCCGAGGCGGCGGCGGCCGAGGCGGTGGCGGCCGAGGCGGCGGCGGCCGAGGCGGCGGCGGCCGAGGCGGCGGCGGCCGAGGCGTCGGTGGCCGTGGCGGCGGCCGCGGCCGAGGCGGCGGCGGCCGAGGCGGCGGCGGCCGAGGCGGCGGCGGCCGCGGTGGAGGCGGCGGCGGCCGAGGCGGCGGCGGCCGAGGCGGCGGCGCCGGCTGCCCAGGCGGCGGCTGATGAGGGTGCGGCGGCCGAGGCTGCAGCGGCCGAGGCAGCGGCAGTGGAGGCGGCAGCAGCGGTGGAGGCGGCCGCCATGCAGGTGGAGGCGGCGCAGATGGAGGAGAAGGGGCGCGTGGAACAGGCGGCAACGAAGCTGGCGCAGATGATGCGTGAGGCGGCGGAGGCGGCCGAGGCCGAGGCGGAGGCGCAGAAAGCGGGGGACGGGGAGGAGTACGATGACGAGGAGTATGAGGAAGAGGAGTACGATGACGAGGAGGAGGGCGAGGAGGAGTATGAGGACGATGAGGGCGAAGAGGGCGAGGAGGAGGACTACGACGAGGACTACGACGAGGGCGAGGAGGGCGAATACGACGACGAAGAGAATGATGGGGAAGAGGGCGACGAGGAGAAATGATCAAGTGGCGATGGCTGCATGAGCATCAGCATGACAGGACGCATGTTGCGGCGATGCTGCAGCGTGCAGCGCTGCCAGGCATTATGGCGATGCTGTACATGAGTATAACAATGCCCATGGACATACCTCATATTCATGTGCGAACTTGTGGGGCTTGGAATTAATGTTGAACTTTTGGCGCCGTATCGGGCAGACTGTCCCGAGGTCCTATGCCTATTGGCACTATTCGTTTTCACTCGGGGCGGAAGGGACACAACGGCCTAGCGCAGAAGCTACATGTAGTACTTGAAGTACGGCGCATTCACAAACGCGTTGTGTTGAACAACTGGCAGTCGAGCGCGCGCCCTTCCCTCCTCGTGAATCCTCCTTCCGCTCCGCGATCACATGCGCGCAATTGTGGTGTGGTCGCTCTTCCTGAACTCAGCCTCGTCTGCACTATCATTTCACGTCGCGGGTTCACCATCCAGACATGTTGCTGCTCATCGCACAGCTTCTCGGCTTCGGATGGAGGAAACTGCGGCTGAAAAGCGAGAGCGGCTCAAGGCAAAGAAGAATGCCGCAGATGCTGAGCGTGTGAGGATTGAGGCGGCAGCCGCAGAAGATAAGGCGATGCGGAATGCTGCGCAAGTGGGAGCAAAGTTTACAACCTCTGTATACATGGATGTGTCTATCGACGGCGCTGAGGCACGCCGGATCACGATGGGGTTGTACGGAGACGTTGTGCCAAAGACGGTCGAAAACTTTCGGGCACTGTGCACTGGCGAAAAGGGCAAGCCTCTGCATTTCGAGGGCACATCCTTTCACCGTATCATCCCGGGATTCATGGCTCAGGGCGGCGATTTGGAGGGTGGCGACGGCAAGGGTGGTATGAGCATTTATGGAAAAACGTTTCCAGACGAGAATTTTCAGTTCTCGCACATTGAGCCAGGGCTGCTCTCGATGGCCAACAGCGGGCCCGACACCAACGGCTCGCAATTTTTCATCACAACGGCACCGTCCGACTTTTTGGACGGTAAGCACGTCGTCTTCGGCAAAGTCTCCTCGGGCATGGAGGTGCTCAAGGCGATGGAAGCATGCGGCACCAAGAAGACGGGGGCCGTCAGCAAGCCGGTCAAGATCACGGCGTGTGGTGAACTGTGATGAAGAGAGAAAGAGAGCGAGCAGTAAACTTGGTCGCGTGTTGACTTGAAATTGCGGTTCATCGAAGCGCTATCAAAGCGCTTCACAGTGAATCACACACAAGCCTTGAGGACAAGCGGGCGCCCGGCCGAATTCGACTTGTCGACGTCGTCGAGTATCCGATCGCAGTATTTTACGTGACGTCCGATCCGCCCGGTCGTGAGCCCCTGAGCCGCGCGGGCGACAAGGGCATCCCGGATCCCGCTACCCGGTCCCTACCCGGTCCCTACCCGGTCCCTCCTGCTTGAGCTAGACCAAGTCCACCTTTCAAACCTCATGTGCATCGATCTCTCCGGTCTTCGAGAACCTCCCGAAGATTTCGAGACTTAGCGGAGCAGCGGAGCAGGTCTCTCGGTTTATTTTCTCACAAGACCCCACGTGCCCTAACAATAAAATCCTCAGTCCGGTGAGCCCCGAGATATGCACACCAAACCTCATGTTGATGGTCTTCACAGCAACGGTTTCTTCCACTCGTTTCGCACGAAACTTGCGGACTTTCGATGTCTCTCGTGAGGTTGCTGATCGTCGCCGCCGCGTGCCTGCCGCTTGCAAATTCATTCGGATGCGGTGGATTAAGGCGGACGCGCGGATTAAGGGTTCCACTTGCGCATCTGACTGCTACAAACACGGTACAGATCAGATCATCGAGCTCTCTGGTGTCGATGAAAATCCCGATCGTTGACGACGTGTTGGACTACCTCACCAACAAGGGTGGCTACACGGGCTTCACTGAGGGGCAGCTCAAGAGCGGCCAGCCACTCACGGAAGCTGACATGTCCATGGTCAACTTTGGCAAGCAGCGCGAGACGGACAACACGGTGACGACCATCTTCGTTCTGTTATTGCTTGCGACTCCGTTTATTGTCGGCTCCGCCGGCTTCTCGCTTGGCGTGTTTGTTGTGCCCTCGTTTGTAAAATTTTGATGCACGCGAGCAGTCGCAATATGAAAAATCCGCCTCGCCAAGGCTCCGGCACGCGTATCGTCACGCTTTACGTCATGTGAGCAGATCCGCGATCCGGCGCCGAAAACTCGAATCGAAGGTTCGAACGCTTAGGGCCCTGACTGTACCCCCCGATTCGCCTTTCGCGCGGACATTCAATGTACCTCTCTCAGACATCAGAGTCATGGTAGCCCTTCCAATCGACGGGCGCTGTCGGTGTCGACGGATCGATTGAGCGCTTCTTTATTTCTTTAAGCAGTAGTAGCGTGGGTGTGTCCTTTGGGCAGAAGTCGCGCGCGCCCTGAAGCTTTTGCTGCGCCGTCGGCCAATCGCCCTTGATGAAGGCGTCCATGCCCTCGTGGAATATTTTCGAAAACTGCTCGTAGGCTATATCGGCGCCGTAGATCCGGACGAGTCGTGGATTCATCTTGAGCCACAGGTTGGAACGGTCGTCGGCGTAGATGCGGTAGGGCTTCATGCCGTTCTTGAGCGTCACGTGGTCGATCAGGCGGATGCCCACCTTGATGTGTTCCGAAAGAAGGTCGTAGAACTGACCACTCATGAGGATGTTGGATGAGTAGATTTTAGTGGCCGCCTCAAGGCGGTCCGAGATCTTGACCTCGGCCGAGAGGTATGAGCAGTCTACCTTGACGGGCGAGCCGACGGGGCCCTCAACCGACCAGCCAAAGTGGAGGCCAAAGCCGATCTTGGTCTGGTACTTGCCGCGTCCGAACTTTTTGTGGATCGCCTCAACATCGGTGACGAGCTGCAGTGTCCTTGACGAGGCAATCTCGCGGACGCATCGGCGGAAGGCCGTAAGCGCACCATCGGCCACTTTCGCATGGTCGCTGACCGACCTGGGGCGCCAGACGATGAGGAATGCGTCGCCGATGTTCTTATTGGGCTCGCCGCGGTTGTCATGGCAGCTCTGGTGTACTATTTCGCCAACGGAGTTGGTGAAGAGCATCACCTGGTCCTGCAAGCACTCAACGGTGTCGGTGAATTGGCGGATATCGCAAAAGCCGTACACGCAATCCATCTTCTTCCCACGAACCATCAGGTTAAGCGTTGCCTGGTCCGAGTTGGCCAGGTTGGCAGAGATGATCTCGTGGCCGGCGCTGCCAAAGCCCAGCTGCATCAGGCCTATGATCTTGGCAAGCGCAACGCGCACTGCTTCGGTCTCGTACTTGCACTTGGCTTGCCCCTCGAGCTTGTAGTTGGGGTTCTCCGCGAGTGTCCTGACGAGACCGACCATCCCCTCGATCGGTTGCACCACCATGAACGTCACATCGGCCGAGAGGGAAATGTACATGCCGAGAATGATAACCATGAGGAAGATGGTGATGGCAATGTTGAGCTGTGCGTACGCCATCTGCTGCTCTCGCACCTCCCAGTAAGCTTCGTGCACGCCCTTCTCAGTGTAGAAGTACTCGAGCTCGGAGCAGCGAAGCTCGTGAATCCATGGCGGGCATGCTGCAAACGAGTCATCTGCGTCTGGGCTCAGGCAATCCGCGGCGTTGTAACTGTTGCCATCCCAGCCCTGGAAGGTCGATGCTGGCTGGTCGTCGATGTACACGAGCGCCTCTGACGAGATCACAGTTTTCATGAGGGTGGGATAGTTGCGAGCGTATGTCATGCTCTCGAGGTCGAGTTTGTGCTGGCCGCCAAAGAGATACTGACCGCGCATTGCTGCGCCGTACAATTCGCCCTCCGATTTCGAGAAGTTCTCGCCCATGATCAAGACATCCAGGGTGAGCTCCCGAGCGCTGTTTTTCTCGTCGAAGCTGAGCAGGGGAAAGATGAGCTGCAGCGCCACCACAACAACGATCATGGACCGCACGAGCTTCTCGTTCAGCGCCTTGCCAATAGCGGACTGCTTCGCTGCCTTTTCATTAGCCACCCTCGACCGATGTTTGCACGAGTTGTGCAACGAGTTGAAGACGCGCAGCACGCGTAGCACGCGCAGCAGGCGCATCACTCGCGCAAGGCGCGAACCAGCCGTGAGGCCGTCGAGGTTGCTAAGGCCGATGGCAGCTGCGCACTTGTACTGGCCCTCTGGAAACATGATAGGACCTAGCATCAAAATCATTGAGGCGTTTGCGGCCTGGACATACAAGCGACATACGTGTGAGCTAATAGGCTTGTAGTGACTCCTGGGTGCTGTGGATCGGCATTAGATTGGCGGAGAGAGCTCCGATGCGCGCTGCCAGGTCGCGCATTCGAGCACCGCACGCTTACGAGCTCCATCCACCAAAAGAAATTGAACAAGTAGTCTTTGCGCTGCACGACGGAGCGCGCAAACTGCTCGGCGACGAAGAATATCAGGAAGCAGAAGTTGACAATTGCGATTTGAGTGTCGACAGTCTTGGCAAGTGGCCACCCGTGGGCAACGTCCTCAGCGAAGAGGGCCCAGAAAGTCCCAACGCAGACTACGCACAGGATGACGCCGTGGTCGAGAATGTTCACAGTGCTTCGCTTGAACCCCTCCACGTAGAGCTCGAACTGGGTCTTGACGTGCATCTCCTCTACCGCATTGCCATTGTCGTCCTCAATCCGCGGCGCCCAGATGTCCTCGGGGCATGCGATGAACGTCGGTTTGGCGACCTGTTCGTAAATGTTGGTGTCAAGGTCTTCGCTATTCTGCTTCTGGTACGCATCGGCTCGCGGTTCTATGCCCGAGCTGTCACGAAAGAGGAAGAGCGTGCTTGCTTTACGGCTCGCCATCTTCGCCACCCCAGGGCCGAACAGAGCGCAGGAAGGCGCCGTGCGGCTGACCCCTGGTGCGTGCAGAACCGGTGCAAAATCGCTCGGCCGTGAGCGCTGTACACTGCAGCGCGGCAGCATCAGTGTGTGGTGGCCGTCCACTGGCGGCGACCGGGTAGTGCATGTGCGGGTGAGGCTCTGGTTGGCGGAGCCAGAAAACTTTCCGCTTTCGGCCATGTCTTGCGTGGTTGGTTTCTGAGCCGCGGGGCTGTTTCATAGCGGCCAGTCGACCGCTGTCATCATCTCGTGGGGGGGGCTTTTTGAGGAATTTCTTGCGCGCTCTGTACCTGTTTGCTTGGCCGTGGGTCCGGTTCAAATCTTCAAGAACACCGCGGTTCAAAAACACCGGGGGGAGCCGGGACACACACGAAAAAAACTGGTATACGAGGCTTCTTGGGTCCACGTTGTATCAGCGCCGCGGTCGTGGCCGCGGAGCAGGGCGGGCACGCATCAGGGACACGTCGTGCACGCGTGCTCCGGAGTCGCGGAGTGCTCCTGTGGAGCGTATGTGTGTACGTTGCGCCCCCTTGCGCCGGCCGACGTGCGACGATGCACGATCGCGCGCAGCCGCGTAGCCGCGCGGGCCCGCGCCGGGCGAAGGCGTATCTATAGGCGTTTACTCCGTCATTTACTCCCGCCGGGAGAGTACCGTGTATTGCGTATATAAATATCTAATTCATACCAGAAGAAGGAATTGAGAAACGATACCGCGAGGGGCTCGACGGCCGGGTTTGGGGGCACTGTTCGCGAATCATATAGTATATGTTACTTATTCGAGTTCATCACACATAATAATGCTCTGTGATCATGCATCATCATCGGCCACACTCGAGAAAAACGGTGAGCTCAAACATGCGCAGGGCGGCGGCGCGCTGGAGGCCGTGGGCGTGGCTCACAAGCCGCGCCCAACAGACGCAATAATCGCGGTAAGGGTAATGGTAGGGGCCTCTTCGAGTCTGATAGCAGCGGTGCGGCGACGACGAACCGTCACCGAGCCGCCAAGGACGCTCATAACGAGCGCACCGGTAGGCGAGAGGAGGCGAGAAGACGCTTGCGAGGAGGTGGCAGCTGCAACGGGGCCGACTCAGCGACGACCCTCCGCGGTGCATGCCTCGTCAGACGACCCGCACACCATTGGATGATGTCCGGATGAGGTCGTGCTGGCTGCCCGATTTGTTGAGCTTGGCCTTCTGCTTCGTGATCTCCTCGTACAGCTTCTCGCGGTACACCGCCGTTGACTTCTTGTCGTTGTCGTCGAAAGGCGTCTCCACCTTGGCGGGCGCCACGCGGTTGAGAGGATCGGCGTCGAAGGGATCGGAGTCGATGAAGCGCCGGCAGTACGGATGGCTCATGCCCTCGCGCGCGGTCAGCCGCTTGCCCGGATGCCACTGCATCAGCTTGTTGAGCAGGTCGATCGCCTCCGCCGACGCTTTCGGATAGATGACTGCCCATGAGCCCGGCAGCTTACTCGTGCTCTCGGGCTTGAGATTGTCGAGCATGGTCTGTGCAAAGGGAGACTTCATCGCCTCGATCTCCTCGTCGCTCGGCCGGCCCATAACCTCGCAGATCAGCTCGAGCTGGTTGAGCGTGGACGATCCCTGGAAGATGGGCTTCCCTCCGAGAATCTCGCCAAAGATGCATCCGAGGCTCCACATGTCAACGGCCTTGCCGTAGCGCGTCGAGCCGAGCAGGATCTCGGGCGCCCGGTACCAGCGCGTGGCCACGTAGTCAGTCAGGATCGGATGCGACGTAGAGCCGTCCGTCACCTCGCCATGCAGCAGTGAGCGCGCAAGCCCAAAGTCAGCCACCTTCATGAGGCACTCGGAGTTGAGCAGCAGGTTGGACGGCTTCATGTCGCGGTGCACGAGCTCGGCCGAGTGCATGTACATGAGAGCCTTGCAGCTCTGGTAGAGCAGGTACTGCTTATGCACCTCCTCCAGGATGTTGGCACGGATCACCGCGTGCAGGTCCGTCTCCATGTACTCGAAGATGAGGTACAGGTCGCGGTCATTATCTGCACGGAGCACGTTCTGGAGCTGCACGATGTTCTCGTGCCGGTCCATCTGCTGTAGGAAGATGACCTCTCGGAAGGTACGTTGTGCGTCGGTCGCGTTCTGGAAGGCGTCAAAGATCTTCTTGAGCGCCACCTTGCCTGTCGTCTTTTTGTCGATGGCTTTCCACACGATGCCGTACGCACCCTTGCCGAGCTTCTGTTGGATCTCGTACTTGCGTAGGATGTGTTTGTCGATCTCCTCAGTCATATCACCCGGCTGCTGCAACCGGCTAACGGGAGAGCAGGGAGAACGGCGTCGGCACGGGGGTGTTGCGGCGCGATGTTTTGGGAAAGAGAGGCGAATCTGCTGGGGGAGCTTGCTTTCCTTTCCCTCGTCCTTCACAGAATAGGGGGTTTCTCGTGAACATCTTAGCGCCGACGGGGGTTTCTCGTAGTCGCAGTTTTTGTAAGTTACTGCTTTTATTTGAAGTCTTCGCCACCAGCCTTCCAGCGCCTTACAATCGTACGTGGTGTTCTACTCGCGCTCGTTATCTGCGACGCCGAGCTGCACTCCTGCACAACGTAGCCCTTGCTTGTTGCACTTGTGATCGTGGCGGCGCCTCGAGGATGCCCACGGCGACGCGCGCGCCTCAGGCCAGGCGATGAAAACGCAAAGCCGATCGGCGATCCTCCTGCACGCGGCGGCGCTGGTGCACGCGGCGCTGGTGCCGACGGCCGTGCAGGCACGGCATGTATTCACCGCACGTGGCGCGTTTTCTCGCGCGCAAAGTGCGACGATGGCGGCCAAGCTCGACGATCTGACCGTGTACGAGCTCAAGGCCGTCTGCCGCGCCAAGGGCCTCAAGGTCAGCGGCAAGAAGGCCGAGTTGATTGCTCGCGTCGCGGCGGCGCCGCCGGGCGTCACGGCTTCGAACGGCGTCAGCAGCAGCACCCAGTCTCGCAGCCGTGGACGTGGACGCGGCAGCAGCGGCAGCGGCAGCAGCGGCGAGATCAAGCGTGAGCCCGCAGCGCCTGCGCCGCCGCCCACAGCAGCCGCTGCGGCGGCCGCCACGCGGATGGCCACTTCGACGAACGCGATTGTCCAGCCCACTGCCTCGGCTGTGGCACCCGCACGGCCGATGCCGTCGTCGGCGCCATTCGCCGCACAGCTGGCGGCGAGCGTCGAGGCGGAGGTGGTGGGCCGGGTCGAGGCGGAGGAGCTCGAGGACGAGCAGCGGCGAGCGGCGCGCCGTACGGCGCGCCGCGCCAAGCTCTCCCAGTACTTTCAGGAGGAGTACATCAGCGTCGTGGGCGCCCTCGAGCAGCGGGCGGGCGAGCAGTTCGCCGCCGCCTTCACAGCTGCCGCCTTCACATCTGCAACTCCACCATCTCCGCCGCCTCTCGAGGCACGCGCGAGCCCGACGGACACGAGCAGGTACATCCTCGCCGCCTACTCTCGTGGGCACCGGCTCGCGTGGTGCCGCACCTTTGACGCGGCGGCGGGCACAGGGGTGCTCGTCGATCTCGAAGCCAAGACCGAATTACGCCTCGAGCGCTCTAGCCTGCGGGTGGGCGGCGGCGTGCCGGCCGAGCGTTGCATGCTCCATCCCGGTGAATTCGTCGAGTACGAGCCGAACGCGGCCCAGGCGCACGCGGCCGGCGGCGGGGATGGCGGCGAGGGATGGGTGAGCGGCATCCTCGGATGGCCGCTCATGTGCGAGACGTTGAACGGTGCAGTCGAGGCCGTCGAAGCCGTCTCGGCAAGGTAGCCAACTGGGTTGGGTGTTGGAGTTGTTCGCTTGTGTGTCCGACTCGCGTCCGAGACGCTAAAATCACGACGCGCTCAAGACAACGCGCAACCTACTCCGAGGGTTTCGGCCTTTCCGAAGTGCGACGAAAGAGCGAAGATGGAGACCGCCACCATGCCAAAGCCGGTGAGCGTACGCGTCATCGAACCACTCGTTGAGCGCTCGCTCATGTCCGGCTACACCTCGTACCGCGTCCTCATGCTCGCGCCTGCCGGCCATCCGCACGAGGGCTTGCACGAGGCGCGCCGGCGCTACTCAGACTTTGACCTGCTCCGGCGCACGCTATGCGAGCGGTACGCGGGCATGGTCGTCCCGCCACTTCCGGAGAAGGGCGGCTTCTTCAGCGGCTCGGATCAGGGCTTCAAGAATCACCGCCTGCGCGGGCTGGCTCTCTTTGCCGAGCGGCTCACTCGTGTGCCGACGCTGCTGATGGACTCACTCTCGGCTGCCTTCTTTGGGCTGCCCGGCGCAGACGACTGGGAGACGGCCGTGCGGATGGCAAACGCGAAGCGCTTTGACCGCAACCACAACCCGGGGCAGCTCCGCTGGGCGCAGCTGATCAAGAGCGTGGCGCTGCCTGACGACGCGCAAGAGGTGGAGCGGCTGGGGGCGGCGGTGATCCACGAGATCAAGCAGGCGCAGGCGGAGATGACGAAGGTGGAGCTCGCGCTTGAGAAGGCGATCGCGAGCTCGCAGTTGCACGCCGATGCCATGGCCACCCTCGCGAGCGCCACCGCAGAGTGGGCCCGCCTCGAGGACACCGAGGTGCATGCCCTCAACGCCCTCCCCGCCAACCCGAGTGCAACCCCCAGCACAAACCGGCGAGCTTCCAAAGGGTCTGCGTCCGCTGACGCCTCCGCCTCCGCCTCAGCCGGAGGCGGCGCGAGCGGAGGATACCTGATGGGCCAGCACACCGCGCTCGCGGCGCTCCTTCGCAACTTCGCGAGCTTCGGGACTCTAGAGAGTCATCTACAGTCCGCACAGCCAGCCATGCTTGATCAGTTCGTGCTCGAGGCGGTGCGCTTCGAGAAGGCGGTGCTAGGCGAGGCGCACAAGGTGGCGACGCAACGTGCGACCCTCGCCGCGGCCTATTTCAAGGCGAGTGATGCACTACGCAACGCGACGGGAGAGGCTCGCCCCAAAGACATAGCGAGGGCCAGGGCGCTTGGGGAGGAGGTCGACACTCTCAACAAGGCCTTCCTCATCCTCGAGCTCAAGCGGTTGGCGCAGGCGCGGCTGCAGACGATCGCCGAGTTGTCGGGCCATCTCCTCACCGTCCGCTCCGCCCACGGCGGCTTGCTCCAGCAGGCCGCAGAATCCTTTTTCACCACATGCCACCGGCCCGCCGCACGCAACAATGCGTCGGGGGCTGCCACCTCGACCCTACCGCCGCAGCTGCGCGAGTTTATGAGCCCGCCGATGCTGCTCATGGCGGCGGCAACCATCCTCGGCGACGCGGGCTCGCCCCATGCCCTCCTAGCCGCCACCGCCCCCACGTGGCGCCCGCCCGTCGACTACCAAGCCGTCGCGACAGCCAGCGCCAACGGCGGCGGCGGCGGTGCTGGCGGCGGTGCCGGGCCGTCGACAGAGCGAGCTCGCTCACCCAAACCCTCTAGGGACGGCAGCGTCAACCCCAACAGCGAAGAGGCCGGACCGGCCGCCGGGCCCACACGACGCAAGAGCAAGTCCGGCAAGAGTGTTCGCGCCAAATCGCCTTCATGGCAAGACCACGCAAGCTCCGAGTCGCAGATCGCCCCGCTCACGGCCGAGAACATCGCCACCGCCACGGGCGCCGCACCGCCGCCCGCACCGCCGCCGCCGCCGCCCGTGGCGGCATCGCTGCCGCCGCCGCCGCCGCCGCCGCCGCCGCCGCCGCCAGCCACAGGCGGCGCTTCGCCCCCCTCGTTGAGCCCGGGGCGCAACGCACTGCTCGCCGACATCGCCAAGCGGCGCATCGACTGAGCGTGGCGCAGAGCTGCGCGGGTGAGCGTGGATGGATTCAGGATTGGGGCTCGGCTGGTTGAGAGAGCGTGCGCTTGCCAAGAGGCGAGTTTGTCACGGGTTACTTGATGGGTTAGGGGTCTCGGTTCTTTGTTTTTCGTTTGAGCTTCGGGCGCCCGGGCGGGCGGCCCTGGCGTCCGATCGTCAATCGACGATCGAAAGGCTTATTAATCGAGGTTAGCCTTACAAACGGCGAATCGGCGACGCGGGATTCATCGCGGATCGGCGTCATTTGTCATAACACATCCACGATCCACCCCGACCACATATTTCGCAATTGGATATTCACATAAGACACGCAAGCACCCAAAGGTGAGCACGCGACATAGACGCGTCCATACACCATGCCATACACATCGAGGCGACACGTGTGCGCTGCCTGTTGGCATGTTTACTTACTTACTTACTGGAGCACGCGACACGGGACACGTATACGATAAGGATAACGGGCCAACGTACAACGGGGTCCATGAATCACCTCATACCTCGTCTCATGTGTAACCGTCATATCTGACGTATCTTTAATCTTCAGATGTGTAAAATGCGCGGGAATGCGCATACCTTGATTGGCCGCCCCATGGCCCATCGGAGCATCGGTCCCCACCCGTGGAGACCTGCGACACGTGGCAATTACTAATAGCCGGAATCGTACGCGCTCGCGGCTCACCAGCTCAGACGGCTCAGCGAATCGAAGATGAACTGATAAAGGCTTCAGCGTTAAGCTTAAGGGGCATGTTTTTTAAGGGGGTAACGCCAAAGGCCAAACGGAAACGCGACTAACGAATCGTACGACGTCGACGACTAAGGGGGCACAATGGTCTTTCGCGCAGTGGTGCGTGCTAGACCTGACCTCAGCACCGCTCAGCAAAATTACGTCAACATGCGCAAACATCGCGATCTCAACGGGTGACAGCCTAGACACGACCACGCGTGCGGCGGCGCGCGAGCGCGATACACTTAACACTAGAGAAGCTTTTACGTTTTCGAGTTTTGTAGTGAGGTGCATGTGCTACGCGCATCTGCATCGTCGGCCCCTTTCAATGGTCGCGATTGCACGCTCAGAGCCATGAGCTGAGCACCATGCCCGTCGCCATGATGGCGAGCGTTGCGAAAGGGCTGCTGCTGACGAGGCGCGTCGCACTCGATTGGAAAGTGGGCGCGGACCAGCAGTCAGCACTCGGGTTCGCCACGTCGTCCACCATCACGAAGCTTGTGGTGTCGGCATCGAGGCCGGGCGGCTTATACGCGTTGATGAAGGCGACCACATCGCTGTAAACCTGCTTGGGCAGCTCGAGACTGTCCCCGCACATGAAAGGGTCCATATCGTGCTTGCCCCAAAGTTCTGGGCATGGATTGGACTTCATCACGCCGCACTCCGAGAACGCTGGGTCGCGCCAGAGCTTTTCGAGGAAGCTCTTGCAGACCCTGATTTCGTTCGTCGTTTCATTGTCGCTGTTGACGCCGGTAATGGTGGTGTAGTGCGGCTGCTTTGGGTCGCATCCGAGGCAGTAAAAGTAGCGGATCTCCGGATACATCAAAGGGTTCTTGCAGCCGGGCCCGAGCGCACCGATCAGGTTCTCAAACTGCACCTGATTCTCCAAGTCGTGACCGGGAACGCAGCAAGAAAGAGCGTTGTAGTCCTGGCAAAACTTGAGGTAGCGTGCCTGCGGCGGGGCAGCACACAGCCGAGCAGGTGGCGTGAGCGCTCAGGGACGCCAGCTGCGCAGATCACTATGGAAGGGTGCGGCGCGGCCACCGGCTCCCTTCATCGAGTGCACCCCCTCGGCTCCCCCCGTAGCCTCCACCACTTCGCCTCCGCCCTCGCCGATATCCGGTCCGGTGATCTCGCGGTTGTGTAACCTCCATACGAGGCGCGCGGCGCCGGGCTGCGGGGTGCGGTAGTTCGGAGGCTTCAAGGCGTACCCGCTTAGGCGCTCGTCCCGTCAGTGTGCAGTTGCCGGCACCGACGGCCAGCACGGAGGTCAGCGCCATCGCGGCCATGGTCCACAACGAGGACTCCTGTTTTTTTGCTCTGCCGGGGCCTTTGGTCGATGTTTCGTGTGAACCCTTTTTCCTCTACCCGGTAACGTAGTGCCGCTTGACCCCAACGGTTAAGCGGCCGTGAACCAACGTGTGAAGAGAGACAGACAGTCGCCCGGCCAGGGGGAAGGGATATGCGGGGAGAGGTCTCCCTGCCGTTTGGGGTATTGGGCATACCATGGGGATACATACCTGGAGTTCTGCTGCTCGGAGAGCGAGGCCTAAGGGGGCTCTCGAACCTATCCGATGCGCATCCGGTT
>Ga0210239_100553_pt1 | contig 33088 bp, 19 predicted proteins | sample ChrtobMetP5a_0mM_FD_155451 | JGI IMG/M metagenome (GOLD analysis project Ga0210239, IMG submission 155451) | Chrysochromulina tobin associated microbial communities from unialgal haptophyte culture, Seattle, Washington, United States - P5a_0mM | ecosystem: Host-associated > Algae > Haptophytes >... | reverse complement strand
GTAGAAGTGCGAAGGTAAGGTCGTCGTCGTCGTCGTGGACGTCTGTAACAGATCGGCAGTATGCCACGCGGTCCCTGTACGGTGGGGGGTGGTGTCTGTCGCTGGTCGTGGGGCGGGTGTGTGTTTGCGTACGGTTTGCATGTCTGTGTGTTGTATTGTCACTCATGTGTTGTCTCGAGGGCCCCGCCGTGCTACGTCCACGGCCGAATCCACGACCAGAAGGTGGCAGGGTGAAACGTGTCAGTCCAGGTTGGTCGTCCCGCGGTCGAGCACTGGGTCGATCGTCTTGAACGGGTGCAGGGTTAGTGCTTTCGAGGCGCTGTACGATCAGTGTGAGTGTAGATTCCATGGCTGTAAATTGCATGTGGAGTTGTTCAGTTCGTAAGCCGTTGTTCTGTATCAGGTTCTGTAAGGATGTTGATGTAGATTGTTGAGTTTTGCTGTTGTGTCCGAGCTCGTCAGAGATGCGTGATATTGTTCTGTTTACGTCGTGAATTGATGTCGCGGTTGCACGTAACTCAGCTTGGATTTCTTTGATTTCGGTGTTAGTTTTGCTCGTCTCAGCATGGACGTGATCCCGTAGATCCCAGTAGTCGCTACGCAGGGCGTTGGATTCGTCGAAGGGTGCGTAAGCTGCTGTATCGACCTTCACCGTAGTATCGGTAGGTTTATGTTCTGTCGTGATGACGGGTGGTTCCATCGAATCGGTAGTTTCACCGTCATGTGCTGATGCCTCGTCGTGTAGTCCCTGGGCTTGTGTGGAGTTTGGGTGTTCGGGTGGCTGCTGTGGAGTAGCGGTCGCTGGCGTCAGTGCTGTGTTGGACTGGGCGGGATGATCCTCGGCTTCCTCGCTCTCCGTATGACTTAATGCGTCGAACGCGTTAGATGTGGGCGTCTGTTGTTCTTTGCTACTGCTTCTGGATTTTGACCTTGGTCCGCTACCTCTGAGTCGTGTAACTGTGAGGTTTGGTTGCGCCGGGGGTTGTTGGGCGTGTATAGGTGGTGCATGTGGTGGTTGTTGAGGTGTTGCGGGGTTGGGGTGCGTTGGTGTCTGTGTGCTGAGCAGGTACGTAATATCAGTGTTATCAGACGTGCCAACCGGTACTGTGTTTACTGCGACGATCGTTGGTTCCGTGTCATCCGTACAAGGTGTAGTTATCGGCATCATGTCACCATTCGTATCGAAGAGGTTCATGTGGCAGTGCATGCCGTGGTAGTAGTAACTTAACGATTGGATCGCGCGGGGCGTCCATGGAAGTGTATGCATTTCGCAGGCGCAGTCGTGGTTATTGTCGCAGTCGCAGAGTGTATTGCCAGTGAAGACTCGTAGGGTCATCGTGTAGGTAGAGAAGTCCGCGAGTGTAGAGTAGTAATTCCTGATGTGGTTGTAGAGGTCGGCAGTCGTCGCGTCGGACCCAAGTAGGTGGAACTCATCTCTTTGATAGTCACCGTGATGTGCTTCGAAGCGACGTGTTATTTCGGGGCATGCGCTGACGCGCACGAGGGTTTTCGAGTACCTTATGTCGACGACGATGTGCATGCCGATCTTGTAGTGTTCGCAGTCGTGTAGTTGCGAATCGCGTCGCTCATCTTGTCTCTGTTCGTCTGAAAGCTCGATTGCGTCGAGGCTATAGAGCTTGACGTTTGGTTTGACGCTCCGGATGGTGTGGATCGTTGCGACCACGGCGCTCGCGGAAGTTGCCGTAGCGGTTGAGCCGGATTTAACTGTCGGGTCGAGCGCTTCACCACCGAAATGGTCGCGGATGAGCATCAGAGTGTCGTGGAAAGATCCAAATGTGAACTCGTAAGGCGGGAAGAGGTCTAGTCGTCCCACTCGCGTGAGGAGGAGTGAATGGTTGCGATCCGAGTCTCCAAAGTGTACATATGGCCGTATACTGTTGCCGTGCGTGACGTCGCGTCCAACCTCGATGCGGCTCGTCAATCCTCGTATGACGAGGGCGCATAACGCAGTGTAACCAACGTAAGGGACGAATCTGATGGCGACGTGCACGGAGCCTATGAGGTTCGACCTGTCGTGCGGGCCATAGGGTTCTCGTGGCGTCGTGTCGATCTGCTGCACCCAGTCAGGTGCGAATTCGAGCATGAATTCATAACTGATCTTTGTAGTGGAAAACTGTCCACCGTCGCCGCCGTATATGCGAGACGGGATGGCGTGAGTGGCGAGGACGTTTGGGCTGTTCCATCTGAATACTCCATCTGGCGGTGCGACAAGGCCTGGGATTTCATCGGTCCTGAGGAGCGCGAGGGATATCGTCGAGACGTCTTCGAAGTTCCCGAGTATAACGTCACCGAAGGATGCGTGCTGGCAAGGCTTGGGTCGGAGAAAAAAGTCTCGCAGGCATCTTTCGATATGCGTCTCATAGCAAATGGGGCGTAGGGTCGCGAGTGTTCTTCTTGATGTCTTGAAGAGGGAAGATGGTTCGTCCACGAAGTTTATGATCATCTTGAGCATTTCGACGGGTAGATCCATCAGATGCAGTGTGACGTGGCGATGGGGTCTGCGCATGCGGCGCCTATGTGCGCGTCGTTTAGGGACTTGCGTAGGGCTGGCTCCATCGTCGCATGGTATCTTCGTTACATGGTTCAGTTTGCGGAAGTCGATGTAGTCCGGGGATGGGGATCGTGGGTAGCACTTGCATTGTCGGAAATGCAGGGCGCAGAGGCAAAGGTCTGGGTAATGGGGGTAATCATCGGCGGTTGCAGCGAGCAGTTTCGGGGCGAAGCATGAGATCGTGCCGCTGGGTGTACAATGGAAGCTGGTAGCACCCTGTGACTTGCAGCTTGCGCATCTGCAATTGCTATGGTGCGCCGATGTGTCACCTCCTCTGTAGAGTCGTTGGTAGAGGTCGACCTTGAGTTCCGGGTAGGTATGTGGGTTTGGCCAACCATGTTCGAAGCTGGTGAGGTACGGTGGTGCCTCGATGTCTAGGTTCCGAAGTAAGTCGCTGATGATCGTTGTGGTTAGGAGAGGGTCGTGTGTGGCGGCGTTCGTCCAGTTTTCGGTAGTCTCCCACCAGGGCTTGGACCACCCGCCGATCTGTGAGATCAGTGTGGTTGGGTGTTGTTTGCCGAGTATGTCGAGCAGGACGTCGATTGAGTTGTCGATGATGAATGGAATGAAGCAGTCCACGTTGTACCATGAGGATTGCCAGTCGGCTCCGTCAGTGGGCGTGAGCAAGTCGGTGAGGTCTTTCCAGAGCACTGTCCTGTGCCTAGTGATCTTAGCCACTGCACGTGATGTCAGGATGAGTCGTAACATTTTGGACAGAAGGGCGGCTTTGATGTCGTCGATGACTAGGGCATGCTGCTGGACTTGGAGCACGATAACGACTCGAGCGTGCGGGGTAGATTTCACAGGTTCACTGAGGCATTTTGTGTCGATTGCGCAGTGCTGACGTACGTGGTGTGCGATCCAGTGGTTGATCGTATGCCAGTCTCGGGTGTGTTGGAGGGAGCGATGCAGTTCCTCTGATCTGTAACGGTCGTAGTAGTGAGAGGGGCCGTTCCAGAAGTAGGATCGTCTCATGATGCAACCCAGTGCTGATTCAGTGTCTCGAAGTGCCTGAAGGATCATGCAGTATAAGCGGAAAGATGCGTGTTCTAAGCGGGTTCGGTAAGTGGGTCCGTAGCCTTGCAGGCACCATCCACCTTGCGGCTCCATAATTGAAGCATGCGGTCCTCGCATATAATCTTCGTATTCGTGGAGGTTGTATGGGCGTACAGCGTCCTGGTGAAGGTGGAGGAGAGTGCCCTTGCATCCGAAGCTGACCGTCGTCTTGCTGTGGTGAGCGGGGGCAAATGTGAAGCGGATCTTGAAAGCTTGCGCAAGTAGCTCAACGCGATCGAGCCACGTCCTCGGTTCGTCTCCGGATGGGTGCGTGATACAGAGCACACGACGGAACTTATCATTGTGGTTCAGGAAGTCGTCGTGAACTTGGCAGAAAATAGGTAGCTCTGCGTGTGCGTAGCCCGTGTGGAGTATGTGCAGCAGTAGGAGCTTCTCAACTGCTGTTGAGGCGGCCTGTGCTCGGGTTATGCTCGCGCACATGTTGCGGAGGCGTGTGTCGTCATCGGCGTGCGGCCAAGGTCCACGATGAAGGTTAGCTCCAGATTCGGTGGGTATTGAGAATCCGAGGGACGCGTCGACCTCGAGTACTGTGCTGCCCGATCGCAGGTGCCCTTCAGGTCCGCACTGCCTCAAGTAGACGTCGTTTTGTGTCCAGCAGCTTAAGATCGTGGTCTCGATACTGTCGTCGGGGTCTGCGCCGTTGAGGGTGCGGTTAGGATATACTGGCGTCTTATGGCGATTTGGGAAGTTGTGGACCCCGCCCACGTCGAGCGCTTCCATGATCCTGATTACTTGAGGGTTGGTTTCGAGTGGCGCCTTCTTCATGAACTCGATCGATTCTGAGGTGCCTCCTTTGATGTTTGCGTGGACGAGGCGGTAGTAGATGGTGTCCCAGTCGCAGGTGGATACGATTCTGATGGATGTTGAGAGGCTGGAGATGAAGTCCCCCGGTCGTAGGTCCCTGGGCCTTGGTTTGGTTGTAGCTTCCTCGTGCCTCGTCTCGGCATACATCCCAAGGATCTTGGTGATTGCGTCAAGTCCGAAGTCGTGCAGCGGGTCGTCCCAGTATTCGACCGTCGCGTGTTTGTTCTCCTGCAGCAGCATCACGGATGAGGATGCGCACGCGTCGCTCTTGTTGATGGGGCCTTCATCCTTATAGTAGCCGGTGCCAAGCGGTCCAGTCTTAAAGATCATGCCTGGGCGTGCTCCCCGCCATCTGTCGGATGCCATGACATTTTCGATGCTGTTGTCGATAGGGGGGTGCAGCGGGTGATGTATCGCGGGCGGCGGCGGAAGCGGCGGTGGTGGTGGGGTCACTGACGCTGACTGTGCGCGTACGCGCTTGCCGTGGCGGCGCCCAGATCCATTGAGGTTACCCAATGCATGCAGTGTGCTTTCCGCGCGAATGCCGTAGTGATCGATAGTGCGCTCGTCTTCGAGCTGCTTACCTTCGAAGATAAGGCGCTGGTGGTGGGCAGGTATACCTGCCTTATCGTCGATTCTTGCCTTGACATCGGCGATGGAGGTGAGTGGTGTGACATCGAGAGTGATCGCAGCACCATCAAACTTCCTCACAAAGATCTGGATGCATTTGGGGAGGTCATCGGTCCTGCCGTGGATTCGTGGTGGTGGGGCGATGCAGGCTGCTATCTCCATGGCTTTGAGTATAGTATGGGGCTTGAGTTCCAGATGCACCCGTTCCGAGAAGGTGATGGATATAGCGAGTGTGCAGCGGCGTGGCTTCGGATCGTCGACTTTGCAGCTCGCCGCAGGCTTCTGTACGAGGGCAGGCGTGGCGGACGTTCCTTGTGCAAGCGGTGCTGGGCGCGGTCGGGCGCATGTGTGCTTGCGACACGATGGCAGTGCACGTGCAGATGCGCGCATGAGTCGACGGCTTGCACGGTGCGCACGGCGCCGCGCCTGCAAGGGCGGTAGTTCGTGGTGGCACTCCTTGCGCGATGTAGTGTTGCGGGCACATCGTCTTGGCTGCGGCCTCAGTTGGTGGTAAGCGTCCTTGCTTGGATCCCACTGTTCTCCGCGCATCTGGGACTTCGAGCGGTTCCTGGACTGCGAGTTGGTGGTGACGTTGACCTTCGCATACTGTGGTTTGGTGTAGTTGATTTCGCAATCGTCGACTCCGAAAACCACCGGGGCTGACCCACGAAGGTAGGGTGCATTGACGTACCGAAGACGCAGGCGCGAACGCAGGCATGGTGGTAGCAGGCATAGTGCGGAGTTCAGGGTACTTGCGTGCCTGGCCATTATTTCGCATCGGGCGGGCGCGATGAAGTGGTAGTCGAAGTTTGCGTCGGCTTTGGCAGCGGCGATGGCAGTGGCGATGGCGGCGACGGCGACGGTGGTGGCCATCTTCTTGTCATTGGCTTCAACGATGGCCATCTTGCGCGTGCTGACCGTGGTGGCGGTCGATGCCGGTGTCTTTGGCTCGTCTCGAGTCTTCGTCTGCTTGATCTCAGGCTTGATCTCTTCATCCTTCTGCTTGGGCACAGTCACCGTCTCGGTCTTCGGATGGTCGTGGGTTCTCGACTTGCGTGTCTTACCCGTAACGAGTTCGAATACCAGAGTCTGCGGCTGATTGTACTTCTCGAACTCTTCGACGTCCTTGATCGCCTGCAGCGTCGCCCTTTTCTCGCGGTCTTCGTCCCAGTTGTTCCCTTCGACGTGCTGTTTAGCCTTGCACTCGGGTACCATGTGCTTGCTGACATCGGGCTGTACTTCGTACGTCTTAGCTGCTTCGGGCATTTTAGGCATCTTGGTTGCGTCGGGCATCTCGATCTGCTTGAGGCGGAGCAGCTGCTCGTGGAGCTTGCTGACAGGGTCCTTAGGCTTCTCGGGCGCCATGTTACCGAGGGCCGGCCATTCCACATCTGCGGACTGTACGTCGGTCAGTGCATTGAAGTGATGCGACTCGTACACGATGTCGATTGGCACCCCCTCAAAATCAGCGCCGAGGATAGTCTTGATATTGAAGCGTCTGGGGTCGATCGGAATGAAGACCCGAATCGGTCGCTTGAATATCTGAGAGAGCGCCTCGGCTTCTGCTAGGCTAGCCCACTCGGAGCTGCCTCGCATGCGGATGAGATATGCATGTACCGTCTCGTTCGTATGCGTGTCCCCCGCGATGTAATCGGCAATGGTGGTACCCATGAAGGGATGGCTTGGGTGGGCCTGAATCCAGTCGATGGACATGATGCGCAGTACGTCTTTGTCGCCCAGTTTGGTCGCGCTGAGGAGGCACGAGCCGTCGCCTTTGACGAGTGCGACTTTGCCGATGACGATGGTTTCATCGTATTTGTGCATGCGCGCGGGAGGGGTGACCGGGGGCGTGTAACCGTCGGAGCGCTCGCACTTCTCCTGTGGGGAAGTGCTCGGCGGATTACGGTCATCAGAACTTAGTGGTTGGTCGAGTGCGCCTAGGGACGTCTTCCTGTCAGTGGTCGTCCTCTGGGCGGTAGCGTCGTCGCTCGTCGTGCGCTCGTGCTGGATTACGCTTACGTTCTTGGTGGTGGTGACGTTGGTCGAGGTCGTCGGCTTGGCGGTCCACTTGTTCGACGTCGTGTCCTTCGAGCGCGTAGTTGGTCCAGCGAACGTGATGCGGCGGCTCGTGGCAGCATTCGGCTTGACCTTCGCGATGGAGGCGACATTGGTTGGTAGTGCGGAGGTTGCTTTGACGATGGTCGTTGCGCGTCCGTCCTTGATGACGATGGTCGTGTCGTCGTTCGCTGTCGTTGAGTGCGTGCGCAGGGTTGGCTCCGTCTTGGCGGTGAAGGACGCGGGCTTGTTTGACGCGGCCTTCTCAGACGACGGCGCGCGCTTGAGTGGCGGCGACGGCGGTTGCGCGTCGGTCGTGGCGATGAGGGCGATACCCTGCGTGTCGTGCTTGGCTTGGTCACGAGGCTTGAAGTTCTTGTTCACCCATAGGTCCGTGGTTCCGACGGTGGAAGATGCTGGCTTGAAGGACGCGGCCTTTTCAGACGATGGCGTGGCCTTGTTGGCGATCGGTTCGGTCTGGCTGCATATTTTGATCGAGGTGGTGTTCGTTGACGTCAAGATGGTCGAGCACATTGTATTGGTGCGCTTGGTTATGGTCACGGGTGAGTCATCGGATGGCTTTGAGGGGGGCAATCTCGTCGGGTCATTGCGGGTCTTGGAAGATGAGCTGGGCTTGGTGACCAGCTTAGCATCTCGTCCGGGCTTACCAATGTTGAGCTTGGCCAACGCTCTTTTATCGTGAATCATCTTTATTATCGTCCAGGCACTAGGCAACGCGCAGAGGTTCAAGAAGCGAAGGGACAGTGACTGTCTCGCTCTAACCACGTGGGGACCTGTGTCCGTGAAGAGCTCCCGAGATCTTGGGAGCTCATGCATGCTTGCATGTATAGCTAACGCTAATGACCGGATGACCCCTTCCCGGCTGATTGGAGGGCGATTAAGGAGAGAGGGTGCTTACGGTAGCATGGTGCGTATTTACGGCAGCTGGACATGTATGGGCTTGTCATATGAATGAGGGCAGAGACGTATCAGCCGGCCGAGCCGCGATGGGGCCGCCTATAGGCCCGCGGGCCGCGTCGACGGCGCTCGGCCGCGTCGGCCCCGCCCCGATGCGGGAACCGCCGGTGCCGGCGCCGCCTAGCGCTACGTGTGCAGAACACGAGCAGAACACGAGCCGAAGAGTAAAGCGGAGCATTCACACTTGCATTCACACTCGGAGCATTCTCTCGAGAGAACTCACACTCGCGGATCCCTCACACGGCGAGCGCACACGTCGCGGTCGCGTCCGCTGCGCGCTCAGGCCTTCACAGCTCGGCCCTTCACAGCTCGGCGAGGAGAGCCTTGACGCCGCCTTCGACGTCGCCGTCGAAGGCGAAGGCCATCGACCAAAAGACAGCTGGTGAGCGAGCGGCCATCGCGGCGGGGGTGAGCAGGTGGCCCAGCTGGGTGCCGCGGCGTGAGGACCCCTTCGTGGAGAGCACGCGAAGGAAACCCTTGAGCTCGTCACGGCTCAGTAGCTGCACGTGCTCGCACACAGACTTGCGCACTGCCTTGAAGGTGGCCGAGAGCACAGGGCAACCTTTGCCTTTTGGTGGGATGGGTGTGAGCACGAAAGAGACGCTGGCAAGCGCGGCCGTACGGTGCTCGATCATGCCGTGCTCCGAGAGGAAATCGGTCGTTCTGCCGCCGCCGCGTGCCGCCGCGCCCATGGCAGAGCCTGATGAGGAATAGTAATCCGTGGCCAACTGCTCGGCGGTCAGTGCCTTCACCTTGGGAGGAGCGGCCGCAGTGCCGGCACCGCCGCCTCCGCCGCCGGCACCGCCGCCACCAGCGGCACCAGCGGCACTACCGGCACCGCCGACCTGGCTAGCCTTCTCCCTGGCCAGCGTGAGTGCGAGCGGGTCAGCCTTCTTGCGCTTGCGACTACGGCCGGCAGAAGCTGCTGCTGCCACTCCTGCGCGCGGCTCGTCGTCGTCGTCGGCGTCGTCGTCGTCGGCAACGTCGTCAGCCGCAGCTCCGACGCCTGATGGACCCGCCACCGACGCTGCCACTGCTGCCGGTGCTGCCACTGGTGCTGGTGCTGGAAGATCCCGTGGCACCACACCATCGACAATGCGACGCACCACCTGCGGCTTCTTGCGGCCGCCGCCTCCGCCTGCCGCTGCGGCTGCCGCTGCCGCCCGAACCAGCACACGAGCACCGTCACCACCTAGCACCGTGCTTGCTTGTGCGGCATCGGCAGCATCAAGTGCCTGCGGCGGGAAGCCCACCAGTAATTCTTGCGCATTGGCTGCGATGCCAGTGACGATGGTGATCTGTTCACGGAGCACGGACATGGGCGCGTCCCGTGGCACGCTCACGGTGTAGTTCCCTGCCGGTCCCTGCACTCGCACCATGAGAACGCTCGGTCCCTGCATGAGAACGCTCGAGTCCAGTGCTCTGTGCTCATGGCTCATGCTGGTTACTTTCAAAGTGTGAAGTCTGGACGCTTGCACTGTGAATAGTTGCTTTTCAAAGATATGATGATTGTGAGCGTGTGGTGACTACGAACCGACTACATGTACCGAGTCTCGGTAAAATCACTCGCCCTCATGGGCGATCGAGAGCGCGATGTACACGCCCCAGAGCGCCACGAGGAAGACGGCGCTCAGCCATTTGGCGACCGGCGGCCCGCCGAGCTCGGCACCGAGCAAAAGGCGGCGCCCGATGAGCGTGGCGAAGCCTAGGACCGCCACGCCCAAGAAGACCTGCACTGAGTAGGCGAGGTCGCCCGCAGGCACCGCGAAGCCGATGTCGATGCCGGGAGAGTACCACGGCTCGCCACTGTATCGATCACGCCACGTGTCATCGTGCTCCTGCCCAAGAGAGGCCCAGTAGATGGCGGCGGCCATCCAGGGCAGCCCGAGGCCGAAGAAGACGTTGACGCTGTTCGAGCCGGTGATGTTGACGATGGACGCGTCGGCGTACGGTTCGGTTTCGGCGGCGATGCGCGAGGCGAATGTGTCGGGCAGTGAGGTGCCCATCGCGACAAAGGTGATGGCCGTCACAAATTTGGAGAGCCCCATGCAACAGCCCATGTGGCTCGCGAGGTCGCCGATGATCGCCGTGAGCGCACCGATCAGCGCGAGCGCCACGAGGAAGCAAGCCCAGCCTCCCGCGTAGTCGGGCGGCGGCACGCTTGCGCCGACGAGCTTCCAGGGCAGCGCGAGCAGCCATACCACCGTCGAGCCCACCGTACCGTCATCGGGCAGCTGCACGGCCTCCTCGAGCTGCGCGCGGTACGAGCTTGCGCTCAGCTCGGGCACCGGCTTTTGCTGCAAGCTGAAGTCGAGCAGGTGCACCGTCTCGTCGACTTTCGCGACGCGCTCCGAGTCGGCATGCACGTGCGCGACGGCGAAGATCGAGGCGCGGCGCTTGCGGCTGACACTATCATCGACGAAGCGAACCGCCTTCTCGCCCACGCGCCCCGTGGCCGACGTGAGCATAACCTGGAACTCGTCGGAGCGGTGGTACATGCCTGTGTCGATGAGCTCCACCTCAATCATCTTCTCGACAACGCCCTCCTCGAACACGAGCTTGCCCGAAGCGGCTACGTAGCCCAAGCCCGTGACCGAGCTGCCATCGCGCGTTTCCCACAGACACGCAACCGTCCCTTCGCAGCCGTGCGTGCGTACCACTTTGAAAGATGCGCGCTGCGCGCTCTCCAAGACCTCGATCTCGCGTGAGTCGAAGTGCAGCTCGCCCGGCCCATAGTCGTCCTGGATGGTCACGTCGCACACGGTCGCCTCACCGAGCTGGCACGCTTGTGGCTTCGAGAGCACGACCGTGAAAGCTTCGTCCCTTTCTTCCGCGACATCGCCGAAGATCTTGACGCTCACCGTCTGGAGCGTCACGCCCGGCGCGAAGCTCACGAGGCCCGCCGCCTTCTGGAAATCGACGCCCTCGGTGGCGCTGCCGTCCTTGGTGTCGTAGTAGACGGAGCACGCCTGGGACGCGTCACCGTGACGCACGATCGTGAGCGTCACCCTCCCTTGTGCCTCGCGGCACACGCACCACGACTGCGCCCATTGCACGCGGCACTCACCGCGTGCGTCCACCGCGCTGCTCTCTTGCTTCATGATATCAGCGCGCAGCTGGCCGGCCGAGTCAAGGGCGTTCCTTCCGAGAGCGGCCTTCATGCCAGCCTTTCGGTAGTAGGCTTGCGACTGCGGCGGAAGCAGCATCGAGGCAACGGCGGCAAGCTGTTCTTCGCCCGAGAGCTTCTCGATCGTCTTGAGCGCGAGCACGCGCGAGACGTCATTCTTCGAGATCTCGCGCCCATTCTTGTCGTAGCCGATGGCCGCGGCCGCCTCGGCACCCTCTGGGTCGTCGTCGGCAAAGACGGGCGGCTTGCCGTCGCCCACGTCTGCACGGTACGACACGTACACGAGGATGGGAAACATGACGAACGTGGCGACGCCTTCCCACACGTCGACTATGTCGGGTGTGTTGTAGACGAGGATGACGATAAGCCACACGTACGCCAGGAGCGAGGCGACCCCGGTGATGTAGAAGACGGGGAGCTCCTTGATATAGCGCTTGCCGCCGTCGGAGACAGCCGTGATGCTCACCGCCGAGATGATCATGAGGTTGTATGCGGCCGAGCCCACGATCGTCGACGGGCCAAGCTCACCCGCGTAGAAACCAGAGCCCACGATCTCGATGATCGAGAGCAGAATCTCGGGCGAGGAGGAGCCGAGCGCCATCAGAGTGAGGCTAGCGACGGTTGGGTTCCACACGCTTACGGTGTACCTTCGCATCTCGCCTGAGGGCAGCACGACCGTCTTCGTCGTCTCCGTGGACGTAATTTGCTCGATGCCGGCCATGAAGACGTCCGCCACGATCGCCACACCCAGGAAGGTCCAGGAGAGCAGAGCCAGGAAGATGAGCGTGTTGCGCCCGGTGCGCGCGGGCCCCTCGATCAGCAGGCCGTCGGCGCAGTACGCACTGCCACCCTCCGAGCCGGCGTGTGGATCGTTGAGCCACTGCTCGAGATGCTCAAGCACCGGGTCCATCTCAACTAGGTCGACCCACTGTATCTCGTTGACGAGCACACCAAAGAGCATCCCGAGCACGAGCAGCAGCAGGCCGCAGCACACGGAGCGCAACGTGGATATCGAGCGCGTCTCCGGCGCCGACGGTGTCTCGTCCGCGCTCTGGCTCGCAAGCTTGACGGTGCCCGGCGCCTGAGATGCGCCCGACGGCGACGCTGCCTTGGCGACCGACGACGGCTGACGGATCGGGCTGGCAGCCGACGGCCTGGGCTGCGAAGGCGAGGCCGCGGCAATCTTGGGCGCCTGCACCGCTCGTGAATTGGTGGCCGAGGGCGAGCTGTTGGGCGAGATCATGCTGCAACACCGCTTGTACGGCGACTGCGCCATGCCAGAAAGTTGTTCGGCAGTGCAATCCTGAGCAGCCGCATAAGGCACGTTAGCGCCAGCAGCCCATGACAGGCTCGCAGAATTCGCGCACTGCTGCCGCTGATCGAGGAGCGCAGCTTCGTCCTCGGTGCTGACCGGCGTTCTCGGCGGCTGCTGCCGGCGCAAGTTTCCCGGAATGTGCGATGTGCCCCAGTGCAGCATGATAAAGCGACCGAAAAGAGCCTAATTCCAAACATTCCAAACTGGGAAGCTCCCCGAACGCGACGCGAATCCGCCTTATAGGTTGTAGCCGCCGTCGCATTAGAAGATCCCATGAAGAAATCGTGTCTAAAAACGTACCTTGTTCGCGTACGGTTCGGTTCGTGAGGCGGCTGCGCCACTTCAAACTTTTGTCTTATGCGTGTTTTGTGGAAGATGCGGAGCGCGGCATGGGAGCGCGGACAGGTTTGTCGTTTTTCCGCCGTCCGCCAACGCCCCGGGCCCATCGCGCTGCATGTCTTTTCATTGATACACAATACCCTCTAAATGTATCTACATCATGCTGACATCTATTCGCTGAAGAGCTGAATGCCTGAATCGTGAATGCCTCGGCGCCGTGAACACTCCGAGGCGGCCGAGGGCCCCCTGAGACCAAGTTGTGGCTGTTCAGGATGGTTTTCTCATCCGTCAGCCAAAATGATGTGGCGGCGGCGGCGGCGGTGGCTTTCCACCGGTCACCGTCCACGGTGGCTTCGTAGACAACATCAGATGCTCCGCCGAGGACAGCAGCTCCATCAACGAGGACAGAAAAGGCGTCGCGTGATGGGTGAAGGGGAAAACCGCGAGATTGCTGACGATCATGAGCACGAACAGGAGCAGAATTACGACGCACGTGGCGTAGCACATGGTTGGACACCGCATAAACGCCGGGGTCTCCGCAGCGGTCAACGACCTGGGATGTGAGATCCACTGCGAAGACGCGCCCGCCGCCTGTGGGGGTGACCGGGCCGCCTTCGTGTAATAGGAGGTACCCACGGGTGTGCTGTATGATGTATCCGTCCGGTCGTACGGCGACTGTGCCATGCCCTTGTACAGATCGATATCAACCTGCACGCTCGTGCAGGCCTGAGCAGCCCTGTTGGGCACGTTGGCGCCAGTCGCCCATCTGGGGCTGGAAGAACTCGAGCGCTGCTGCCGGTCATCGAGGAGCGCAGCTTGGTCCTCGACGCTGATCGGCTCCCTCGACGGCTTCTGACTGCCCGAGCGCGAAAAGAACCCAAAGGCCGGCATCTTCGGCTCTCAAGGCCCTTGTCGCGGCTCGCACGAAATCGTCGCCCGAAAGTCTCGAAGTTCTCAAAACTACTAAGTTTGGGACGTCCCTCCCGAAGTTCAAGTTCAAGTTACCTTCCCGAACGCCGATCTGCGACCTGGATTGGATGGCCGCCGGGGTGAGCGAGCACTTCGCCCGTAGCCCCATTTGGCGTGCTTCTGCGTCTTTCGAAAGACGGTCCCCATCGTCATGCGTTTCATGCCCCCTTAGGTATACTTAGGGCCCCAGCGCGTGCTTAGTGGGTGTGTGGGCCCGGGTGAGCGAGACTGGCTGCAATGTTGTGGGCGGCCGACCCCTCCCCCGGTAAAAAGACCATGAAAAAGACACCGGGGGGAGCCGGGACACACACCGGACACGCGGACGCACAAAGGCACACGGACCGCACAGACGAGCCTCACAACCATCCACCCGTAAGGAAAACTTCAGAGCTGCTCACACCTCGCCCGCGAAACCCCCGCGTGTGAAGTCGGAACTGGTCTTCGGGTATCCGATATTGCGTCGTGCTGCTGACGCTAGCAAGAGGAGATGCTTCGCAACAGGGTGCTACTGCTTATGCTGGCCTTGTACACGATCATCGCTCTTGCCATGAATTTCGACCGCGCATTGCCGCTTGCGGTCCTTGAGCTGCTCGCGCTGGCCCTCGTGGCTGGCGGAGCGCTCTTGAAACGCGCCTCCTCCTCCTCCTCACCACTCGCGCGGGCTATACTCAACGGTGACGAGAGGGACCGTACCCTTCGCAACGCCGCCTCACGCCGACCTCGTGCCCTCGCCGCACTCGCGGTCGCATGCCACCTCTGCGTCATCGCTGCCCTCAGCGGCTTCGCTGCCGAGCGCTGGTGGCCCGTCTTGGGCATGGCGCTGATCGTGCTCGGCTGCTACGCGGGTTCCAAAGACCGCGGCGCGATACGCTGGCGCCCGGTTGCCGCCGGCCTCGCGCTTCAATTCTGGCTCAGTGTGCTGCTTCTGCGCACCTCTTTTGGCCTCGCGGCCGTTCGATGGACCGCCTCACAAGTGAGTGCGCTACTCGGCTTCGCAGGCATCGGCGCCGCCTTCGTGCTGTGCGGCTCATCCACCGGCTTCGTAGGCTGTGCGATGCCCCTCTCCTCCTTCTGGGCCTTCATAGTGCTCTCGGTCACCATCTTCTTTGCGTCTCTGTGCTCAGTCCTTCTCCATGTGGGCGTGCTGCAGGTCGTCTTTGGACGGCTGGGTGGCGCGCTGAGCGCGTTGCTGGGCGTCTCGCGCGCCGAGGCCATCTGTGCCGTGGCCAACATCTTTCTCGGGCAGACGGAGGCGCCCTTGCTCGTCCGCCCGATCCTCGGCCGCCTGAATGACTCGCAGCTGCACTGTGTGATGGCGGGCGGCTTTGCCTCGGTGGCTGGCTCAACGCTCGGCGCATACATCCTTATGGGCGCACCTGCGACGCACCTGCTCGCGGCGTCGGTCACGTCGGCGCCCGCCTCGCTCGCGATCGCCAAGATGCTTCACCCTGACAAGCCGCGAGGAGCGCGTCGCTCACCCAGAGCCGACGGGTGGAGTCTTCACGGCAGCGCGAAAGCGACGGAGCTCGCTGAGGTCAAAGTGGGCAGCGCGCCTCTCGGTGAGGAGACGGACGCGGGCAGCAGCGTCAGCAGCAGCGCGCACGCTTCCTCTTCCCGTGAGATCTCTTCTCGTGAGTTCTCTTCTCGTGAGATCGACGTGGGTGCCATTCGCACCGTCACCGGTCTGGCGAGGCGCGGCGACCTGAACGGCAAGAAGGTTCGCGTGGTAGGGTACGATGCGACCACGGGCCTCTGGCACGTCATGGTCGATGTGGAAGGCACCAAAATCGCGCTGCGGCCTGAGAACCTCTACGACCACGGCCCGGGGCTGCTCAGCGGCGGGAACCGGCCGCCGTCTTCGCCCTCGCTGCCGCCTTCGCCGCCCTCGCCTCCCTCGCTGCCAGGCGAGGGAGCAGCGGCCGAACCGGCCGAACAGGCTGGGCCGGCTGTGAAGGAGGCTGTGAAGACCGAACAGGCTGGGCCGGCTGAGCCGGCTGCGTCGGCTGAGCCAGCTGCCTCGGATGAGGATCTTCACAGCCTCCTTCGCCGCAACGGCCTCGAGAAGCTCATCAGCATCTTCGTCGAGAATGGCATCGAGACCGTTCAGGATGTGCGCCTACTCACCGAGAACGACCTCAAAGAACTTAGAGTCCCTATCGGGCTCCGTCGCAAACTCCTCGGGGCGGCCGAGGCAGCCGGGCCGGCCGAGGCGGTCGAGGCGGCCGAGGCGGAGGTTGGCAAGGCCGTCACGTCGCAAAGCCTCCTCAAGTTCTCGATCACCGTGCCAGACGCCCCCCTGAGCGCCCTATTCGCGGCGGCTTCCTCTGCGGCGGCTGTGGCGGCGGCGGCGGCGGCGGCGGCGGCGGCGGCGGCGGCGGCGGCGGCATCGACCTTGCGAGCGCGCTCGAGTCACGCCCACCCACAAGCCCCTGAGACGGTTACGGCCCCGGCTTCGGGCCGCGATGAAAAGGACGACCTCGAGGATGCGTGGTCGCCTGTGCGGACTCGCACGGCTGCCGGGTCTGAAGCGCCCGAAGTTGTGGAACTTGCGGACGACGGCGGTAGTGGCGGCGGCGGCGGCGGCGGCGGCGGCGGCGGCGGAGGCGGCGGAGGCGGCGGAGGCGACGACGACGACGACGAGTTCGATGACGTGGTCGAGCTGCCCGCTGCCGAGACGGACAATGTGGTGCAAGCGGCGGCCGAGGGCGCCATCAACGCAGTACCGCTCGTCGCTTGCATTGCGGCCACGCTGATCGCCTTTTTGGCTCTCGTCGCCATGCTCGATACGCTCGCTGGCTTCCTCTTCTCGCTCGTTGGCATCGAGGGGGTCTCTTTCACACGCGCCCTCGGATGGCTCGGCTTTCCGATCGCGCGGCTCATGGGCGTACCAACGGCGGACTGCGCCTTCGTCGGCCAGCTCATCGGTATCAAGACGGCCACCAACGAGTTCGTCGCATTTGCGCGTCTCTCGGACGCCATCCGAGACGGCAGCGTGAGCCCACGCGCTGTAGTGATCGCAAGCTATGCTTTGTGCGGTTTCGCTAATGTGGGCTCGATGGGCATCATGGTCGGCGGCCTCTCGACCTTAGCGCCGCACAAGCGCGACGTCCTCTCACGGGAAGTGCCGCGCGCGCTTGTGGCGGGCACGCTCGCCGCTTTTGCGACCGCGTGCGTGGCCGCGGCCATCTACAGCGAGGACGACGTGAGCGTTGGTCTCCCGTCTCGCACGCACCCCGTTGGTTCAAACAGCACAGATGGCCTGGGTTGATAATTGACGCCGCGGCCATTGGATATTGCGATTCGTGAGGGCAGCACACACCTGTTTCACGGCGATCGTCGTACGTTTGCGTTTCATTTGCGTCGCGGTAGGGGTAGCCCGCGCGCCGGGCGTACGTGCCAAACGTGCGCCAGCCGGCCGCCTGGGGTGCATAAAACGAGGATCCTCCTGGCAGGGTGCATCAAACATGAATGAAAACCTATTTTGTTTGTATTCTCGAGCCTGAGCATAATCCGAAGTCCACGCCGTGCTGGGAAAATTCATGGGAAAATTATATCATTGTTTACGGAGGTTTGCCAAAAATGCATCCGCGCCACCGGTCCACCGCGCGCGTGGAACACATTATTGTGCCAGGCTGCGCGTGTCACCCTTCGTTTGACACGCACGGCGTGAGGCTAAATGGACAGCACTTATGTTGAGCGTTGCAGGCGCAAATAAAGCGACCGTGGTGTACCCACGGCGCCGCCGGCAATGATTGTTACATGGCGACGTGCCGGTTTCGAATGGCTTGCGTTCATCATAGTAGATGTTTTGCCAGGAATCTGCGAAGCGTTTTAGGGACAGCCAGCAGAGATGTTCTGCCATATAACCCTCGTCCGAGAAGCCCATGGCGAGCTTGGCTCCACGTGGCACGGCACCTCGAAGCTGCTGCATCCGGAGCCAAGCCAGGAACCAGACGTTGAGGTAGTGCTGGATCCATGTGAAGTATAGATCAGCAGCAGGCATCGGGTCAAGCGTCGATGAGAATGCTGCGCAGATGGACCGGAACCGCCCTTGGCTCGCTGTTGCACGTTGCGCGAGGGTCGGACAGTAGGAATGATCACGTTCAATCGTCACTGCTGAAGATGTGACATGGCTCACACAATCGATTAGGTCGCCATGTCTTGAGCCAATCTCAACAAAGGATCTACCGGCAGCCAGGCGAGCGACGTGGTCCATGACTGCAAACGATGCTCGCACGGGCGGTATGTCGTGGGTGCCGTTCGGACCGAGTAGCAGTGCACATGAAATGTTGGCGCGCATCTCCATGCAACTTACCGGTAAAAAAGTTTGCCTCGCCGCGCCGCGTGCACCGCTCACGGGGGAGCCCGGCGCGCGCTCACAGAACACATCAAACGCGACGGTTCACGCCTCGCGTTCGGTGTGGCGCGCTCTGTCTGTGAATACAGGCGCTCTCGTTGGGTACAGTGCACTGTAAGTTATCGCGGCTTCATTCACAGTGAATATTCACCGCAACAGATTTGTAATATTTATATTCTCCTCCCCTGGTCTGACTGAATATACTGCACTCACTGGCCTGTCGCGACCTCGTACCGGCCGCTCTTATCACTTATGACGCGGGCGGGCCGCTCGCCGGCAAAATCTTCCGGAGCGTCCAAAAGCACGTCTCACCGGCCGGCATCGCGTCGAGGACCTCAAGGCCGGCCACCTGAAACAGGTACCGATGGTGAGCGTCGGGCCGCGTGATGTTATAGCGCCTCTTCGGCCCGGAGGGCGTGCTCATGCGAAAGAGGCGTGGATCGGGGCCTGCATGGAATGGTCGGTTCTCCTTGACGAGCATCACGCCATGCGGGGCGCGCAGCACTTGCGCGAGCGTGCACAGGCTTTTGATTGCGTCCGCGTCGGTCAGGTACTGCAGACACCACTGCACCCAGACCAGGTCGACCGTGCCACCCGCACTGTCGTCGGTGAGGCCAAGGTCACCAATCGTGAGCTCCTCCAGCCTCGCCTGCACGAAGCGACATCGTTCGGCGGCGGCACCAACGTATGTCTGCGAGAGTGCAGACCAGCACGGATCTGCCTCTACAAGGACGACGTCGCGACACCGTGGAAGGAGAACGTGCTTGGTCACACGGCCGGCCCCAGCCCCTGCGTCGACCGCCAAACCGAGGCTCGGCAGGCTAAGCCTTGCATGCATGTCATCAAGGTACTTGACGGACTCAAGCACGTCCGCGGCGCTTCCCTCGTCGCCAATCATGGCGCTCTCCGTCGAGCATCCACCGTAGCCGCCGTCCGCCCACCAAATCTCATTTGCCAGCTTGTACTGGGCTCGCTCGGCTGTCTGGACAGAGTGGAGCTCTGCGAGATTGCTGTAAAAGCGTCCTGAATCATCCATGCCACATATGGTGTCTGAACTTCGAAGCGCCGCACGTAGACGCAAGGCCGCGGCTTTGCCGCTCAGGGTTCTCATCAAGAGGGAGGCCGGCTCGCATGTCATTTCGTCACGAACACTGTTCGCGAACCTCGTACAGTAAAGCTGTGTGAACAGCTTGGTCGTACTTGTACAGGTCCTACAAACCGCATTCTCATGCATTCTTTGGTAGTTCTGATTCAACTTGTTCTTATTGAGAATTTCGGACAATTTTGCGTCTTTCGCGAGTCGCCGCGAAAAGAGGGCCGAGGGCGTCACGGAGGGCTCGAGGGGGACTAATAACATTGGACATCATGGACCAAATTGCCCATGCACAAGTCATCGCCCTGCGCGCACTTGTCCAAGACGTTTTGCTACCGGCTCACAATGACTTCGATGCTGATGAGTCAGAGCGGCTTCAACGAGAGATGCACGACGAGGAGGTGCGAGACAACAAACCCCAAAAGGATGCGGTGGGCGGCGCACGAACTCCTACCGTCGCTCTCGGCATGGCGCGCAAGGCGGAGCAGCACCGCCGCGTGCTGCGTGCATTGCTGAGGGCCTTTGACATGGATTGCGGCCTGCTCGACTCGCTGCCGGCCGTCGGCGACAAGAACTGGCTCGAGATCGTGAGCGAGCGGCTGTGCACCGTGGTGCCGGCCGCAGCGTGGCGGCTCTACTGCGAGGTGGAGCCCACGGAGCTCGAGGGCGCAACGCTGCTTGCGCTCGTTGGAGCCCGCGGCGGCCAGCCTGCCGAGGCTCCGCAGCCACGCGTGTGGCAGCGCCACCGCGACAGGGGCATGCTGCCCATGACGGCATCCTTTCTCGCGCGGCTGGTCGTCCGGCCGCTCAACCACGTCGCGTCGTTTGCGATCCCAAACGACGCGGCGCTCGAGGCGATAGCGAGCGTCGCACCGCTCATCGAGTGCGGTGCGGGCACAGGCTACTGGTCCGCGCTGCTACAAAGCCGCGGCGTCGACTGCCTCGCGTACGACTCGCAGCCGCCGACACCGTCCTTCAACAACGGATTCTTCGATGCGACATACACCGAGGTGAAGCAGGGCGATGGCGGCGAGCTGTTCGCGGCCAGGGCGGAGCTCGCGCAGCGCACGCTCCTACTCGTGTGGCCCAATAACCCCGACCCAGTCGATAACCCGCACCTGCTCCGGCCGGGCGAAAGCCAGCTACAGCCGCTTTGGGATGCGCGCTCGCTCGGTGCGTTCATCGCCGCGGGCGGCGCGACGGTGGTGTACGTGGGCGAGCGCGAGTCAGAGCTGCGCCTCACCGCAGGCTCGCCGCCCGAGAGTGGCTCCTCGTCGAGTCGCGCCTTCCAACAGCTCCTCGCGGCCCATTTCGAGCTCGTACGCACCGTCAAGACGCCCACATGGCCCTTCAATGCCGACGACTGTACCATCTGGGAGCGCCGCGGTGGGCGCGGGCGTCACGCGCCCGCCGCTGGGTTTGTCGTACCCGCGCCCGTCGATTGCACGTGACGACGTACACGACGCCGTCTCGGCCAGTCTCGTGCGTTTACAACCGTCTCGTCGCGACGCGCACAAGCCAAGGTCGCACGGCACCGCACCGCACCGGGGGCCCGGCCGCGACGGTCCCCAATTTTGACGGTCCCATTTTCTCGTCGCGAATCTGACTCGACATCTCTCGAAATTACGCAAACGGAACCGGGGGCGGGGTGAGACGCGACAGATAAGAGGCCCCAACACACCCATGCAACACAAATCCAACTTACTGTCTGCACGTGGTCCTTAGTCTCTAACAAAAGGCCATAACCGATGACGACTTTTGCGAGGCGTCGAGCTGGGAGACGAGGCCCTGCGCCAGCGACGCGGCGCGTTCGAGGATGATCTCAATCGGGCGATCGCCCAAGACAAGCGTGGCGCCCACGCGCTCGGCTGCGCGCCGCGCAGCACGAAAGTCGGCACCCGGTGTCACGCACCTGCCGGCGCCACAGCAGTTGCACGAGCAAGGAAGACTCGCAATAGCAGCGTGTGCCCAGCTGCCGAGCTTGGCGATGCTCCTCTGTGCACTGTTTGCAGCAAGCCACCCTCTCCCGACAGCGAGAAGGTGTTTTGAGCGCGGATGCCGTCACCGTCGGCCTCATCAGAGTTCAGAAGCGCCGGACGTGACTGACAGAGCTCAACGACGACCGCGTCCGGCCTCAGATGCTCAATTGCTACCTCGACTACTTGTGCAGACAGCTCTGATTGATGCGATGCACCAAGGAGTAAATGTTTTCGCCGGGGAGGCAGCCAGCGTCGAGCACACGCAGAGAGGCGGAAGCATTTTTCGAGCACTCGAGGCGGAAGATATTTGTGCTCGGTTTTTGTACCTAGCACCGTGGAACCCACCAAATCAAGACAGTGGTTCAGAGTTCCTGTCGTTCGGCACACAAATCCTCGTTCGAATCCCGAATGGCGGCCCCCTGGGAACCACACGAAGACGAACGGCTGCGTCGAGCGATTGACCTATACCGTGACCAACGTGGACGACCAATGTGGGGCCCCATTAGCGCCGAGGTTCCGGGGCGATCGTACGCCATGTGCCGCAACCGTTGGGCACGAATCATGGCAGCGCCTGAACCAACGCTCATAGACGAATGTGGACGTCCTCCTAATAAGTGTACTGCATGTGGCCAGATAAAAAAGGGGCACACCTGCACAGCCACAAGGGAGTTGGATCTGGCACGAGTCAAGGAGGAGGGGGAAGTATCCTGGCCCTTGGAAGAACTCATCGCCGTGTTCAACGAACAAATTGTATAGGTGAGTACGGTAGAAGACATTGTAAAAATAGCTTTTGAATCTCAACCTTCAAAAGCTCGTGGCCTCATAGTGATTCCAAGCGGCCTGTAGGCGCTCGCGTAACCGTTGCTTCCCGGGTGCGTCGAGGAAGCACGCCTCGACGGCGTCGGCGGCGAGCAGGCGCAGTGCGGGCGCGCCGAGCCCCATGCCGGTGGCCACGAGCTCACACTCATCCGTGAGCGAGCTGCCGAAGACGGCGGGGTCGTCCGAGTTGACCGTCACCCGTGGCAGCGCGGCGGCGGACGCGGCGTCGCCACTTGCCTCGGCGACCATGCGTAAACGGTAGAGTTGAGCCAGAGGATGCTCTGACCACGTGGCGCCAGTCCAGCCGCGCGTGCTGCGCGACGAGGTCGGGCAGCACTCGAAGGTGAGAGGCGCCTTCAGTCCGAGCGAGTCGAACGCCGCCGCCACCTCCGCCGGCCTCGGAGGTGCACCGTCTGCCGCGGACGCGGACGCCATCTCGAGCGCAGCGGCCACTGCAGCGTACCTGATGAGAGATGCAATCCATGGCAATCAGTGGCAATCAGCGGACCCGTGGCCGATGCGGGTAGCTCTCTGATGAGAGATGCAATCCGTGGCAATCCGTGGCGATCAGCGGACCCGTGGCCGATGCGGGTGGCTCGGCCGTACGCATCGCTGACGGCGGCGCTGACGTTGGCGGCGATGCCCGTCTCGCCCGCATGGTTCGTGATGCCGAGGCCCATCTCGCGGCACTTCCGAAGCGCCTGGCGGTGCTTGGCGCTGTTCTCGCTCTGAGAAGCGCCGGTTTCACACCAGACTCCATTCACAGTAGTAGAAGCCGCAGGCACAAAATGGTCCTCGCCGGCAGCAATGTCCACCCCGACGATCGGGCAAGTCTCGAGCGGCTGTGCGCCAAAGGGCAGGGCGCTCGCAGCGGCGCTCGCGGCGCGCCCCGTGCTCGCGATCTGCATGAGCGAGTCAATCCACTCTACCTTCCCGTCGAGAAAGCATAAGATCTGGGTGATCTCGGTGCCCGGGTGTTTCTCACAGCCGCGGCGAAGGCCGCGCGTGACCGCCTCGACCACCGCCTGCGCCTGCGCGTGCATGTCGTCGCTCCCGCTTGCATTCGCACCCGCATCGCCGTCGTACGTGCCCACGCTCGTCATGATGTGTGGCGAATAGCGAACCTCGGTGTAGAGAACATTCTGCGCTGCCTGGCGGCTCACGAAGGCGCACGCGAGTTCCTCGATGATGGGAAGGTTGCCCTGTACGAAGGTGAGGAAGAAGACGAAACGATCGATCATCGACTTGAGCGACTGGTCCTCGGGATGGCAGCTCACAAGCTTCGTGAAGGCCTCAACGTCATCACCGCACTCGGACACCTTGGCCGCAATGTCCTCGGACAACTTACCATCAGCGAGGCAAGCCTTGGCGGCGCGGTGCAGCACGCCGGCATCAAAGGCACCGTCGAGGTGCACGTGCAGCTCGACCTTGGGCATTCGCACCGTCGAGGCCATTCCCGCGCCAGAAAGTAAGACCCCGCAAGAGAAGCTCGTACCGGTAACGCCGCTCTGTGAACAAACTGTGAACCTTTCTAGGAGAAACTCTTCTGCTTTCATGCGAACCTCGCCGACCGTCGGGATCTAAAGACTTCTATTTGTCTCCTCGAGAGCCTCTTGCCTGTGGAAGGCGCGCCGGCCGCGAGCACGTCGTCCTCAACCGTCCGGATCATGATCGTGATCAGATGGTGCACCGCCTGCCAGATGGGCTGCTCAAGCGTCGTGTTCCACGCTTGCTGCCGCTCCATGCACCACGAGCGGTACTCACCGGAGCGCCGAAGCGCGAGCACCAGCTCACCGCCATCGGCTACGCCGGCCGCCCCGACCTCGACGTCCGTCGGCACGCGCTTCATTGTGGCCAGGCGCACCTGATGAGGGAGGCCATCAGTGGTCATCAAAGGCAATCAGATGAGGGGCGCTTCATCGTGGCCAGGCGCACGAGGCATTCGTAAAAGTCCTCGATGCGCAAGTTGCACATGGCGCGCCGCTGTGCCGCGTCCGACTCGTCCGCCACCCGCATGCGCGACCAGAGGAAGCACAGCCGCGCCTCACGCAGCGTAAACTCGTCATCGATGAGCTCCAGGTCATCACACAAGCTCAGCCACTCTTCGATGCCGAGCTTTTTGCTGTCGGCGGTTACGTCTTTCAGATCGTGCTTGCCGTCGGAGTAGATTGCGTAGAGCAGCTCGAGCGTCTCCATGAAGGCGGAGAGCACTTCGTCCGTCTCGCGAATGTAGACCATCTGTGAGCGGAAGTCATTGGAGACTTGCAGGGCTGCCGGATCGACGCGCGGCGCGATGACGTTGGTGACCAGCTCACGAATGGCCAACGAGAGGTCGGAGTGCAGCGGCGGCAGGCCGCGCTTGCGCGGCTTGATGTAGCGCGCCGCTGCAATGCGCACGAGGACCTGCAAGAACTCCTGTCGAGAAAGCGCGTGCTTGCTGTTGAAGCTCTCCTTGATCTTTTGGCCCGAGTCCACCGCAATGAAGATTTGCTCGAGATGAGGCTTGGCGCAGTCAGTCGAGTCGGGAACCGCTAATTCGCACTCGATGATAAACGTGTTGAACTCGTTGATTCCTATGCTGTACACATCCAAATCTGACGTCGCCGACGCGTAATAGTAGAACACGGACAGGATGAGCCCATAGAATTCGCGCATCACCCCCTTGACACGTGCGACCGCGCCTTCGGGGTCCACCTTGCCCGACGCGTCGTTCTTGGCGATGAAGACCTCGAGGTTGTTCTGCTTGGCCCAGCGCCAGTCGGCCTCGAGCCCATCGACCAGAGTCTCGTCCGTGTCGAAGAGGCCATGGCCACCCGCTGCCAGCCGGGGGCCGAAGATCTTGGATTGCTTGAGCCAAGCATTGGGGTCCTCACGGGCCTCGACGACGAGCTTGGCGCCCTTGCCGCTGCCACCACTGCCGCCGCCACCACTGCCGCCGACGCCGCCGCTTTTGTCTATGCGTTTGCCGCCCACACCAGAGCCTCCTGAGGCCGCATTGTGTGTCGCCAGCTGGCGCTCGAGTGCCACCATCTCCCGCCTCTCCTCCTCTGTCAGCTCGCCCGCCGCCGCACGTCGCTTAAGGTCAGCCAGCCGCGCCTCTGCCACGTCCACTTCGTCGGCGCTCATGATACCTTTGGCCTTTGCCGCGTTATGTGCCACGAGCTTGCGCTCCAGTGCCACCATCTCCCGCCTCTCCTCCTCTGTCAGCTCGCCCGCCGCCGCACGTCGCTTAAGGTCAGCCAGCCGCGCCTCTGCCACGTCCACTTCGTCGGCGCTCATGATACCTTTGGCCTTTGCCGCGTTATGTGCCACGAGCTTGCGCTCCAGTGCCACCATCTCCCGCCTCTCCTCCTCTGTCAGCTCGCCCGCCGCCGCACGTCGCTTAAGGTCAGCCAGCCGCGCCTCTGCCACGTCCACTTCGTCGGCGCTCATGATACCTTTGGCCTTTGCCGCGTTATGTGCCACGAGCTTGCGCTCGAGCGCTTCCATCTCCCGCCTCTCCTCCTCTGTCAGCTCGCCCGCCGCCGCACGTCGCTTAAGGTCAGCCAGCCGCGCCTCTGCAGCGACCACATCTGCGGTGCTCATCACACCCTTTGCCTCCAACGCCGCAACATGCGCCGCAAGCCGTCGTTCCAAGGTCTCGAATTCCGCCCTCTCCTCCTCTGTCAGCTCGCCCGCCGCCGCACGTCGCTTAAGATCAGCCAGCCGTGCCTCCGCCTCAGCCATCTCGTCGGCCCCCATGAGCGCATTGGCCACGGCCGTGCGGTGAGCCGAAAGCTTGCGCTCGAGCGCGGTGAGTTCGCGTCTCTCCTCTTCAGTGAGCAGCCCAGCCGCCTTCCGACTACGCAGATCCGCCAGGCGCGCTTCGGCAGCGTCGAGCTCATCAGAGCTCATCATGCCCTTAGCCGCTGCGCTCGCCGCCTTCGCAGTGCGATGGGTCGCGAGCTGGCGCTCGAGTGCCACCATCTCCCGCCTCTCCTCCTCTGTCAGCTCGCCCGCCGCCGCACGTCGCTTGAGATCAGCCAGCCGCGCCTCTGCCACGTCCACTTCGTCGGCGCTCATGATACCTTTGGCCTTTGCCGCGTTATGTGCCACGAGTTTGCGCTCGAGCGCTTCCATCTCCCGCCTCTCCTCCTCTGTCAGGAGGCCGGCCGCTTGCCGCCTGCGCAGCTCGGCCAGCTGCGCCTCTGCTGCGTCGAGCTCCGCCGTGCTGAGCACCTCCGAGGCAGTGCCTAGAGCACCCGAGCTTCGTACCTGATGAGGGAGGCAATCAGACTTATGAGGGAGGCAATCAGCCTGATGAGGGAGGCAATCAGCATGCCCAGAGCAGCCGAGCTCCGTACCGGCCGGTTTCGGGGCGGCGCGCGGGGGTGGCGGCTGCCCAAGAAGCCGCCATGGCTGAGCGGGTTGTCTTGAAGATAGCCGTCGCGCCAGCGGTGCGGCTGGAATTGGAGCCGCTGGAGGCGTAGCTCGGCGAGCGCACGATCAAACTTGAGCTGCACTCGCTCGCTTGTGACGTCCTCTTCGAGGCGGTTCTTGAGAGTGGAGAGTCGCTGCATGATGCCCTGCGACTTCTGGTCGAAGCTGTCGCACGCACGCTCGATGGCGCGTGGCATCGCGTAGCCCAGTGGCGCAAGCGAGGCGAGGCGAGGCGAGGGTGTCGAGCGCAAGGGCTGCGCCGCCGAAGCCGGAGTCGAGTCGCAGACTGCCTGTGCAAGTACCGTCCAATCAGAATGTTGATTGCGAATTGGCACTATGGGGGCGTCGCCTTGCGCGTCGCCTTGCGCGTCGCCATCTTCGCCTGCCAGAGGTGGAGTCGAGGCGGGGCCGCTGAGTGGCCGATGACGCTCGAAAGACAGCGACAACGGCTGCCCACTGCGGCCCTGTGGATGAATCAAAGCTGCCGTGACTTTATCGGGGCTGTACCTTGTCGTGCGATTGAGGTTGCTCGTGGCCGGGCGCAATGAGGGGAGGCTGGCCGAGGCTCCTAGGCCGGGCGCTGTACTTGGGCGCTCACTCAGATGGAGATGGGGGTTGAAGGTGCGCTGTCGCTCTCGCACAGGCTGCTCATTGAGCCTCGCGGTGATTGCCAACTCTAGACGTGAGGCGGGCCGTTTCCTGAAGCGTGATTGATGCTGAGAGGTGACAACCGTCGAGTTTCCCGCCCGAGTCGTCATGTGCAATGCTGCCACTCGCACCACCGAGAACTCACCCGCGGGGCTCAGAATGGTATTAGAGGTCGATGTTGGCGTGACGGAAACGGAAAGACCCAAATCAGGCAATTCCAAAGTTCCCACTTACCCACCCCCCGATGCCATCAACCGTCCGATACGCGACAGCTGAGAGAAACAAAAACACGTTTCAAATGCATAGAGCTATACGCAGTGTTTCAGCCATTAACGGCCGGTCTGACGATGCGGATGTCCGCGCTATCGACCTCAGAGTTCTCAGACCTCATCTCCTCTCTCATCGGGCACCTGCTCTCGGCTGTGCGCCACTGGAGGACGACCACGAGCCGCTTGCGGCGCCTGCAGCCGCATGGCCTACGACGCCCAATACGACGCCCAGAGTTACTGGCGCCTGCCCGGCGAGCGTTCGCGTCGTATTGGGCGCATGCCCGGCGAGCGTTCGCGTCGTATTGGGCGCCTGTTCGGCGAGCGTTCGCGTGGGTTGCGTACCCATTTGACGCACCACCAATCGCGTCGTGCGCACCTCGTTAGGAGGCGCCGCCAGGGCGCCTCCGATGGCGCGCGCACCTGATGAGGGAGGCCATCAGTGGTCATCAAAGGCAATCAGATGAGGGCGCCTCCGATGGCGCGCGCACCACCGGCTCGGGCGGCTGAGATGTGGATGCGACGTAGTAGACTTTCCCTCCCCCCCAGAAGCATGGTGCTCGCCACGGCGCTCGGCGGCTGTGGACGTAGTAGGCTCTCCCCAAAGGATATGGTGCTCGCCACGGCGCTCGGCTGCTGTGGCGTGCGGGCGGAGCCTGCCAAGGATGGCTGGTTCTGGTGCTGGTGCTGGTGCTGCTCTCCCAACGCGGCGGCCAGGGTCAATTCGGAAAGGTCTGCACGATGCTGCGTCGACGCTGCCCTCGAGGCCATGATGGCGTTGGCCGCAGCCGTCAGCAGCTGCGCCTCGGCCTCGTTGCGGCTCGGGCTTGCGCTCTTGTCCTGGTGCTCGCCCGGAGGCCCCGCCCCCAGCGCGTGCGCCTTGCACAGGGGGCACGTGCGAGAGAGGTGCAGCCAGCGCAAGACGCAATCGTGATGATACTGATGCCCGCATGCGAGCGCCGTGCACCGCTCGCCAGGTTGCATGTCGCTGAGGCACACGGCGCAAGCCTGAAGCTCCTCGGTCGGCCGTGGCTGCAGCACGCGCGTCTGAATCTGAGCCAGCTCGGCCTCGGTCAAACCACTTTGGCTCGGCGCTGGCACGCTCGCAACGGGGACAAAGGTGGTGGTTGAAGTGCTGCCGGGTGCGGGCACAGGCGGCAGTGGCTGCAAGACGCCACCGCCTGCCCTGAGGATGCGCTGGATCTCGATGAGCCGCTCCCGCGGCAATGCGACGAGGCCGCCGTGGCCTGCGCTTTCAACGGTATCGAGCGCCGACAGGAAGGCCGTGAACTCGGCTTGCGTCTGGCGGATGGCCTCTTGGCTCATGCTGGACTCGTCAAGTCCGGCCCGGCCGGAAAGGATGAATCGGGGTGGGCGGGAGGCCGCCGGAGCGCCGTGCGAGTATCGCGCAGGCGCAGGCATGCTACTGCTGGTGCCTAACACGCAAATGTGGTCTTCCGTTCCGCTCGCGAGTGCTTGTGCAGGAGGTGGGCGCAGACTCGTGCCATTCAAGAAAACTGTTTCTCTTGGCAAATTCGTGAAACTGAATCTGTACAACACTCCTCTCTCGGCAGTGCGGACCCCACTCTTCCCTTTTCAACTTTCCGCAACGAGTTCACTCGGAACTGTTTGGAAGCCCTTTGCCTTGGCCCAGGTCATGCTGCGCCCTCACACGGCCCGCGAACGGCGTCGGAATGCGATGACAGGCATGTCTCTCGATGTAAACGCGATGCGCCAAACCAGCGCACGGACGGCGACGCGGACAAGCGCCAACGTTCCGCTTGCGGGGGCGCTCGGAGTGAACATCGTGCCTCCGCAGCAATGGCTGCTCGAGCCGGACAGACACGGCCACGCGCAGAGGCACGCACCGCAGCTGCTGACGGCATATCCCGCCTTTGCACCGACGTACACGCGAGCCCAGCGAGAGGCCATCGCGAGCACCTTCAAGACGATGCTGGTGCAGACGTCCAAGCCGCATCAGAAGCTGTGCGAGGCCGCAGTCGCCGAGCCGCTCGCGCCTGATTCGGAGGTGACGGCCGAGGGCCTGGCAGCGTACGCGGCCATCACCGCGCACGAGAACGACCTGGCACGCACGCCGGGCCCGAGGGCCACGCGCGAAGAGCTCGTGGCGTATTGGCGTGCCCTGCTGGCCGAGACGGCCAAAGCCAGCCATCACGCCGAGCGTGCGGAGCATGTGGTGCGCCTACCGGACGTGGCTCTGAGCGAGATCGAGCTGGTGCTCGCGGAGAGCAACAAGCTGCAGGCCATCATCGACCGGGCGGAGGCGCTCGAGGACGCGGGAGCCAAGTTCAAGCCGACGGTGCCGGAGCTGCTTGAGCATGAGCGTCAGAAGCGCCAACGGCATGCGGAGCACGTGGCGAGCCATGCGGAGAGGCTGGGCAACTTTGGGCGGCGGGGCTTCCACGGCAGCGCGTCGCTTGCGCTGCGCCGCCGGGTCGACGGTTTCGCGCGCCGCCGGGTCGCTGACGCGCATAAGGGCGTGCTTGACGAAGCTGGGCGTCAGATGGCGCAAGCATGGGACGTGCTCGGCTTGAGCGAGCCAGGTAAGGGAGGGCAGCCGCCGTCGAACGGGGATCCCGTCGGGCACATCAATTCGTCGGGGTACTCGGCGGCGAGTGCCATCGCGCGCATGCAGGCCGTGCCCGTCGAGGCAGTCGAGGCAGCGAGCGAGGAGCGCCGACAGAGCGCGGTGGCCTACTCAGTCGATGCCTGCATGCTGTACAAGGGGCGTGTGGAAGCGGCCGAGGTCCAAGCCCTCCGAGCCGAGACACGCGTGGCCAAGGCCAACATGCGCGTGGCGGACCTCGAGGCTCGAGCCGTCCGGTTTCGTCAGCCGCAGGTGGAGATTGGGGAGCTCATCTCCGCCAAGGAAGCGCTCAGGACGGCGCTCAAGACGGCGACCGACTGGCGCGCCGCCGCGATGGCCCTCGCCGCCGAGTACGCCGACGAGCTGGTGTGGTTGAGAGAGCACGAGCTCGCAAAGGTGGGGCACTCATCGGCAGCCAACCAGCTGGCCGGCCATCGAAGCCCGCCCAATACGACGCCGGCCGGTGCGCCTCGGCCTGCCAGCACGGGCTCGCGCCGAGATGGGCCGTCGCCGTCGGACGCGGCGCTCGACGCGGCGCGTGGGACCCATGCCCAAGCTCTGCTTGCGAAAGCATGGGAGCCGCCGCTTCCTGTGGAGCCTGATGAGAAGACGATCCGCACGTACGGCGCTCGCGACGGTGCGCGCACCTACGGGCATGGGTACGGCTCGGCGACGGCGTACAAGCGCCCTCCGCGGCCGCCGGCCACTCAAGCCTTGTTGGAAGCTCGATTTGGCGGCGGAGGCGGAGGCGGAGGCGGCGGCGGAGGCGGAGGCGGAGGCGGCGGCAGCGGAGGCGGAGGCGGAGGCGGAGGCGGAGGCAGCGGCAGCGGCGGCGGCGGAAGCGGCGGTGGCGGAAGCGGCGGACGCGGTCACGCGGACGGTGCGCGCAAGGCGGCCTCGGAGCTGCTCAGTAAGGCGGAGCTCGACGCAGCAGAGGCGCGGCTGGCCGAGCTGCGCAGGCGGCAAGCTGCCGGGCTGCGCGCGGATACAGATCGGAGTGAGGTGGAGACGCTTGAGCGTATGCTTTCGGCCCATCGCGCGGCAGAGATCTCCCGCCAATCTCGCGGAGATCTCGCGGCAGAAATCTCCCGCCGGCGGCGCGCCAGCGGCATTCTTTATGTGGAGCCACCGCTGCCACCTCAGGTCTCCAAGGAGGTCTCAAACCCTCCCTCGACATCTGACCATCGGTCTGGGGACGCCCACGAGGACGCCCACGATCGCCGGCCGTCAGAGCCGACGAGAGAAACGGTCGCGGTGCCTGCGCCGCTGTCAGCGCCGCTGTCAGCACCGCTGCGCCCGCCCTCGCCACCCTTGCAGCCCTCGCCACCCTGGCGGCTTTCAGATGGTCCGCACGTGCCGCTGCGCCCGCCCGCTCGGCCCGTGGAACGCCTCCCTGAGCGCGCTCCCTCGCCGCCTGTCCGCCCCCCCTCGGCGCCGCCGCCGCGCCCCTCCACCGACGGCCGTCAGATGGGCGCCGTGCCCCCCTCGGATGCCCCCCCCCTCGCCACCCGCCCCCTCGCCCCCACGGATGCGCATTACGCACAGCCCACGCCTCGCCGTCCGACCGTCTCCGTGACCGACTCGTTCGCGGCGGCCTTGGTGCCGTCCTCGGCGCCCGGCGCCGCGACCCTGGCCCTGGCCTTGTCCGCCGCGAACGCCGCCTTGTCCGCCGCGACCGCCGCGACCGAAGCGACGCGGCAGCCCCCTTCCTCGGCGGGCGCCGTCATGTGTGAATCGCGCGCGCCGGCTGCCCAAAGGCCGCCTTCGGCCGCCACAGAGACGACGGCACGTGCCGCCGGGCGGCGCCCCAGCCAAGTACGACCGGCGACTGCGGGCGGCGGCGGCGATCGGCGATTCAGCATGGCGCATGCCTTGGGGATGGGCCCCGAGGGTGATGCCGGTTGCGATGCCCCATTGGACGGTGCGGCAGCGAGAGAGGCGGCCACGCCGTTACGAAAGCAGCTACCCGGCCGCCCGCGCTCCGCCGCCGCGACCCTCGTGGCCGCGCAGGCGCGCGCTGCCGCCAACGAGGCCGCCGCTGCCAAGGCCAAGGCGGTGGCGGCCTCGCTCAAGTCGGCGGTGCGCACCGTGGAGGCCCGAAATCCAGCGCCGTGGGAGACGGACGAGATTTGAGAGGGAATGGGCTACCTCTCAGTTGATAGGACTTTTAGGCTCAGCGAAGGCCCGTATCTTTTGACGTCCCGTTGTTTCCTCTGCGCTCCGTGGGCCGTGAACATCGAATAATCTTAAGCAGACTTATCGCTCGGGAAGCTCGTTCCGCTGCACGAACTCCATGACGAACTCCCGCCGCGCCGTCGCGACACGCGAGTTTGACAACTTCGCGTAACCGCGGAAAATGGGACGGGCCGGGTTTTTCCGCGGTTGTCCCGGGTTGAGCGGTTCATCCCGAAAGGCAACGGGTTATCCTGGGTTGCTCGGGTTATCCCGGGTCGGCTCGGGTCACCCGGGTCCCGGCCCACCCGGGTCAACACACCCACTAGCTAGGCACCTGACCCGGGACACGCACTTGATGCTGGTGGAAAACGTACCCGTCTCTCCCATTTTTCAGGGATTATCCAGATTGCTTTCACTAATTTTTCCGCGTTGTATTACAAGTGAGAATCGAGCATGCATCGTGGATCTCTCCGTTTCTGTTCCGTTTCTTCGAAATAATGAAACTTAGGACTCATTAGAAGTCCTATTTTCGAGCTCAGCCTCACAGTTCGTTGGGCTCGGTTGGGATGTATAGTGTTAACGAACACGACGTCCCCCCAAATGCCTCAGAAACCCCCAGGGAAGGGAGGGTGGGACACAGCAACAACAACACGACAGAGCGCACGAGACGCGAGAGCGGATTCTCGAAGCTTTCTCGAAGCACTCAGCGCGGGACGCACTCAGCGTTCATCACGACCCGATATGGTAATATGGGCGGTATATGCATGCATGCTCGGCCGGACCGAAAGGTCGGCTCGCCTGCGGGAGCCCTCATTCACACCTAACTGAACACAACCACACCTGCGGTGAGCTTGAGCT
>Ga0210239_100548_pt1 | contig 33299 bp, 30 predicted proteins | sample ChrtobMetP5a_0mM_FD_155451 | JGI IMG/M metagenome (GOLD analysis project Ga0210239, IMG submission 155451) | Chrysochromulina tobin associated microbial communities from unialgal haptophyte culture, Seattle, Washington, United States - P5a_0mM | ecosystem: Host-associated > Algae > Haptophytes >... | reverse complement strand
TCCGCACGGACCTGACCGAGCTCAACTTCCACATGGCGGCTGAGAACATCCCTCCCGAAATGCAGTACCGGCTGCGCGAATATATGCACTTGACGGTGCATCTGCGCCAGGGCGCGACGCGCGTCCGGCTGCTACAGCTGCTCTCGCCCGGGCTGGCCGGCGACTTCGCACTCAGGATGAATGTGCGCTGGCTCAAGAACGTGTGGTGGCTTGAGGGTATTGATATGGAGCAGGACCGTGAGCTGCACATCATGCTGTGCCTCGAGCTGCGCGCGCAAGTCTTCCCGCACAAGGAGCCCGTGCCCCACGGCTCGCTCTACGTCGTCTCACATGGCGCCGCAGTCACCGGACGTACCGAACACAAGTACTCAGGTAGGATAATCCATTTCGGCAACGCCTTCCGCACGGACGAGTTCCTCGAGAACGCCGGCCTGCGTGCGCGCTTCAGCGTGACGGCCCTAGGCTACTTGACGACGTTCGCGATCCCGGGCGAGCGGCTGCGCGAGATCATCCGCGAGTGCCCGATGCCCATCCGGAGAATCATCAAGAAACTCGAGACCAACCTTTCCATCCGGCGCGCCATCGTGCGTGCCGCAGAGGAGGAGTGTTATCGGCGCGGCGTGCGGTTCATGGGGCGCGCGCAGGTATGCTGATGGCCTCTCATGACATCTGATTGCATCCCTCATCAGCTTCCCCTGGGGGGTGGCAAAGGAATGCACGCGAGTACCTTGAGGTCGATGAACTGGCTCATTAGGATTGACACGGAGTGCTCGCTCCTAATTAGGATTCACACGGAGTGCTCGCTCCTAATTAGGATTGACACGGAGTGCTCGTTGCGTTCCCGGGGTGCTCGTTCACAGTTCATCTACGCGCGCGTCGCCGGGGAGGCGAGCCTCACCTCCGATGAGACGCTGATTGAGAAGGCTTCGTCTCAGGACACTCGGATCGCAAAGGCACTTCAATCCGATGCGCTCCGATCCAACTGCAATCATCTTCTCATCAGCTCCTCGCCGCCGAGGCGTCCGAGCGCTCACCACGGCGCCAATCATCTTCTCATCAGCTCCTCACCGCCGAGGCCTCCGAGCGCTCACCACGGCGCTACTGTCGCCAACACGAGCCCCGGGGCCCACACGAATGTCGCCGGGGCCCGCCGCATGCACATCCCGGCGGCGTTTGTGACGGTCGTTCGCGACGACCAGGCTTCCCTACCATCCCAGCAGGCTTCCCTCCCACCCCATGGGCCATTGAGCCTCAAATCACCGGCTAGAGTGGCCGTGAGGTGCATGAAGGCACACTTGGTAGCACCAGCTGCAGCACCCCCGGGACCCTCAGGCGCCATCGTGGGCGGGCGCGCGGCCAGCAGAGGCTCCGCTTCAGAGCGCATGCAGCTGCTCAGGCAGCTGCTCGATGCTGGCTTCATTAGCCTAGAGGAGTTTGATCGCAAGCGCAAGCAGATCGTCATTCAAGCGGAGCCCGTGACTTCGGGCGCCGAGATGGGCGCCAGAGAGTCCAGCGAGTCCAGCGAAGACATGAGTGCCATGAGAGTCTGAGTGCGCAGGACTACTACTCATCGAGGATCTGTCTTACCCTATCCTTGCATGCAAGTGCTCACCACGGCGCCAGTGGATAGGATCTCTCTTACCCCTGGGCGGTCTGACGTCTGAGTGCAAGCCGCCTGCATCGGCGGCACCGCCCAAGTCGCCCGCACGGGGTGAGTGACGGTGTTCAATTGGCAACAAAAAAGTAGCGTGAGGGTAATAACTGCCCCTCTGTGTTGCCCGCACGCATCCAAGCATGCATCCGGCATGCGCGTTCTGCGTTACGTCACATCTCGTCCGTGAAACGAAGGACGGGATGGCCGTGAGTGTGATCTAGGCTCAACGCTCATGTCTAGGCACCACTCACCAGTGGAAGTGCAACTGCAAGTGCGAAGTATGGATGCGCGGCGGCCCATGTGAACGCCGGTCCGGTGTCTTCGGTGTCGAATTAGAACCATTGGCTGTGAAGCGAGTGTGAACGATTGGCTGTGAACTTGTAAGCGTTCGTGAATGAAGCCCCGCCCTCAAAATGCGGCTACCGTCGTGTGTGGCGATCCTTCTCTTTCTCGTCGCCATTTTGTGGCAATGGGCGCTGACAAGCTTCCCACACGATTGGATGGCATCGGCGCAGTACCTTGACGATCTCGTCAAGGGTTTCCTCGACCCAGACCATCCCTTGCACCGGAATCGCGGCGTGGCCGGCCCTAGGGGTGGACGAGGGGACGGCACGGTCACGGGCGCCGTTTTCACGCCGGGCGTGGTCGCGGCCGACGGCAGCAGAGGCGGTGCGCCTGTGAGCGAGGTGTTCGCGGCCAGCTGGTCGGGCCTCACGAATACTCTCGAGATGGCTCTTGAGGCAGAGGAGTGGGATGAGGCATACAATGTGTGGCAGCTGATGGCGGCTGAGCACCAGGCGCAGATCAGCAATGCCAACGCGCGCTCTGCGCCGGCCGCCTCGCCCTCGGTCGTTGCGGCGCAGCAGCTCGCGAAGCTACGCGACCTCCTCCAACGACAAGGCGCGACTGAGCGAGAAGCGCTCACCACGGCGCTCTTCGCGGTCCACGCCGCGAGCACGTTCGGCACGGGCGCGCATGCATCGATCTCTGAGACGGGCGCGGCGGAGTTGATCCGGCAGGTGATGGTGCGCTTCCCTCGCCTCGTCTCGGAGGGCGAAGCGGCGCTCTGGCGGCTGTGGAAGCGAAGCGGCCAGCGAGAGCTCGACGCTCAGGTAACGTCTGATTGCTCTCTCTGATGGGATCCGAGTGTGACGAATCTCCGGTGACGAATCTCCGGTGACGAATCTCCGGTGACGAATCTCCGGTGACGAATCTCCGGTGACGAATCTCCGGTGACGAATCTCCGGTGACGAATCTCGGTGTGTAGCTACGGAAGGTCGAGAGGCTGGTTGAGTTGGAACAGCCCGTAGACGCGCACGCACTGCTCGATCAGGTGCTTGCCTTTGATGAGCGGAGTGCCCTCTGATTGCATCCCTCATCAGGTGCTTGCACAGGCGCCCAATTGGGCCGAAGCATGCAATCAGCGCGCGACCCTCTGATTGCATCCCTCATCAGGTGCTTGCACAGGCGCCCAATTGGGCCGAAGCATGGAATCAGCGCGCGACCCTTCGTTACCTACAGAGGCGTCACCTCGACGCGCTCGACGATGTGGAACGAACGCTCGCGCTCAACCCGATCCATTTTGGGGCGCTCAGGTGATTGCATTTGATGGCCACTGATGGCCACTGATGGCCACTGATGGCCACTGATGGCCACTGATGGCCACTGATGGCCACTGATGGCCCTTGATGGCCACTGATGGCCACTGATGGCCCTTGATGGCCACTGATGGCCACTGATGGCCCTTGATGAGCTCACACTCTCGCGCTCCACCCGATCCATTTTGGGGTGCTCAGGTGATTGAATTTGATGGCCACTGATGGCCACTGATGGCCCTTGATGAGCTCACTCTCGCGCTCCATCTGATCCATTTTGGGGTGCTCAGCGGTGCGGCGCTCGTGCACACTGCCATTTGGCGCGAGACTCCGGGGCCGCTGGATGCGGGGAGCGAGGGACTTGAGCTAGCGAGGCGCCGTCTTGAGCGCGTCGTGGAGCTCTATCCGGGCAGGTGAGTGTGCCTCTCTGAGTGCCTCTCTGCGTGCCTCTCTGCATGCCTCTCTGCGTGCGCCTCTCTGCGTGCCTCTCTAATTGCCTCTCTGCATGCCTCTCTGCATGCCTCTCTGCATGCCTCTCTGCGTGCGCCTCTCTGCGTGCCTCTCTAATTGCCTCTCTGCGTGCCTCTCTGCGTGCCTTTCTGCGTACCTCTCTGAGTGCCTCTCTGAGTGCCTCTCTGCATGCCTCTCTGCATGCCTCTCTGAGTGCCGCTTGAGTGCCTCCCTGAGTGCCTCCCTGAGTGCCGCTTGAGTGCCTCTCTGCGTGCCTCTCTGAGTGCGCCTCTCTGAGTGCCTCTCTAATTGCATCTCTGAGTGCCGCTTGAGTGCCTCTACAGCGCGTCGTGTTGAGCGCCCCCCAGCAGCGAGAGCGCTCACTTCAACTAAAGCGCGTCGTGTTGAGCGCCCCCCCTCAGCAGCGAGAGCGCTCACTTCAACCTCGAGCAGCTCGAGAAGATGCAGGCGATGGTGCGTGACCAGCACGCGAGTAGCGCCAAACGGTCCAAGGCAGCGATGATGAGCGCTTGATGCACGCCAGTGCATGCATTCGTGACCAGCACGCGATAGCGCCAAGAACAGTCCCGACGAAGGCAGCGATGATGCCGAGCGAAGTTGAGGTCGCATATCCCTGGTGAGCGTCGTGTCGCTGCCGGGCACAACACGACGATTCGTCCGGTGTGTGAATACAAATGAAGCCCACGAACGCCCGCTGTGTCGAAACCCGTGACACGCTCCACCCGGTATGCCTATTGACGATACTAATTAAAAAGCATGCCTGACATTGTACATGTAATTGCAAATCATTATAATAAGCGCAAATTCCTGGAGATTTCAATCTGAACCCTGCTGTTTGTGGACTCTCGTTTTTTCGCCGAAGAAGCAGAATCCTTCGCCTGATTCGCAAAGGAGCGAGTATGAAGTGGCCTTCCCGACTCACAGGCGGCAACTCCGAGCGCCGGCTCGCCTTGCCTGCCCTGCGCGCCCCTGGGGGTCATCGGCGTTGCTGACTCGACGCGGGTGCTGCGCTTCACGTCGCAGGTCTCAACACAAGTGTCCGTTCCCCGTCTCCCCCATCGCGCTCCCCCAGCGCTCCCCCGAGCAGTATGCTTCAATCTTCGTGGCGCCGCTCCGCGCCTCGACTTGCGCACGCCATCTTCTTCGCCCTGATGGTGAGCGCCACCGATGCGCAGTGCACGGAGACGTGCAACTACGCCTCCGATGGATACTGCAACGATGGCGGCCCAGGCGCGGTGTTTGCTGATTGCACGATTGGCACCGACTGCGCTGACTGCGGCCCTCGAGGGGCGTCGCCGTCGGGGACGAGCTGGTCGATTGTTTCGGGTGGATCGTATTGCGAGGTCACATCCAATGGGTTGTGCATCACCGATGGCAGCGAATCGTATAACGACAACGAGGCATGCACGATGCGAGCGGAAGTGACAATGAATATCACCGCCATCGAGTTCAACACCGAGAGCTGCTGCGATTATCTCACGATTGGGGGCAACACATTCTCCGGCACCCAAGGGCCAACGAATGTGCAAGTGACCGCCGGAACAACTGTGACCTGGTACAGCGACAGCTCGGTCACGGGTCCAGGCTTTGTGATCTGTATGCTCATACCACCACCAGCACGACCACCAGCACCACCGTCGCCACCAGCACCGCCGATGCCACCGCCAGCACCGCCAGCATCGCCGCCGCCACCGCCATCAGCGCCGCCGCCGGGATCACCACCGTATCCACCGGCACCACCGCCTTCACAACCGAGCCTCTGCTCGAATAATTATGGCAGCGGGTCGGAAGGCTGTTGGTACATCAACGACGGCCACTGCGACGATGGCGGGCCAGGGGCTGAATTCGGCGACTGCGACTTGGGCACAGACTGCTACGATTGTGGGATCCGCCTCTTGGAGTCCCCTCCGTCGCCCACATATCCACCGCTCTCGCCGTTGCCAGGCGGAGCGCTCATCATGGGAGGCGTGCCCGTCGTGCGCGTCGCCTTCTCCTTCCCCCCGCGGAATGTGACTCAGGAGGAAGTGGTCGAGTTCACGCGTACGGTGGTCGACGTTGCGCTCTGCACAACCCACCCAGTACGCTGCCAAGTATCTCGTGAGCTGACATCAACCAGCCCTGGATTCGTAGACAATCTAGGTCGGGAGTTTTCACAAGTGCTCGCGAGCACTATGACCTTTCGGCTCGCATTCCCCGAGTCCAACTTTAACGGCTCCGCTGGCTCGGTCGCCCCCGCCGCAGCGGGAGCGGCGCGCGCCAATGCGGTGCGCACGCTCTTCGCGTCTACGCCACTCACCGCGCCGGCGTATTCGGCAGACCGCAGCATCACTTTCGCCCTTTTGCTTGCCGGTGACGTCGCCGCGTTCACTGAGAGCGTGAATGGCGAGATTGCCGCCGCGATCGCGACCGCGGCGAGTATGAACGTGTCTGCCTGCACCGAGACGTGCGAGTGGGCCTCCGATGGCGATTGCGACGACGGCGGTCTGGGCACGGAGTACTCATCCTGCGCCATCGGCACCGACTGCACCGACTGCGGCATGCGCCAGCAAGTGGTTCTGAATGTTACGTCGTGCAGCGTCGTGACCTGTGGCACGGCCACCGGCGTCATCGTTGCCGTGCGTATCCGGACGCCCACAGAGACGGCAACCACGGTGCAGTCGAGGATCACCAGCGCCATTAGCAGCCCGAGCCTCGCAACCCTCATGCTCGCCAACGTCACCGGCGTACGCCGTGCCCGACGTCTCTCGGCTACCGTGATCGCGGTCCTGGCAGCACCGACCGTGATAGGCGGGAACTCCTTGCTCGGCGCATTCGGCGTCACCAGCCGACCCGACGCAACAATCACCTCCGCAGCTTTGCCGTACTACAAGCCACCCTCGCCCCCGCCTGCGCCTCCGCCTCCCGCAGCGCCACCGGGCCTGTGCTCGAACACGTGCGACGCCTCTGGCGTAGGGGGCACCCCGGGTGTGTGCAATGACGGCGCCTCCCCTGACCCGTTTCCTTTTAGGCAGCTCTGCCCGTTCGGCAGCGACTGCACTGACTGCGGCTCACGTGACTTTTGTCTCACCTGCTCGCTCGAGTGTCAGAGGCGCAACAATGCGCTGACCGAAACGAAGCGCGGCGATGGGTGCATGGCCTCCATGTATGGTGACACAATCTGCGACCCCAATTGCAACAACCGCGAGTGTGGCTACGACGCCGGCGCATGCACACTGAGCCAGATCCGGTCCGTGTGCATGGCCGAGCAGGATCTTGGTCGCACGGACTACAGTACGAAGCCGCAGGCGCTCGGGACCCTCGTTGGTGTGAGTGATGGCTCCTTCCGGCTACTCCTGCAAGAAAATAACTCGCATACCTCGAGCGCCTCAATGCTCGCCATGGGCCGCGTGCCGGTCGCGATCTCGCTCAACCTCTCGCCCATCCGCCTGGTGCTGCAGCAAGACTTCAACGAAAACTACATCTTCGCCGAGATGAGGTACACGCTGCAGTGGGCCGACCCACGCCTCGCTCGCTCACCGTGTGCGGGCGCACTTTCGGGGATGCTCTCGCTCGACTTTGAGCAGGGCCTGAGCGACATCGCGCGCGAGGCGGCGCGCGCGATGCGCTCCAAGTTTTGGGTGCCCTCGTTAATGCAGGTATTCGCCGTCCCTGGCTACCGTGGCATCGATGCATCCGCCGATTTCCATCTAGGTACGGAGACGATTCTTATAGATGGTGCGCCAGGATCGAGAGATGAAGGGCTAAGGGTCCCTATGCCAGTGCAGCCTTGGCTCGAAGGCTATGGGAGCAGCCTGCCGGCGCCCGCACCATCAGCAACGCTCTCGGGCGTCCTCCCGATCGCCAACCAGTTCACGTTGGGGCCACGCAACACGTCGGCATGTGTCGGTTGCGCCTCCTGGACGGGCGACATCGAGTTCCAGCTGCTCCAGTCGCACCACGTCTTCTTCTTCTATCCCTTTGACCAGCAGGAACTCACTGTGACCATAGAAGTGGCTGGGGCCTGGCTGTACGGCTGCGTGGGCACGGGCGCGGACTCGCCTGTGCTGGCCGCGATGGGCCTCACGGAGGAGAACAAGGACGAAGTGTTGCTGCCACCGACGGCCGAGTGGTACTTAGACGGACCTCTGTCCGAGACGGTGCGTGTGGCGCACCCATTCGAAAACGGAGTGGAGCAGGTGCACCGATGCGAGGTCGTTATGATGGCAAACCGCAACCCGACAGTGTTCATCTTCCGTGCGCTGCTCACGACGATCATTATCGTCTTCGGCTCCTTGCTGACGGCGATCTTCATGCATGCCGAAGAGCACAGCGGCGACCGCGCGTCGGTGCTGTACATCGCCTTCCTCATCTCGCTGACCAACATGGCGACGACCAACCTGGGCCTAGGAAAGGTCTCCTCGCTGCTCTGGTACGACCTCTTCAACCTTTCGCAGCTGCTTCTCTCGCTGATCGCGGTGGCCGAGACGATGGTGGTTCACCTCCTCTTCAAACATAACGCGGCTAAGCTCGCCACGCACATCGACTCTGTCTGCCGGCAAACGCTGCCGGCCCTTTACATCGGCGTGACGGCGGGCATCTTCATCTACGGCATTGGCCGTGGCCGAGAACTTTACACGAGCGTGGGCTTTGCGATCATGGGCATTTTCATCATCACTATGATCCCGGCAACCCTGTTCTTTGTTTGGGTTCGGCAGGGGCGCCTAGGGCGCTGGCAGGCAAAATGCATCAAGGAGCTCAAGAAGGCCAATCCCGCCGATGGCAAAGAGTACGACACGAGAGTGAGGCAGGTCTTCCACGCCTTCGACGTGGACGAAAGTGGCGAACTTGACACGGACGAGTTGCGCGACTTGTTCGTTGCCCTCCACCCGAAGATCTCTCGCGATGACCTGAGCGCTTGCATTCGGTGTATGTCCGGGTACGTCGATCCCTCTTCGGGTGTGCTCACGGAGCCCAAGTTTCTCGACGCGCTCATCGAGGGCGAACGTACACTGTCGCAACTCCTCAATGCCGGTCCCAAGGTCCCTAAGGTCCCTAAGGTGCGGATGGGGATCGGCTCTGTTCATTTCAGAGAGATCCCCGCATCGCCGGGTGATGAGCGCGAAGGCGTCTTCGAGGAGGATACCAAGGATACCACTCTCAAGGACAAGGAGCATCGCATCAAGAAGGAGAGATCCCATGTCACGATTGGCCCCGAAGGAAATCTACTTTCAAAGGCGCCGAGCTCGGCGTCAGCCGTCGCTACATCGGCGGCCCGCTTCCACGCAGGCGGCTCCGCCACGATGAATTCGGATGGCACCGAGCTGTTCACGTGGCTACTGTATGCCGCGGAGGTGAATGAGAGCTCTGTGGCCCTAGTTCTTGGCGACTTGCAAGAAGAGGGTGTGGAGTGCCTGAAGGACCTGCACATCCTCGCGGGGCTTCCGCACTTTGAGACGTGCGGCATCAAGGCACTCGACGTTGCCAAGATCCGCAAAGCGCTCACCACAGCGCTCACCGCCGATGGCCCGTCGCTTGTGACGATGCCAGGGTTGATGTCGTCGTCCACTTACACAGACTCCACAAAGGGGGCGTTCACCAAGGGCGACGCGGTCCTCTACCGTACGGGCCATGGCACGCAGATCCGCGCCGAGATTGTGCACGTGCTCACCGAGACGACGCCCCACTGTTACACGATTCGCTACGAGGGCCTGGGCAGGTTCATCGAGAAGCAGACCGAAGAGCATCGGCTCGCGATGGCCCCCGCATTGTCCATCCCCGAAGCTTCCGTCACCCCCTAGAGTTTCACACCCGAAGTCTTCACACCCAAAGTCTTCTCATCCAGAGTCGAGTCCCCTCGCCACTCACCGAGGAGCGCTGAAGAGCCAACTGCAGCTGTGAAGAGCCAACTTCATCTGTGAAGAGCCAACTGCAGCTGCTTGCAGCTGCTGGGGTGGCACGGCAGTGGCTGGCTCAAGAGGCTGGCAAGCTTGCAACGTAATCGAGTCGCAATCGTGATCTTCGTGGTCGGACCTCAGGGTCAGGCGGTCAGCTCAGGGGTCGGACTTCAGTGTCGGGACCTGGAGTGGGAACCTTCCACACTGGGCGCGTGGGGGGAGTGCGCAAGCGTGATATGCTAGTCCAAGGGTGCACCCAGACGCGGAACAGGGTGAGAGGGTGGGCTAAGGGTGGGCGTGGAGCATGCTCGACTCATGGCGGGGGATGCCCTTGGGGGGATGGGGGAGCCATGTGCATAGCAGGATCAAAGGGGCAGGATAAAGAGCCCAATAGCCTGGATCCGAGCACGAGCACAAATAGGCGCGAGCATGCTTCTACTTCACAGGGTCGCATCACGAGGGGGCGTGCGAGGGGGGCACCGTCGTTGGCATCGAAGACGCGGCGCACGAAGACGGCGGCCATACGACGGCGTCGCGCGCGAGGGCGCGAGAGCGGAGCAGGCAAGGGGGTGCAGGGGATGTGCGCGCGCGCATGTGGCTGGCTCCTCGGACTGTTTGTCGATTCCTACAATCCCTTTCACACGGAAAGTGTAACAGAAAGCCACCGTTCACAGCGACCTCCGCTTTTGCTTGGCTGCAACATTTTTTGCGATCCATAGCATCGCGTACCATGGCGATGAATCCCGGCCCTGCGGGCGCGCTCGCGCCGGTGCCGCCACCGCGACCGATGCCTGAGAGCCCAGTCGATGAACGGCGTGAACGCCTCATCCGTGCAGGCCTGAGAGACAAACATGGCAACTTATCTCCAGATTATGTGGAGTCCTGCACCATCTTCGATCACGTGGCAACCATCGCACCATCTCCAGCAAGCGGCGAACCAACCATCGACAGCGCCCGGTTCCAGGCGATAATGCGTCAGCGCGTGCCCGACTGGTCAGCACGTGCACTGCATGCTGCGTTCCAGGCCGCTGACGTCGATAGATCCACCTTGCTTAACCGTCACGAATTCGCGATGCTCCGTCGTGCTCTCGAGACCTTTGACCCCGCCCGCGACGCCGCAAACAACGATCTGATCGAGATTCGATGCCGCGCGCTCTTCGCCATGCATATGTCATCGGACAACGAGCTCAACGCGGCAGCTCGTCGAAAGCTAGTCGAGCGCGTCCGCGATCTTTGTGGGCGCTCCTCCCATGTGGACCGCGTGTTGGCAGCCCTGGGCTTGCCTTTGGACGACACGGCAGCGCCGATGACATACGCCCAGTTTGCCCAGGCGGTTCAGCAAGGCACACTGATGACTCTGGCCAGTCTCAACATCGGAGATCCACCAGCGACGGAGCGCACGACCTCCCTCAAAGTGGACGATCGTCAAGTGGTCATGGAGCAGGCCGCGGCCGGAGGCCCCCATCGCGCAGCGAGCAATATGGCAGGGCCCAAAGCGGTAGCTCCTGATATGCGCCTGGATCCGGAGCTGTGTCCCAACGCTGGAGACGACTGGCGCGGCGCGCTCGCCGCCCCTCGCGGTACCGAACGCTTCAGGATCGCGCAGCTCGTGGTCGAGAATGCGCGTGCGCTCTCGAATGAGATCTCCACGCAGCCCGACGTTGACCACCGCGACTGGATGCCTGGAAGCGCAGCGCTCGAACGTCTACTGGATAGACGTCGAACGCCTGAGTTGGCGCAACTTTCGCCTGAATATATGATCGGACGGTTGTGCGAACATGTAAAGCGCATCGCGATAGCGCAGCCGATGGTCGTGCAGGTCCCTGCTCCGGCCAAGGTGTTTGGGGATATCCACGGGCAGCTTCGCGACCTTCTGATGCTCTTCTGCCGGTACGGCTTCCCTTCGCATCACGGCGGCGACATCGAGACGACCTCGTACGTCTTCAACGGCGACTGGGTCGATCGTGGCGCACACCAGCTCGAGGTCGTCGTGCTCCTCTTCGCCCTCAAAACACTCTATCCCGCGCGCGTCTTCCTCATTCGGGGAAACCATGAGTTCCGCAGCCAGTCGGAGGGAATGGGCCTCCGAGGCTTTCGCCATCACGTGAAGCACCATCCAGCCTTCTCGACGATCCCCGACCGTGGGCTGGTGGGGGTGTACGAGAGGATACACGCGAGCTTCGATTGGCTTCCGCTCGCCGCACGCGTCGGTGGGGTGGTGCTCGTGCTTCACGGAGGCATCGGCGACGGCAGCTGGACGGTCGACGACCTCGCCGCTGTCAGACGGCCGTTGAGTGACGAATCGGATGCTGACGTGCCCCCATGCGCATCGCAAGCCCTTTGGAGTGATCCAGCTGATTCCGATGCGGTCATGGCCCACGGCGTGCACACACGCAACAGTACGAGTAAAGGTCTGAACATGCAGCATGTGGGTGCGGGGATCCCCGGGTTCGGTGCGGATGTGACACGCCGGTTCTGCGCACGCGAGGGCCTGAAGATGGTCGTCCGCTCACATCAGTTCGTGCCCGAAGGTGCCAAATACATGCATGGCGGACACCTGGTGACTCTCTTCTCGGCGCGGAACTACTGCGATGGGGAACAGAATGACTCGGCGCTTCTCCTCTTCGCAAATAATGAACTGGGGGAGCTTCTCGTGCGCGTCAAACGGCTCGCTCACCGTTTGACGCCGTATGACGCGTGAACAGGTGGTCAAGGGGGAGCAGTTCATGAGTGCTATCCGGACAGCAACCGGGAGCCGCGACACACTGAACAGGCGATGGCCGAGGGCCCCCTCGGTAGCTCTGCCCTTCGCTGCCGGCAGCTGAGACATGAGGCCAGCGCGTACCTCAGGGCCGAGGTCGGCACTGGCCAGGCACCGCTCTCAGTCCCACACCCCACACGGTGGCGTCTGTTCCATTCCGCGCGCTGGGATGGTGTCGGAGAGAAGTCGACGAAACGCCCGCACCCACGAGCCGTACTGCGCAGTCGAAGCATCCATGCATGATCGGATCTCTGAGATGTCGATCTGGCATCTCTATCCACGGCCACAACTCGGGCGCCGAACGAAACTCGACGAATTATATGATAATTACGAAACTCGACGAATTATATGATAATTACGAAACTCGACATGATTGTACTCGACATGATTGTGCACGACGCGTAGCCGGCTGACGCGATGAGGCGTGCACCGTGGTCGCGCGCGTTAAGACTTAGTTAAGAGAAAACCGGTCGTGGGGATTCCCGCTTGTGCGGGGATTGGAATGCGGAGCCGGAGGCCGGAGCGCGCGCACTCACCTAAACCTTTCCCACCGCAATTTAGGGGGTCCCGCCAATTGGTAGGGTAGCTTGTTCTGTTGTAAATTATGCTCTCTATTCGCCGCCTCGTCCTGTATGACGACGCGGGAATCTTCGCTCATCAGCATCATCAACACAGCTCCGACGCAATTCTCCTCCGCACCGGCGCCCACCGCGGCGCGCGTCGCGGCGCCCGTCGTGGCGCCCATCACGGCGCCTCGTTCTTCTCGGGCGAGTGTGGGTTTGCCGCGTGAAGTAGCCCAGGCACAAGCCCGAGACGCGGTGTGAGCATGCAAGCGCTCGCGACGGCGCAAAAGGGCAGCGTGCACACAGGGATACCCAGACCCGCCGCGACGATGCCCTTGGCGCCACCGAAGACCAAGGTCGATGCCACGGCACCGGAGCCGGCGAGGGCATACATTTCCAATTTAGGAACGAAGAAGACGCCGACGGCGAGGGAGGTGAGGGCCGCGTTGAAACCCCACAGCCCGTTGGCGATGTCGAAGTGCGACGCGCCCAGTACGGCGCCCGTACCGGTGCCGATTGCGGAGCCCATCAGCGTGAGCGCAGCGCACTGTGGGGAATAGACGCCGATGGCGCCGAGCATCATCGCGCCTGCGATCGGGTCGTTGACGACAAAGATCTGCGACACACCCACGAGAGGAGCGCAGAGCCAGTCGGTGATGCCGCCCACGACGGCGGATGGGTCAGGCGGCGGCGAGAACTCCCACAGCGGCCTGACGAAGGCGAGCACCGAGAGCGTCGCCATGTTGAAGGCGAGAGTGAACTGCGGCACTGCGCCACACGCCATCTTGAGAGGCACCGTGAGCAACGTGCTGCCGCCGGCGGCGACGGCGGCGGCGACCGCGGTGGGCAATGTCCACGCGTCCGTGCCCATGAAGACGGAGAAGGCGCATCCGACGAGGCAGCCGTTGTAGCCGGTCAGTCCGTTGGCGATGGCGCCCGAGTCAAGGTTGAAGACTTTGGCGGTCGTGGTAGCCGAAACCGTGCCAATGGTCGCCAGCGTGCCGAGCCACGGATCGCCCTTGAAGAGCGCGGCAAGCATCAACGCTCCGGAGGCTGCGCTGTTGCAGAAGACCACCTGCCCCACGCCTCGCAACACCTCATCAACAAACGGTGGCAGGCCGGGCTTGTTGGAATCAGAGGATGACGGTGGCGTTGCTTGAGGTGGGCTCGTTTTCGCGGGTGTAGACTTGGATGCGAGCGCCCGCACGGTATGGCCGGGATGACGTAGCGGCCCGTGCGCGAGCGGCACCTCCATCATTTTCAGCGCGCGCGGCCGGCCGCATCGAGTGAGCTGCACAGTTCCCCGCCACAGCATTCCTTGTTCGGCACGAGATTTGTCTCGAAATAGTTCGAGTGATCTCGCCGAGTGATCTCGCCACTTTTCAAGTCTCCTGAAACTTGAATTAAGCGACTTTGGCTTGAAACGGCCCGTGGCGTAGGTCGGACTTACGTTCACACGTTTGACACAAACATTCGCTATACAATACGATACTGGGCGAGGGGGAAGTCGAAGTGTACACGAGTCGTGAACAACCGTGTGGTGCTGCGGATCAACAGGACCAGGACATGTCTCAAGAGGGCGACTACGAGGGCTGGGCAACAGTAATGTCATGCAGTACAACGTCGCGGAGAGGGTACACGGCCGGCCCACCGCACGCGCGAAGACGTACGTGCGAGGTGCGACAAGCCGAGCCGGAGGTGTACATAAAGGTACATCGGCCTGGGAGTGTCCCTGATGGCCAGAACGTACTCGTGCGTGCATGCATGCGCGTCCTCGTGCATGCATGCTGGCGTCCTCGTGCGTGCATGCATGCTGGCGTCCTCGTGCATGCATGCATGCTGCGTCTTGCTGCGCGCGCGCTCACGCGCGATCGAGGCGGTACATAACGACATGACCGGCAAGCATCGTGACGCGCCGGACGCTCCAGCGATTCTCGTGCGTCGCCGCCGCCGAGAAGACGTCCGTGTCGATGTTTGTGAGGTACTCGAGGACATACGGTTCGCCCATCAAGAAAAATTCTCCGTTCATGGGCTTCTTCGCAAGCGTCTCTTGGAACTCGGGGTGGATGTCGACGATCACGACGGACTCGCGCGCGACGCGCATCATGTTGGCCAGCACGCGTTTACGCGCATCGCCCGGCATCTCGTGCATTGCGTACATGATCGTCACGACGTCGTAGCCCTGGGTATCGCCGTAAGTCTCCGCGTTGCCAAACGAGAAGGACAAGTCAGGCCGATGGAAGCGTGCGACGTTGAGCATCATGGGTGAGGTGTCGATGGCGTGGCCGCCTTCCATCGTCGAGAAGCCGACGCCACAGCAAAGGTCGAGCACCGTCTTGTCGGTCCCGATCATGTCGTGAGCCACCTTGCGGACATCCAAACCGCCATAGGATGCACGGTCGATGACCGCCGTGGCCAGTGGCGCCATGAGGGCGTGGAAAAAGCCGCCAAGCCCGATGTTGCCAAACGTGTGGATCTGCGGATTGTACCAGTACGGAACCGGTGCCGTTGTTCCCGTCGAGGACGCGGCATCCTTGGGCCGCGTCGTCACGGCCAGGTCCCCCGAGAGAACAGCACCCTTGGGCCGCGACGAACCCATTTTGATTGGTGGCTTGGCGGAGAAGCCAGAGGCGACCCGGGTGTGCATCGCAAGGAGCGTCACGATCGCGCCTGCCGTGCGCGAGAGCATTGTGCGCGAGGGCGTTGGGTTTAGCGCGGCGTTGATGACGAGCAGTCCATCCACTGTTCGCGAGTCGAGTATGGGCTCTCGCCGCGCAGACGGGTGTTTTCCAGTAAACTACCCCTTTAGCGATGAGTTATTAGGGTTTCGTTGATGGTATCCGTCTCAAAATGGCGTGGCGAGAAAATTTGACGAGTTTCGACATTGCACGTTCGTCAGGCAGTGAGCTTTCACGAATCCTTCCTGTCAGCGGCGTGGAAAGGTCGTCCAGAGAAAGGCGCGGTCCCGGTCGAACCCACAAGTCCCCGCGGCGTCCGAACAGTTTACGTCCGATCGGCGCGCGCCGCTCACGAGAAACGCAAGGAGAGGCGAGGCTTCTCTTCTACTGACTTCTGACAGATTTCACGATCGAGACATCGCATGCTCGGCTATCTAGACGAGACATGCTTACACAAATTAATTTCGTTTAGGGTAACTGTTCGGTCGAAACTCGAATAAACTCGTATAACTCCTTTGTGTAGCGCGTAGGATGTGGTCTCTGAAAAAGTAAATATAGAGGAACAAGCTTGTCATGTATTGCGGTGCGAGCCGCTCGCACCCTTCACGCACCTCAAACTGAAATTCATGTATCTCTCCGTCACCTCCGCCCGAGCTCCGCCACAAAATCGCCGAGGGCGCTCTCGACGCGCTGCTTGAGGTGCGCGAGCTCGGCCTGCACCGCCGGTCGCGCCGCCGACGACGGCGCGACTGTCCACTGCTCGCCTAGCTCATACGTAACGGCCGCTGCCGGTAGGCCGGATTTGGAAGGTCCGGTTGGGCAGATCTCGCTGTACAGCAGCTTGCCACGGGCCGCCGTCGTGGGCACCTCCCCCCCGGCTCCGGCGTCGTCCTGGGCACCCCAGCGCCACTCGATCTCGCACTTGAGCTCGAACGGCCGTTTCACCCTGCCGCGCATGCTGATGATCGACGCGTGCCCCTCGAGCGCCGCGACATTGCTCACCGAGATATTGGCCAAGCTCAGCCCCTCGAGCCGCCTCTGCACGTCGGCGAGGGCCCACGCGCTCACGTCGCGCTCCTCCCACGTGCCCGCGCTGTTCCAAGCACTGGCCGCGCTCGTTGGCGCAGTCGTGGGCGCCACCATGGGCACCGTCGGCATGGGCGCCGTCGTGGGCGTCGGCTTGGGCGCCGTCATGGGCGCCATCTCGAGCTTCTTGGGCGCCTTTTGGGCATCGAGGAGCGCTTTGGTTGCGGTGTCCACCTGTGGGAAGACGGGATGGCGCCGTGGTGAGCACTTGCATGCAATCAGACTCCACCTCCGATGGTTGCGGCGTTCACACCTGGTCGGTGCGGGCGAAGTACGATGTCTTGCTTCCGTCGGCGCGGACCTGATGAGGGAGGCAATCAGAGAGGCGATCAGAGGCGATCGGAGGCGATCAGAGGCCATCAGAGGCCTTCAATAGCCATCCGACCACAGATGTGCTACCTTGTACCCCCTGCAATCAGGGATACTCAGGGACACTCTGTGGCACTCAATGGCACTCTGTGGCACTGGGTGACACTCTGTGGTACTCTGTGGTACTCTGTGGAGCGTACCTTGTACCCTCTGCTGAAGCCCTCGAGCAAAGCTGCCTCGTCCTCGTCCTCCACCTCCAGCTTCGTCACCGCCGACTGCGATGCTCGACGCGCCTCCTCTTGCTGGCGCGCCTGATGAGGGACGCAATCAGTCGCAATCAGTCGCAATCAGTCGCAATCAGTCGCAATCAGTCGCAATCAGTCGCAATCAGTCGCAATCAGTCGCAATTAGCCGAAGCTCCTCTCGCTGTCGCGCACCTCCTCAGCCTTTCGCAGGTCCTCGTCCGCCTTTCGCTTGGCCTCGCGCTCCTCTTGGCGCGCTCTCTCCTTCGTTGCAGCCTTGAGCTTCGCCTGATGAGGGAGGCCATCAGAGGCCATCAGAGGCCATCCCAGGCCATCCGAGGCATGCGTGGCACACTCAGTGGCACACTCAGCGCCACTCACCTGCCCGAACTCCTCAAGTGTGAGTGGTGCAAGCTTATCAAGGGCCGCTCGCGCCTCCGCGTCCCCCGACGCCGCCGCGGACGCAAGTAGATCGATCGCGGGGTTCGGCGGCCCGCGTTGGCGTAGTGCGTCGCACTCCTGGCGCCACTCGTGCAGCAGCGCCGCCTCCTGCTTCGCGAGCGCCTGGGCCTTCGCCGCCTTCTCTCGCGCCTCGATCGCCGCTTCCTCTTTCGCGAGCCCTTCGAAAGCTTTGCCCATCATCGCACGTTCAGACGAGGCTTGCTCCTTGAGCTTGGCGAGCACGAGCTCGAGCGCGGCGCGCGCCTCCCGATTTTTCGGGTCCGCCTTGATCACGGCGGTCAGGTCGGCCTTGGCCTCGGCCAGCCTGCCCACGTGGGAGCACGCGACACCCCGTCGAAGCCGGGCCTTGACGAGGGAGGGATCGAGGTCCACGGCGGCGGACGCGGCGCGCAGGGCGCTCTCCCACTGCTGCGCTTTGACGTGACACGCGGCCAGGTTGTTGTGGCACGCGGCCAGCAGTGGCGACGCCGTGTCCGTCTCGCCCGGGTTGCTCTTCCACCACACGCGGAGGGCCGTCTTGGCCGCGTCGGATGTCAGCTTGGCGACGGCCTGCTCGTACGCCGCAGTGGCCGCGGCAAGGTCACCCGCGGTGAAATTTTCGTTGCCGAGCGCCTTGAGCTCGTTGGCCTTCGCGATCAGGCTGGCGACGCCATCGCCGGGCGCCGACTCGTCGTCGGAATCCATATCTACAGAAAGCGCCGTGAACTGACGTGTGAACGTTAACACGACAGACGCGACAACCGGTGCTACGGCACTGTGTGAAGAGACTACGCGCACCGCACCAAGAGACTACGAGTACCGCCGATGCAAACGACCAGATGCACCCCGCCCAAGTCCCGAAAGTCGCAAGGCTCTCAACCACCGTAATCTCAACACCATCTCAACACCAGGGATTCCCTTTGTGGGGATGGCACGGCACGTCGGCGAGCGAGGCTACGCCTGGTAGCTTGAGCAGGTCCATTTCGGTGCGTGCGTCACAACAAGTCTCATGAACCTGCGTGCAAGGTCATCCAAGCTCATCAGATCTCATTAGAGGTCATCAGAGGTCATCAAGTATGGGGTCTGACACACCTTGGTAAACAGCGGACGCGTGTCCGTCGGGTGTTGCGCACGGCGCACGTTGATGATGTGGCCGGACAGAGTAGAGGGCAGCGAGCCTACGAAACCGCCGGGCGCCTCGGCGCACACGATCTACGTCCAGATGGCGAGGGCAATCAGCGCCGAACAATCATTCATGCCCATTCACAGCCCATTCACAGCCCATTCATGGCCCCATCCACGGATGGCACTCAACGGCGAACAACAGCACTCAATGGCACTCAATGGCAATCCAATGGCACTCAGCGCACCTGCTCGAGGATGGCGAGCACGTCAGCCCAGAGCTTCTGTGGAAAGGCGGAGAGCGCGAGCACGAGCGGAGGTTGCGCGAGATCGTCGACGAACACCAGCTTGTACCCGCCCAGCTGCGCGAGCGGCTTGAACCAGCTGCGTCCGAACTCGTGCGAACTCGTCATCAGTCGTCATCAGTCGTCATCAGTGGTCATCAGTGGTCATCAGTGGTCATCAGTGGTCATCAGTGGTCATCAGTCGTCCGAACTCGTGCGTGGCGACGAAGACAATCAATTGCAATCAATTGCAATCAATTGCAATCAATTGCAATCAATTGCAATCAATGGCAATCAATGGCAATCAATTGCATCCGTTTCAATCAGCGCACCTGCGTTCGAGCTCGTCCGTGGCGACGAAGACCGTGGCGCCGTTGACGAACCCCTCGTCCTTCGCCAGCTGTCCGAAGAATTCGGTCGTCATCTTGCCGCCGAAGACGGCCGCGTAGCTGATGAGGGAGGCAATCAGTGGTCATCAGGGGTCATCAGGGGTCATCAGTCGTCATCTTGCCGCCGAAGATTGCATGTACGCACGCCTTGTCGACAACGGCCTTGTCGCCACGGCGCACGTGCATCGCCGCGTACGAAGGGCCAAGAGGTGCCGCCGCCTCGCGCGCCGCACGCACGAGTGTCGGGTGGTACCTGATGAGGGAGGCAATCAGCATGCAATCAGTCTCTCGCGCCGCATGCATGAGTGTCGGGTGGTACTTGATGAGAGACTGATTGCAAGCGGATTGCATGCTGTGAGAGAGAAGGCGCCGTATAGACGGCAATCAGAGGCAATCAGAGGCCCACCAGAGGCCCATCAGAGGGCCATCAGAGGCCCATCAGAGGCCCATGAGCGAAGGCCAGAGGGGAGACTAGTTATGGATTCAGCGTACGCTATCAGCTTGTACATCTCGAGCGCGATCTCCTCGGGCAACGGCCACGTCCAAAAAAGGCAACAGGTGACCCGGAGCAGACCGACGTCGCTGCCCGCGTGGTCGCGCACCCAGACCTCGCGCGACCAGCGAGGCATGCCGCGCCTCCGATGAGGCTGCCCTTCGCCCGAGAGCGTCACCGTCGACCGATCGGCCGCAGCGAGCGCGGGTGCGAGCAGCCCATCGACGCTGCCATGCTCATCCTCGCAGAGGACGCGCACGCCGAGCCGGGCGAGGGTGCTCAGGTCGAGCAGCCTCGCCACGCTCACGCGCGCGTCGCCCCGACGCCGTACCCACGCAAACGGCGGCACGATCAGCGTCCTGTTGAGCAGCCGCGCCATGTCCAAGGCGCAGAGCAAGTTGAGGATCTGATTATTCCACCCGTTGTCGGTGACGTACGTGAAGAAGCGCTCGGAGCTCGCGTCGACGATGCTCAGGGAGCCGTCCGCGCGCACGACCGCCGGCATCCCCGTGGAGGGCACGAACTGGCCCGCACGGCCCGACGTGACTTTGTCGATGAAGTCCGTGTTCATCGTATGCGCAAAGGTAGAGAGCGGCGTGCCCAGCGGCTCGTCGCACTCAGCCTCAGCATCTGCCGCCACTCCAGTGCTTAGGAGCAGCAGACAGATCAGTTGCATGAGGGTTCGCACTCCCGCGGCGCGGGGTTCTCGATCTGTGAAGAGCGAAAGGGAGGGGGACAGGAGCCGCGTGCGTGCGTGCGTGCGTGCGTGGCCGGTCGAGGAGTTCCACGAAGTTCACGTTCACGTTTAAATTGCCATCTCGGCAAGACGCACTACCACATAATGTACGACGACAACTTTAAGTTCCCGGAGACAGTCTGGAGTCTGGCTATCTGGGTACAAAGATTGTCCAAGACACCTATTGACCCTGTGGACCCGAGCATGAACCGACAGAGTAGAACCGACTGACAGCGTTAACGACCTTACACAAGCATGCCACACAAGATCAACCCTTTATGTCTCCGGTTAGTCTCCGGTTAGTCTCCGGTAGCCCACTGGGCAAGCTCGCCGTCGAGCTCAAAGCTGTCTGGCTCGAATGCTAGCTGCGCTGCTCCCCAGTCTATCGCGATGCCTGTGCTCAGAAGACAATCACTTTCGCTGCCCCACTGGCGAAGCTCGGCACCTAGCTCGGCAACGAGATCGAAGCTTCCTGCTTGCGGTGTTTCCCTTCCCGTCCCCGGCATGGTCAACGCGAACGGGGGCAGGGAACGGTAGGCATCGCGTTCCTGGTGCGCCACTCCCGATCCTGTCGGCGGGAGCGGCGGTAAGGTGGAAGGAGCGGGCTCAAGTCCCTGCGCGGAAGGAGCGGGCTTAAGTCCCTGGTTGGAAAGAGCGGCCCGAGCCTCATTAGCCTTTCGTCTCCGCTTGGAAGCAGGCGACATGGACATGTGTGACCGCTCCCATTCGTCGACGATGTCGAGCAAGAAGTCGCAATTGGACGAGTCCTTCACCGCAGCGATAATGTCTCTCACCAAGAGCGTGGTGCGTTTCTCGGCAATCATAAACTGTGCCGCACGCGCCGTGATGAGGCGCAGGAACACTCTAGTAGCATAGGCCATGAGATAAACTGCATTGGCGGAGACCATTCGTGGGCTCCCGAATATCGTAGGCCTCTTCATGATCCTCTTGACTCTGACGATGGGCCACTCGTTGAGGATGCGCTTCTCCCACAAATGGTCGCTTTTGTCCGCCACCCGCATTTCGAGCTCGAGCTTTGTGGACTCGAGGAACTTACGAGTGAACTCGGCTTCTTGCTCGCTCTTCTGGCGCGCCTTGTGGATTGGGCCGAACGAGGGCAAGATCTTCATCATTGGTCTCTTCTGCACGGTTCTTCTCCCCGCACGGAGGTATTGCACGGAGGTATTAGGCAATTCCGGCAGAACTTAGGAACGCGCAACGCGAGATGTTCTCTACTATTTTAGGAAAAGGTTTATCTCCTGTTGCGCGATCCTAAGTTCTGGGAGAAGCGCATCTCCCGCAAACTAAATTGATCTCATCCGAATCTGCTGTCGCAGCGCAAGAGCTATCCAAAAGAGGTGCTGTATGCATCTGGATGTATTGTTGGTGACAATTGGTTGGTGGGAAAAGCTGCATCTCCCTCATGGTCTCCGTTCGCTCGTTCCTGGAAGCATGCGCAAATGCCTCACCTCTCTCCGCCATGGTGCGCCTCCGCCTACGGTAACCTCTCCCACTGACCTCTCCCCGCCTTGGTGCGCCCCCGCCTCTTGCCGCCTCGCCCGGTCCGTGCCTTGCTGCGTCGCTCGGCCGAGTCCGCCACGGCGACCGCCCCGCGCGCCTCAGTCGCCTGTGCGTACGCAATCAGACGCAATCAGACGCAATCAGACGCAATCAGACGCAATCAGACGCAATCAGACGCAATCAGACGCAATCAGACGCGTCGCACGCAGATGGTTGACAGATGGTCCACGGATCGGCAGCATCACCTGGCCGTAGATCCACCGGCCGAGGCAATCAGCCTGCAATCAGCCTGCAATCAGCCTGCAATCAGCCTGCAATCAGCCTGCAATCAGCCTGCAATCAGCATCACCTGGCCGTAGATCCACCGGCCGAGGCAATCAGCCTGCAATCAGCCTGCAATCAGCCTGCAATCAGCCTGCAATCAGCCTGCAATCAGCATCACCTGGCCGTAGATCCACCGGCCGAGGCAATCAGCCTGCAATCAGCCTGCAATCAGCCTGCAATCAGCGTGCAATCAGCATCACCTGGCCGTAGATCCACCGGCCGAAGTAGCTCGCGTCGCCGTGCCTGCCCAGCACAGGGCGCGATAGAATGTCAAAAGCACTCAGGTGCACTCAGGTGCACTCAAAGAGCCAACAGTGCTATCCACAGTGCTCACCTGTTCACAAAGAGCGCGGTCAACTTAAACTTGTGATGACCAGATGACGTGGCGTTGAGGACCGTAAGGCGCACGCCGCAGCGCCGCCGGGTGCTCTCACGCAACGCCTCTGCCGTTGGAGGCTGCTGTTGGATCCGCACGGAAAAGTAGACGAGATCGAGAGGCGAGATGCGCTCGAGATTGTGCGCGTCGATCACGAGCGGCTCGCATGCACACTGGTGCATGCAATCGACACGGACGGAGCCCATGTGCTCATAGCTCTTCAGGTAGCCAATCCCGACTCGGTTAGCCACGCTCGTCGTGTCGCCGAGAGCGTACGAGAAGGTGCACTGCGCGTGGCATGCGCAGTCCAACCAGACGCACTCAGACGCACTCAGACGCACTCAGACGCACTCAGACGCACTCAGACGCACTCAGACGCACTCAGACGCACTCAGACGCACTCAGACGCAATCAGACGCACTCAGACGCACTCAGCCGCACTCAGACGCACTCAGACGCACTCAGACGCACTCAGACGCACTCAGACGCACTCAGACGCACTCAGACGCACTCAGATGCCAATAAAGACAATCAAAAGCCATCCGAGCTCATCAGGGCTCATTAAGGCTCATCAGAGCCACTCATTGCGGCCACGTGCACCTGCGCGCCCACGACGGCGCTCAACCAGCCGGGTTTTGGCACGCCGGAAGGCGAACGCTCGACGGCGTACGCCCAGCCGATACAACCCTCACGCTCGACCAAGGCATGCAACGAGTCCGCATCATGGCACTCCAGCCGGCGAGCCTCCGCGCCGGCGACGTTGGGTAGCATGGGCTGCGGCGGCAGCGTCCGAATGCCGCCGGGCCGTGCACACGTGGCCAGGGCGTCTGTGGAATTGGCATCGCCTAATTTGGCATTGAGGGGCTTCACCGAGCGCCCCGCCGCGAAACGCACGGCGTCGTCGTGGGCGAGGGCAATCAGAGCTGAGGGTGACATCGAGGGCGACGACGTGGGCGTGGGCACCACGGGTTCGTCATGGGCGGCATGCATCGGAGCTCCGGTGAGCTCGAGCATCAGGAGCGCCGTCTTGAGCAGATGGACGAGGCCGTGAGCAAGGATCGCATGCCCATAATTGGAAGGGTGGATCCGGTCGTAATAGAGCTCATGCAGGCGCAGCCCGCCAAACGTACGGTTGGCCTTCATCGCGTGCCAGATGACGTTACGCAGCGAGATTGAGGGCAGATCGTAATACCTCGCGAGCATCTCGAGCGAGTCTTCATTCGCAGTGTGGCCCCATTGCTTGTGATAGCTGAACGCGAGGTCGGACGCGTGCGCGAGCGGCGCGGCGGGCACCGTGCGCCCGCGCTGCCCCTCATTCGGCCAGCGCGCGTACCAAGATTTGGGCGTCTCCATCGTCCAAAACGGGAATGCATGCACGAAGACGACGGCGGGTGCCGACGGAAAGCCGAGCACTTGGCGCAGCATGCGTTCGACCGACTCACGGCCCAGCTCGCACGGATCCGGCTGCCCGGACGAGGCGCCCTCGCGCCGAGCACGCCCGCACATGTTCGCCGAGGCTTCGAGGAGAACGAGGTCGACGGTCGGAGGTACGTGAAGCGAGAGGCACTGCTCCATGTAGCCTGGCGGCACGGCGGGCATGGCGGCGTTAATGTGGCCGACGTGGCCGGGGAAGCGCGACTGCAGCCACCGCTGCAGCTTGCGGTGGTAGAGGCCGCTCTGATCCGGGCGTACGCGCGACGACGACCCCGCCGACACGGAGCCGCCCAGCACCGCGATGCTCACATTGTTGCCCGCCCGCAGCTTGGCGGCGAAGCAGCGTAGGCGGTTGAGGCCGCCCTCGTGCGAGACGGCGCGTCGCAAGTGTGCGAGATTTAATACGCCCGCAGGAAGGTCGTCTCCAAGCAAAGGAAGCGACGCGAGCTCGCGAAAGAGAGCGCTAGCGACATCCATTTCTTTGATTTTTTCCGTTGAAGTGAATTGTGCATGCAATCCGCTTTGTGTCAGAAACACACGGTGAAACCGCCTTCTCCCTTCCTTCTCCCGCTCCCACGCGCCCATTTGTCTCACATCCCACGTCCATCAAGAGTCTTCACAGCCTTGTTCGCCCCCTTCACACCGGGAGTCGTCAGTGGTCGACCGCCGGTTCACGCAGCGGCGCGCGTGCGCGTGCGCGCGATGCATCGCGCCCAGTCCGCGCCCGATCCGAAGTATGTGCGGGAGGTCTCCATCCTGTCCCGCTTCTCCTTTGGGGAGATTACCCGAGAGGACGTGCGTCCGGCGGTGCGGCTCGACGACGTTGCCCGGCCTCAGCTCAAGCAATTCGAGCCTTCGGCGGGGTTGCCTGGCAGCCGGAAGACGCTGAGGAAGAGCAAGAGTTCTGAGACGCTGAGGAAGAGCAAGAATTCTGAGCTGGACCCGCCGCGCACCGCGTCAGTGCACGTGGCACGGCCGCAGGCAGATCGGCTCAACACCACCGGCTTCCACGACGAGCGCCACCGCGGCCACTCATCCGGGGCGATGCTGCACGTCGAGGCGTTCGAGTTTGAGGCGCCACCGCAGTCGGCGGCGATGCGGCACGGCATCTCGACTCCGACGCTCGCACCGGCCGCGCTCCGCCACCGCCGGCCCGGCAGCAGGCCCAGTGCCATGGCGGGAGCCATGCTGCCATCGCTCTCGTGGCCGGCCGGAGCCGCGCCCGCGGCGGCCACGGGCCTGCTCCTGGGGAAAGGCGCGCTCCCGCCGACGGACGCGCAGCAGATGGCGGCACAGCCGGACGCGCGTGACGAGTTACGGTCCGCGCCACGCTCGACGCCCAAATCGAGTCCACGTGGCCTCGATGGACTCGAGCCTGCCCCTACCGCCAACGCCGCCAACGCCGCCGCCGCCGCCGTCGCCGCCGTCGCCGTCGTCGCAGCAGCAGCAGGATCAGCCGCAGCAGCGGCATTCGCCGCAGCCGCCACATCAGCCTCGCCGCATCAGCCTCGCCGGCAGGCGCCAGTGCCTAATATGGCAGTGTCCTTAGGATCGCATTCCCCTTCGCCCGTGCCCTCCTCGTCAGCCTCGCCCATGCCGCTCAAGCGGATGTCGGCCCGGGCGGCAGACGAGCCCGATCGCACGGAATCTCCATCGGTCTCTCCGTCGGTGTCACCATCTCGTCGGACCTCGACCGTCGAGATGTCTCCGTCGGTGTCACCATCTCGTCGGACCTCGACCGTCGAGATGGATTCGTTGGGTTCGTCACCATCTCGTCGGACCTCGACCGTCGAGATGGATTCGTTGGGTTCGTCACCGTCGGCGTGGAAGCGCGCCAAGATCAAGACTGTGCGCACGAGACGGCGCGCTCGAGATAGCGCCCCGATGACCTCTAATTGACCTCTGATTGACCTCTGATTGACCTTCAATCGCAGATGCGCCCGAGTCGGCGCTACTCGATCTTCGATCGCATCTTGCGCCCCGTCAACCGCTGGCAGCGAACGGTAATTACCACCTGATGGTCGCTGATTGCTCCCTGACAGCCACTGGTTGCCACTGATTGTCACTGATGTATCATCGACTGTCACTGATTTGTGGCAATCAGTGGCGGTCAGGGCCATGGATCCGTCACTGATTCGTCACTGATTACCGTCATCAGGTCCTTACAACCGCCTTCCTAACTCGGCTCGCGAATGATTCGTCACTGATTACCGTCATCAGGTCCTTACAACCGCCTTCCTAACTCGGCTCGCGAATGATTCGTCACTGATTACCGTCATCAGGTCCTTACAACCGCCTTCCTAACTCGGCTCGCGAAACGGATCCATCTGCTCAAGAAGCTTCGCGCCATCTTCGCCACCATCATCGTGCCGCATAGGAAGAAGCTTGCCATTTTAAGGCCGCTCAAGATGTTCGCCTCCCTCTCGTACCGCGAAGTCTACGCGCTCGCGGGCATGATGAAGCTCAAGCTACTGCCTCGGTGCGCACCAGCAGAGTGCCTCTGGTGATCTCTGATGACCTCTGATGACCTCGGAGTGCGTCTGAGTGCGTCTGATTGCCTCACCGATTGCAGGTACGCCAAGGCCCTGCGTGCCGGGTGCGCGCCGTCCGCCTTCTACGTCGTAGTCTGGGGCGGTTTGCATTTCATTGGCGGTCGAGAAGATGGGCTGCCTCAGACCGTAGGTGTGGGCGAGAGCTTCGGTGGCGGGCATCTCGCCTCGCCGCTCAATCTGGGCGACATCAAGGGGGACAGCAAGGGGGACGGCGCCGTAGCGGGCTCGCACAGAGGGCAACTGTCGGTGTCTCCGGGGCGCGAGGTCATGGGCGGAGGGCAATCTCCGGGGCGCGAGATCGCGTCGAATGACGTACCTCTCGAGCCATTCGATCTGCAGGCCGCCGAGCCGACCCTGCTGCTCAGCCTGCGAGTGAGTGATGTCGATACGATCCTCCATCCGACTGAGTGCATGCTGATGGCCTCCCTCATTGCATGCAGGTGAGTGATGTCGATACGATCCTCCATCCGACTGAGTGCATGCTGATGACCTCCCTCATTGCATGCAGGTGAGTGATGTCGATACGATCCTCCATCCGACTGAGTGCATGCTGATGGCCTCCCTCATTGCATGCTGATGGCTCCCTCATTGCATGCTGATGGCCTCCCTGATCGCAGGTGAGTGATGTGGATACAATCCTCCATCCGTGGTTCATTACTCTGCAGAAGCAGTACGTGCCGCCTTGGAGTGCACCGCCTTGAGTGCACCGCCTTGAGTGCGCCGCCTTGGAGTGCGCCGCCTTGGAGTGCGACCCTAAATGGACTCTCTGATGGCCCCCATCATCAGGTACGTGAGTAGCCAGCTCAAGTTTGATATGCTCATCAGGGCGCCTGCCTTCGCGCGTGCGGGCGTTGAGTTGGTCGATCAGCTCGCCTCATGCTTCGTGCTGCACCGAGCGCCTTCAGGAGCGACGCTCTACCACGCCGGAGACCGACCAAACGGCGCGTTCTTGCTAATCGAGGGCACGGTCGATCTCTTCGCACCTCCGAGATTGAACCTGAGCGGTCCGAGGAGCTTTGAGGACACTCAGCCGAGTCTAGTGATGCGTCGATCTCAGCTGAGCGAGTGCGCGTGGGTTGGCGAAGGTACGTTGATGACCGCTGAATGCCACTGTTTGCGACCGATGACCACTGATGAGCTCTGATTGCCCCCCTCATCAGGTGCTCTGTTCCACGGGCGCGAGCCACCGGGCAGCCGTGATGACGGGCCAGGCAAGGGCTACCGCCGCTCGCACACTGCCCGGGCCGCCCGTGCGTGCCAGATGCTGCGCCTGCCGCAGGCGTCCTTCGCGCGCTTCGAGCAACTCGCTACGGTCCTGCTGCCCATGCTGCGCACCCACGACAAGCGGCTCGAAGAGCTCGTGGCCGACCCCCCACCCAAATTTGGGCATGCGACGAAACGGGTCGAGGCGGCGGGGGAGGATGCGGGCCTGAAGGAGATGCAGCAGTTCGCGCACGAAGCCGCTCTGGCAGCGCGCGTACGGGAGTTTGATATTGTCCGTTACATTGATTGCCATTGATTGCCATTGATTGCATGCACCTGAGTGTCCCTAACTAGGGAGTTTGATATTGTCCGTTACATGCACCTGAGTGTCCCTAACCCGATGCGCTCGGAGTGCCACTGATGGACATGGGTTGCCACTGATGGCCACTGATGGCCACTGATTGCCATGGTTTGCCACTGATGGCCACTGATTGCCATGGTTTGCCACTGATGGCCACTGATTGCCATGGTTTGCCGCAGGCGGAGGCGCACAGGCGCTTCGAGCAGAGCCAGCACCGCGACTTGAAGGCCACGTTCATCTACAACCTCGCGTCCGCCTACGACCGCATCGACCGGTACAAGCGCCTGCAAGAGGGGGAGAAGGCGCCGCGCTCGGCTTCGCTCCAAAAGGGGAGCTCTCCGAGAAAGGCAACTGCCACGCCCCAATCCCTCGTCGCTGGCCCGAGCCATGCTGCCCCTACGCCAGCACCTACGGTGTAGCCATGCTGCGATGAACACACTTCATACACATGTATCTGGTGGCCTCATGTGGCCATCCTTCTAGATCCGGAGTAGAGGACTGAGGAGAACTTACAGCATTCTTGCTCACCTAGCATTTCACGAGTCTGCAGCAGAAAATCATTCGAGATTTGATCCAGTGACCCACACCTCCCCATGCCATGCTCTTCGTTTCCCGTCGGGGTGCGTAGGCATAAGTTTCGATCTTCTTCATTCCTATGATTCATTGCGGACTTCGCCGAAAAACGCGCGACGTCCTGCTGGGGAGAGGCGCGACGGGCGTTCGCCGAAGCGAAGCGCAGCGCGCGCCGCGCCGCACGTGAGGTACCAGCCTGTACGTAATGGAGGGCCTGAGCGAATACGAGCAGCAACGGCTGGCTCACATAAGGCGCAACCACGAGATGCTCGTCCGGCTCGGGCTTGTCGACGCCGACTCAAAGCCGATCTTCTGTGCTTCCGCCAAGGGGAAGATGATTGCCAAGGGGCCGACGAAGCAGCGCACAAAGCTGCCTGCTGTGCCGCCGGAGAGCCTGCGCCGCTCGAGCCGCAAGCGTGGCGACAACCCCGAGTACGGCCCTGAGGTGGTCGACTCGTATGGTGACGAGGATGAAGAGGTCTCGGGAAAGAAGCGCAAGCTCGATCCGGAGAGAAATGGGAAACTTGGCGCCAAGGACGACGAGGCTGCGGTGCAAGCCGACATGCTCGAAGCTGCCACCGAATTCTTGCGTGCGGCGCGCGAGGCGCTCTTGCAGTTTGTCTCCTCGGCGGATGGCGAGGCGCCCGCCACGGCCGAAGGCTGGCACGCCGAGGCCGTGCAGCGCTGGGGGCCCCAAGTGGGCGGCGAGACTGGGGATGAGCGCGACTGGGAGACCTACGTGTCCTCGCGCCTCTCAAAGCCGCCGCCCACGAGCTCACTCGACCTGCTCCAAGAGTACTATGCGGCCGACACGTGGCAACTGCTCTGCTGCTGCGTGCTGATGACGCGCTGCTCGTCGTGGGCGACGAAGCACAGGTGCATCTCCGGCTTCTTCGAGGCGTTTCCCACACCGTCGGCCTTTCTTAGCAAGGTGGTCCTCGCCGGAGAGACGGCCGATCTCAAGCCGATCATTCACTCACTCGGCCTCTTCGACGACCGGCTCAAGAGCCTCGTCAACGTCACACGGGCCTTCCTCTTTGGCGACGATGCCTTTGAGGTGGGCCTCGAAGGCGAGCACCTGATGGCCACTGATGGCCTCTGATGACCACTGATTGCCTCCCTCATCAGGTTGGCCTCCAAGGCGAGCACAAGATTAAGGGCGTGGGCGAGTTCGGCTACCACTCGTGGCTCATCTTCTGCCGTGACGAGGGCGCGACGCTCAAGGCGACGGACGAGACGCTCAAGGGCTTTTGCCGCTGGCGGTCCCGGCATGCGCAGGCCGAAGAGACATGTAAGAACGCCACGGCTTCGTGATCGGTGCTCCGCTGTACATGCTGTGCACGTACACAGCTCCGTTCGCGCGTGCGTTCGGTATTGTGACAGCGACCAGTGCGTGAGGGTTGAGGGTTGAGGTACTATTCGTCATCGAAGGTCGGGTGTCGGCGACGTGGCGCTAACGAAATTGCACTACGCTATGGAGTTGACAATCTCTATGATCTCTAATGAAGTCACGATGGATTAAAGAGGCGAAGTTGCTCCATACCGAACGCTCACATCAACTCGGGCCGTGACTCGTGCATCGGAGAGGCGGGGCGCCGTCCGTTGGCCGTCCGCGGGCGCGCCGGCGCCAATGGCAATGGGCATGGCCGCCCGGACCGCTCCCGGTCCGGGATAATAACTGTCCGCGTCCCGCCCTTAATTACCCGCCCTATGCGACGCGTGCGGTACAGCTCAGCTGTACTGTAGGTGAAGCGATTACAGCGTCCGCAAGTAATGACTAATGTTCGAGAGGTCTCCCGAAGGTAGGTCTTAATCATTACTTACAGTGATCAGTGTGTGTGGCCCGAGGATGCCATGCCATCACGTCCCGCGCGACAATCTCGCGCAACGGGCACCGCTCTTGATCGTGGACGGAATCGGAGAAGACACGCCGACCACCTCAACAGCCATCTCAACGTGACCTACGATTCCGGCCGTGATTCGATCTCCCGGCACGAGGCTCCCCACACCCGAAGGTGTGCCAGTGACTATCAAATCTCCGGGCTCGAGCGTCATGATTCTCGAGATGAAGGCAATGAGCGAAGGTACCGAGTGGATCATCGCGCCCGCCTCGCACGCTTGCCGCCGCTGCCCGTTGACGTCCAGCCACATGCGCAGTGTACGCCAATCCTCTCCCGCCTCAAGCTCAAATGGGTCCGAGAGAGGCAGGAAGGTGTCGTACGACTTGCTCACCGTCCACGGCATCCCCTTGTCCTTAGCGGCCGTCTGCTCATCGCGCTCGGTGATATCGAGCGCGAGCATATACCCGGCGATGGCGCCCATCGCGTCTCCCTCCGAGACGTCCTTGACCGTCTTTCCAATGATGACGGCCAGCTCAAGCTCGTGGTGGATGCCATTTCTGACGGGAAACCTTGCTCCCGTACGCCGTGGCGGCAGCACAAGTTGCGTACCAGGGAACGCGTACGACGTGGTAGGCTTCAGGAACAGTACCGGCTCCGGCTCCTCCTCCGCTTTCCAAGAGGGCCCGAGCTGAACCAACTCCGTGATGTGATCGCGATAGTTCTTTCCCACGCAGACCGCTTTTCTGCCCGCGCGCACCAAGCGCGAGAGCAGTTGGCGCCGGCGGTGATGGTAGAGCACAGCTGCTGCAACGATGGTGGCGCCCACGATAAGCGCGGCCTTCATCTCACGCGCGAGGCACTTGTCGAGGCCGCCGGAGCATGGATGAGGGCAGCCTCCGCGTTGTGATGAGGCCGCGTTGCGTTTTGTCGCCGCAAAGACTGCGCTAAAGAGAGTTTCGGTGTTTGAAAATTTACCTGCTACTTTAGGGGGGGTCGTGGTACGCCGTGTCACGGCTTGGCATGTAATCTTTCGGCTCGACAGAGCGCCCGATCATGCTCACCGTCGAGAGCCGCTGGACGCGCTCCATCCCGGTGCTGGTGCTAGCGGCGGTGCTCGCTGCGGTCGCGCTCTCGGCCCTTCCGAGCTGGGACGCGGGCTTCGGCTCTGGTCCGTTCACGGCAGGGATGACCATCACCGGGAAGGTGACAACGGAGCCGGTCGGAATCTACATGGGCCGAGACTTCTTCTCATGGACGGGCCGCTTTGACGTCTTCGACATGGCTACGGATAGGGTTGCATACACGGTCACCGGCAAGCTCATCTCGATTCGCAAGCGCGTCGTCATCTCCGACGCGGCCACCGGCGTCCCCGTCGCGATCGTGCAGAAGTGCCTCTCTTGCCTGCAAAAGGTGTATGAGATCTACCGTTGGAAAGAGTCGTTCCCGGGGCAGTTGGCCACCGAGAAGGACGATTCCGACAAGCAGGCGCCGCTCTGTGCGCGATCGATGCTCCAACTCTCTCTCTCTCTTTTCTCTCTCTCTCTCTCTCTCTCTCTCTCTCTCTCTCTCTCTCTTCTCTCTCTCTCTCTCTCTCTCTCTCTCTCTCTCTCTCTCTCTCTCTCTCTCTCTCTCTCTTGGCCCTCTCCGTGCCCTCCCACTCCCACTCTCGCTCCCACACCCACGGCTCACCCACGGCCGACGGGTCTTCGAGTTCAGAGGGTAGCCGACCAACCTTATTCGAGTCACGCCCGCTCAGATCGCTACGGCTGGGTGCAGAAGCAGTTCTGGGCCGTCATGCCTAAGTACATCTACGCGATCGATCAGGGGTCCAAGGACCCCACACCCACCCTCGAGGCCTACGAACGCTTTCAGATGAGCCCCTTGGCCCCACAGACGATCGACGTGGTGGCCTACGGCAAGAGCGCGGGCGAGAAGCCCATACTGGCGTCCATCGGCAAGCCGCGCAACTACCTGTCGCACAAACTCGCCTCATGGCTCGTCGACATCTCGGCGCCCTCGGGGATGGACGAGGTGGGGATGCTTGCGCTCGCGATAGGCATCAACAACATCATGGAGGAAGTCGAGGAGGAGAATAATCACTGAGGCACAGTTGTAAGAGTGTTCAAATTTTAGTGTTCAACTAGTGTTCAAATGTGTATGGTGAGTCAGTCGGAGTGTGTCAGAAAGTATGGTGTTATGGTGTCACCAGTTATGAGAGTGTAACCAGATAGCCCCAGGATTCTCGTATACAGTGAAACTTTATGGTGTCAATGTCAACAATGGTGTGTATCTTAGCAACCGGGAAAAAATTGGGATGGACCAGTTTGTGTGGGACGTCCCAGCTTGGGTGGTGTGTCCCGGAGAGGGAGTGGGATGACCCACCGGTGGGTCATCCCACTCTTTCATGGGACGCCCCA
>Ga0210239_100545_pt1 | contig 33331 bp, 32 predicted proteins | sample ChrtobMetP5a_0mM_FD_155451 | JGI IMG/M metagenome (GOLD analysis project Ga0210239, IMG submission 155451) | Chrysochromulina tobin associated microbial communities from unialgal haptophyte culture, Seattle, Washington, United States - P5a_0mM | ecosystem: Host-associated > Algae > Haptophytes >... | reverse complement strand
CCGCCGCCCTTACCGCCGCCGCCCACACCACCGCCGCCGATGCCACCCGGGGGTATCGCGACGCCAATGGTCCAGTTCTCTCTGGTCATCCAGGCCACCCAACTCACATTTAACGCAGCCGCCTACCTGGACAGGATCCGCTCCATCTTAGTCGAGTTCGATCTGCCCAGGAATCTCACAATCACTCTTGCCCTCGGAAGCCCCACCACGCCGGCCTTTAGCACCGTCACGCCGATTGGCGCGCCTGCCCGCGGAGGCACCGGCTTTGGGCGCAGGCTGCTCATGGACGAGGACGACGCCGCCGCTGCCCATGAGGAGGACGGCTTTGGGCGCAGGCTGCTCATGGGCGAGGACGAGGATGAGAGCGAGGGAGAGGTCGGCAACGATTGGACTGCTGCCGCCGATCCCACATCTGCTGTCGCCCCGGTGGACGTTGGAGGCGATGATCTCGGCGAGTATCTCGCCGAGCACCTCGCCAATATCTCGGCCTCGGCCCCGATGGACGCCAACGGAAGCACGTCGCGAGGCGCACGACTGCTGATGACCAGCGCTGGCCCTATGCTGGTGCTCCCTCCAACGCATGACTTTATTGATGAGGCCGCGGCGCTGGCTGATATCCCTCACTGGCGCCAGCGCATCTCTAGCGCCAGAGCCTCCTTGGCGATGACCCCTTCGGCGCTGCAGCAAGCGTGGCAAGAGAACTGGCGGATTCGCTGGCGGCGCCGCCAGTTGGATGGAATAGGGGGGAATGGAACAGGGGGGAATGTAACGATACCCAGCGTGCAAACGTGCACGGAGACGTGCAGTGCCACCGCCTCCGATGGTATTTGCAACGATGGCGGACCCGGATCCGAGTTTTCGGCGTGCAGCCTCGGAACCGACTGCACCGACTGCGGCCCTCGAACGCCGCCGCCGCCGCCGCCTCCCATTGACGCAACCGGCCAAATGCGTGTAGACACCTTCATTTGGTGCTTCACGATGCCTATTGCGGGGGCGACGGTGACGGCGCTGGGGGCGCCGCTGGTGAGCCCTCCGTCTGCATCGTCTCGATTCGGAATCACGGTCGTCTCCATCCGCAAAAGGATCGAACGCATCTCGTACTCCATCCTGCTCGCGCCCTCGCCGCCGCCGCCCATGCCGCCGCCCTCGCCGCCGCCGCCCATGTCGCCGCCGCCCTCGCCGCCGCCGCCGCGCCCGCCCTCGCCGCCCGCCTTTCGGCCCGTCTCGGCGATTATCGTGATCATCGTGTCCGTGGTGGGCACGGTCTTGCTCTGCCTCTCCTCCGTCGTGGCCGTGATGCGTCTCAAGGTCGCGCAGGACTTTTTCAACCGCACCAACGCTAGAATCCTCAAGTGGCGCATCGCGCACGGCTACAAGCCGCCGCCACCCAAGCTCAAAAAGGAGGCGGTAGCAGGTAACATGCTCTCTCGCATCCTGTACGCCACCGGCTTTTTCAAGAAAGCCAAGGCTGCTTCTGCCTCCGACAAGGCCTCAGCCGGAGTTGTCACCTCCTCGTCGACGGCGGGCGGCAAGGAGGCGATACAAATGCCAGCCTCGGCGGCCTCGGCGGCCTCAGCGGCCTCGCCCCCCTCGTATGCCTCTGCTGCGCTCACGTTCTCGCAAGCTGCAAAAGGAGCTGCCGCCGCGGCGGCGGCCTCCTCGGTCGACAACCCATACGCGGATGACGATCCGTATGCGGACGACGACCCGTTTGCAGACGAGTCGATGCCCGATCCGCGCGATGCCCACGGGTACCTAGGTGCAGGGAAGCGACCACCAGCCACCGCCACCACCGCGACGGACAGTGAGGTGGATCCGTATCACGACGTGGCTGGGTACGGGGGGCCGGGTGGCCGCTACCCGATGGTGGCTTCGTCGCCCTATGGACGGCCTCCTCCCCGTGTAACCGGCCCACCTTCGCCCTATTCGGCGCACCATGCGGACCCCTTCATGCGGCCGGGCCCCGCTTCCTACGACCCCTCCCACGACCCCGCGTACGCCAACCTTGGCGCTCTGGATCTGCCACGCTCATCGATGTACGGAGGACCAAGGGACCCGTGGGGCGGCTACGGCGGCGGCTACGGCGGCGGCTACGGCGGCGGCTACGGCGGCGGCTATGGCGGCGGCTATGGCGACAGCCCGGAGGTGGAAGGTGGCCCTCGTCGGCGTCGTGTCGAGCGTGGTAGCAGTGGTCACCATCGAGCGGACGCTCACAGCCGCAGCCGTCCCGCCTCTTACTTTGTGCGCACCTCGAGCGTGGGCACCTCCCCTCTCAGTTCCCCTCGCGCCTCGCCTCGCATGCATTCGAGCGAGCCTCTCGAAGAGGCGGAGGCGCAGGCGAAGGCGTTGAGTGCTGCGGCGGCGCTGCTGCGTGCATCGATGCGCCCTCGATCTCCCTCCCCCGTTCCTCCCGTTGACCCGTTCGACGAGTACCAGCACCAGCACCAGCACCAGAACGAGCACCAGCACCAGCACCAGCGCCCGCACCAGCGCCAGCGCCAGCACCAGCACCAGCACCAGCGCGACGGGGATCGTAGTCGGATGGGTGACAGTCGGGTGTCGCGCGGCCCCTCGAGGGATGGCCGACAGCACCGCTCTCCCCACGCTCACTCACCCGACGGTCGGCCGAGCCGAAATCGTCGCCGAGCGAGCGAGCACTACTCACCTCAGGACCGGAACGGCCAGAGTGACGGCCGGAGCGACGACCGCGGTGGTGGAGGAGGCGGAGGGCACGGAGAAGGGGCGTACCTCCGCAGCCCTCCGACGAGCACGAGCACGCATCTCGCTGCCCACGGGGGCGCACACTCGCCGTCGCCCTCTCGCGACCCGCGCAATGCGATGCTCCGGCCTGAGCCGCGGTGGCCAGCGGGGGGGGACGCGTCGGCCCTCAGCGCGGCTGCATTGATGCTGCGCAATGCCGCACGCGCCCACGATGCCGAGTACGGGCATCACAACGACTTGCACGCGTGAGCGAGGAGTGATAGAGCGCATAGTAGAAGATCTCAGTGTGCTACACGCGAAAACAGAAAATCGGGGACCCGCGCTGTTGTGGGGCATTGTAACATTTTAGGCAAGTGCTCGAGAGCTGACGACTGAAATAGGAGATGCGTTGCCCGAAAGGGTTTGTTTGGTCTGCAGGATGTCTGTGATGATGCAAGAGACGGAGTGCGGTGCGGGCGCCGCACGTTTGCGTGCCGAGTTTGAGGTCAACGACGCGCTCAAGGCGCTTAAGGCGGCGATCCCCGGATCCGTCGTCGCGGGGTGGATCGAGAGGCGAGTTGCCAATGCTCGCAAGGCCCTGGATAGCTTGACGCGGGCCGAGGCGGAACGCGAGAGTGCGGCAGCGTCCGTCGAGAGTGATGCTCCCAGCGTCATGCCGAAACTGCTCGTGGTTGTCGACGATACTCCCCTACCCAACGCCTCGCTCACCTCGCTCGGATCGCCAACGACTCAGATCTGGGAAACACCGCGGGCGTCCGTCTTCTGGCGATCATGGAGTCCTAGCGAGCATGGAGGTGCCTACGCGTGGCCCATCACACAGGTGGAGCTGGCGCGAGGCGCACCGCCCAAGTCGGGCATGTTGCCCAAGGACCACGGAATGCCTATCATCGAGGAGCACAGCCTCAGCATGACTCCGCTCCCATCGCGCAAGCGGCTTGCGCCCAAGCCGGACGCCGAGCCAGACGCCGGGCCAGAAGGGACTACATTCGCCCGCACCTTGCGAGCGCCGCCTCGTTTTGCTCGGAATCCGCCAGAGGTAGCGGGGATGGCGCACGAGGGGGAGTCGATCGATCGCCTCGAGGACCTGAGCAGTGGCGGTGCGGAGGCTGCCTCCACCCGCGTGCTCGCAACCATCGAGGCGGCGGGGATGGCGCACGAGGGGGAGTCGATCGATCGCCTCGAGGACCTGAGCAGTGGCGGCGGAGGCTGACCCCACCCGTACTCGCGACCATCGTGACGTGGACATATCGGCCTTTAAGACCCGAGGCATCTACATCGACCCGTCCTTCAAGCTGGACCAAATTGCTCTCAAGCACGTGACGCGGATGGTCCTGGTACTTCCGCTTGTCAACGGCGCCACCGCTCTGCTCGAGCTGCTGCCGCGACCGCTCCTTCTATTTCCTCGCGCTCCTTCTATTCCTCGCGCTCTCGTTTGCGCCGCACCACCGCACGGTCATGTGGTGCGGCGATTCCGCGACAATGAGGACGTGGACGACACGAGCGCGCCGCCGCAAGTCGTTGCTCCCGCCCGAAGCCAACGTGCTCATTGTCGGGCACTCCACAGTCGGCAAGACGGCTCTGGGCGATACGCTTCATCGTCTCGCCCGAAAGGTGGGCTCGCACGTATCTCGCACGTATCTCGCACGTATCTCGCCCGAAAGGTGGGCTCGCCACCGCCGCCACGCGCGTGCGCACCGTCGGCGCGCCGCGCGCCTCATGCTCGCTCCCCTGCCACCCTCCTCCCACCCCCCTGCCATCCCCTGCCGCTCCCCTGCCGCACCCCTGCCGCTCCCCGCGGCAGAGTAGCGTCACAGCTATAGGGCGTCGCCAGCCTCCGGACGCGATGAAGAGGGGCGGCGACGCCCGCCTCTCAACAGTAGGGTCAAAACTGGGCGCGACGGACGCGCCGTCGCCGCCGACTGCTCCCCTCGCGGCTCCTTCGGCTGCACCCCTACGCAACGGAGAGCGGTGCCTTCAACTTGAGCAAGCTGCGGGTTCTGGTCCTGTGCAACAAAACGGACACGATGCCGTGCCCAATGCCGCAGAGGCGGGGGCTCAAGCCGGAGCACGCGTTCATCGCCGTGAGCGCTTTGCGGGGCACGAACCTGGGCCATATGTGGACGATGGTCGCTCCTTTGTCGCTCCTGTGCTGTCGCTGGCCTCGGACTAAACGCGAAGCATGACTCTTACTCTCTGAGCACTTAGGACTCGGCTTCCAAGCCACTGCAGTGCCACTGCCATGACAGACTGCAACTTTTTCGATCAACGCCTGAAGTTTAGCGTCTGCAGTTAGCCACTGCAGGACCTCGTGATGAACTGCTCTCCCCCCCAGGTTGTATTCCTTCCACACAAAACCGACGGTTTGCTTCGATTCCAAAAAAGGGGCAGAGCGAAAAGCATCGCATGGATATTCGGCTGGGGGCGCGTCTCATGCAGCTGCCGCACGATGTAATCGTGAGCCTGTTGGCTGACGCTTGTGGAAGAAGCGACCACGTGCGGCGTGCCGCTGAGCGCGCCGCCGTTCAGCACAATCCAATCCCACAGTGGGCCGTCACTGGCGTCTTGATGTCGCCCGACTTGCTCGTGCACGTGCTGGAACCCTTGGAGGTCTGGCATGGCGCCGCTGGATGCGTGTGCAAGTCGTGGGCGCAGGTTTGGAAGAGGATTCCGCTGACGGTTCGACGGGCAATTGGGTCCAAGCCGAAAGGGCGCACGTGGCGCGACGAGTGGGTAGATGCATGCACGGAGAGAAGCCGGTTGGAGGGCTTGCAGGTGCTCAAGGATCCTCGCTCGTACTTCGAGGCGGGCGGCATCCACTCCATCGAAGCGATGATCAAGCTATGCGAAGCTCCTATCACGTGGCAATGCACCCATGGCTGGTCGCGCGAGGCATCGATCTCGTGCACGCTGATCTGCAGTTGCCTCGCCCTTCCACTCGCGGCCGCCATGCATGAGCGCTCACCCCGTTACGCGGCGAGCACATACGCCTTGTGCGAGGCACTAGCCGAGCAGGCGCAACGGCTCACGGCGGCCGCCCCGCCCGTCTATGTGAACCTGAGCGGTGAGTTTGGCCTCTGATGACCTCTGATGACCTCTGATGACCTATGATGACCTCTGATGACCTCTGGTTACCTCTGATTAACTCTTATTGCTTAGGATTACCTCTCTGATTACCTCTGATTAAATATGATTACCTTTGATGACCTCTGATTACCCTTGATGGCAGGTGAGTTTGGCCTCGCGACCCTCGACCCAACTTGGGAGGCGTTGCTCAGGCTGACTCCGGGCATCAGTTTCGTCACTAAGAGCCGCTGCATCGCCGAGCTGCCAACTCACGAAACCTTCCCTGATAAGAGGGGGTTCCGCGTGGGCGTGACCGAAGGCAACTGCAACGTGTATGAGCTGCAGGACTCGGATGTAGTGTGCCTCCGGAGCGCGCCTACTGACGTCGATGGGTACCATTCGCTCGTACCATTCGCTGTTTTCAGTGGCCGCGGGTCACACGCCCTGCCGCCGCTCGCGACGGTGACGCTCGAGAGCGTGCAGCTTCCGGGCGAGTGGGAAGTGCGAGGCCTGCACGTGCAGCGGCGGCTGCTCACCGTGCGCGTCACGTACAAGTAACGGGGCCGATGCAGAGCCACGCAGTGCACACGGGGCGGGCTCTAGACGTCTCCTAGGTAGCAGGACGATGGAGCGCACGTCGAGTTACGAGTAGTCTTCGAGTGGCCGCCGTCGACGTAGTCGCCGCCGGGGCGGCTTGTCGTGTCGGTGTGAGAGTGTGCGTGAGCTGCTGCGCAGTGTGCTGTGGGCTTCGCGCTTCCGCCGTAGTGTGGGCACCCGCCACCCCGGGCTCGCCCTGTCGTGTGGGCTGGGGGCGCCGTGGGCGTGTGGCCGTGGCGCGTGCGCGCTGCCCGCGTGTGCAGGAGCAGGTGTGGGGGTGCCTTTCCCTTTCGACAAAATCCCATCGCGCATCGCGTACACGCGGGCCCGTCACATGGGGCCCGTGGGCATACGCGGATACGCCGGTCGCCGCGGGGCACGCCACCACGCGGCCCGCGGAACCACCGGTGCTTCGCACGACCGCGCCGGGGAAGTGTCAAGTGAGGACGTCCATGTTTTCGATTTCATATTTTGTAGCGTTAGGGACGCATGTGCGATGCGGGTGTCTCTCATTAAGCGCGGCACGAGGTACACAGTTACGATCCTTACGAAGTCCACAGCGTGATACGAGTCTGGGGCGCGTCCTCTCGATCACGACGCCGTCCATCGACGAGTCTGTTTCACACCGTCTGTTTCACACCGTCCTCAGACCCGCACGCCCGAGCGGAGGGCGAGTGGACGGCGCTGCTTGCTGGCACAGGGAGCGGATAGCCGATAGGTGCATGCGCGATGCCCTGCTCTCCCCCGCCCCCCACCCATCCCCCCCGTCTGCTTGGCCTTACCGTCCTCTTTACTTGAGCACCTGCTTCATGGTGCGCTCCATCATAGCCTCGGCGAGCGCGTACACAGAGACCCACTCCTCATCCCACACGGCAGCCTCCGCTGCCTTGTCGCCCTTGGCGCCCACGATCTTTTGAGCAAGGATGCCGCACAGCTGGGCTTCTTTACGCTCCTCGGCCAGCACGGGCACGCCCGCCTTGGCCTCGGTCGCGAAGCGGCGCATCCGGTCACGCGCCATCTTGAGCATGAGCACGCGCGAGTCGCCTTCGGCGAATTTACAGCACTGGAGGAAGTCGAGGTGCGCAAAGCCCGAGTCACCCATCAGTGCATACGAGCCCACCTCCTGCTTGAGCCGGAAGCAGAGCGCAATGGACGCCTCAACAGCCTTCACCTTGGCCGTCGCGATCTCGTGCGCCAGATTCGCATCTGGTACGCCGTTGGTCGCGAGCAGGGGCGCGAGCTTCGCCTCGCAACGACCCACGAACTCCTCGAGGGCTGCCGCGGTCACCTGATGAGGGAGGCAATCATATGTCATCAGATGCAATCAGAGATCTTCAGATACTCCGCGAGGGCCGCCGCGGTCACCTGATGAGGGAGGCAATCAAATGTCATCAGATGCAATCAGAGATCTTCAGATACTCCTCGAGGGCCGCCGCGGTCACCTGATGAGGGAGGCAATCAGATGTCATCAGATGCAATCAGAGATCTTCAGATACTCCTCGAGGGCCGCCGCGGTCACCTGATGAGGGAGGCAATCAGATGTCATGTTATCAGATGCAATCAGAGATCTTCAGATACTCCTCGAGGGCCGCCGCGGTCACCTGATGAGGGAGGCAATCATATGTCATCAGATGCAATCAGAGATCTTCAGATACTCCTCGAGGGCCGCCGCGGTCACCTGATGAGGGAGGCAATCAGATGTCATCAGATGCAATCAGAGATCTTCAGATACTCCTCGAGGGCTGCCGCGGTCACCTGATGAGGGAGGCAATCAGATGTCATCAGATGCAATCAGAGATCTTCAGATACTCCTCGAGGGCCGCCGCTGTCACCTCCGCTTCGGCGAAGAGAGCCCTGAGCTGTGGAATGGACGAGAGGGTGGCCGTGCCGCGCCCGAAGGCGGGGATCGGCTTCGCGTCCGCGTACGCCTTCGTCTTCTCGAAGAGGCGCCGACGGTATGAGAGGGCCGCTTGGGCCACCGCCACGCGACCCGTGTACAGTCTTTGGCCGATCATCTCGAACGGCTTGATGTCGGCCGACGCCTGCTTGTACGCACCATCCGCGCCCACCGCGGCGTACCGGTTGAGCAAGGCAGTGCGCGGCACGTGCACGTTGTCGAGCGCGATCCAGGCGTTGTCGAGGTCGTTGCCGGTCGTCTTGATGCCCATGTCGCCGACGGAGACACCCTCGACGAGCTGGCCGTTGCGGCGCAGGTCCATCAGGAAGGCGTGCGGCCCCTTGCGCTCGCCACCGACGGTGAGATCGGCGACCACGCAGGCCTTGTCGGCGACGAAGCCCTGCGAGATCCAGTTCTTGTACGCGCCGGTCGTCTTGCCCGTGTTGTTGAGCACGAACGTGTCGGTCTTGCTGTCGTACTCGGCGCGCGTCTGCACGATCAGGCCCGACTGGACGCCCGCGAGCTTTTCGGTGAGCGCAAAGCAGCCGAGGAGGCCGTCCTCCTGCACGCGCGCCATGCTGTCGACTTGCTCGGGCCCGCCCACGGCCAGCACGGTGCCGAAGCACAGATTGTAGTGCACGGTGAATCGGATCCAAAAGCCGGGGCCGTGGTCGACCGCGTAGCGGCCGAGGAGGCGGTGGGCACGGAAGAAGCGGTCCGGACGGTCGCGGAGATCGGTGTGCTTGAGTAGGCCGCTCTTGATCAGCTGCCGCAGCCCGGCGGCCGAGTCCTGGTGGTTGCGCGAAGAGTCGTACACTTTGTCCGCGATTTCCAAGAAGGCAGCGTCCCACTCCGCCTCCTCGTCGACGTCGTCGACGATGGCCGTAGATTGGTTGCGCTTGGGGGGCAGTGTTGAGAGCGGGCGGGTAGCCAGCAGTGGGCGGGCCGCGAGCAGCGGGCGGGCCGAGCTCGCGAGGCGAGACCCCCCTATGACGCGAAAGAGCATTGATTACCCTATTGCGGTTGTTTCGTCAAAGTCACACAAGACGAGGCAAGTCAACTCGGACCATCACCCTTTTCCCGTTACACTCTAGTGTCCAACGTGGGGCACCTAGATTCACGCTTCCAAACAAGTTCACTTACGATTATTTTGGAGTTCAGGGACCTATCCGGACAGTCGTCTCCATTAGGAAAACTCGGCTCCCGTCACGGCATCTCATTTATTTTGGCTTTTTGCAACATGCACGGATTGAGGGGTGGCCAGGCGGCTGGCGCTCCGCCACAGTACTACGCGCCGCCAGCCGACGCCTACCAGGAATTGCCCCCCGAGACCCCAGAGATGAACCTGGAGCCATGGCTGGATACAACCTACTACCAGGAGGCGCTCGACGGCTTCAACATCTACGATCCCACGTTGTGGCTGCCCACCATCCGCTTCTCCGTCAAAGGCATGATGTTCTGGCCGTGGTTCCTCATCTCGCTGTCGACGTTCCTGCTGGCCTACGATCTTCTGTCGCTCCACCCCGAGCACGTGGACCTGATCATGATGCCGTTGACCGCGCATGGTGTCCTGGGCGGCGCGCTCTCATTTCTCGTCGTCATGCGCACCGATACGTCGATGAATCGCTGGTGGGAGGCGCGGTGCTCGTGGCAGACGATCCTGAATAATTGCGTATCGATCGGCTGCCAGACTGCGCCTGCGCTGCCGACGGCCGCTCAAACTGAGCAGATGCTCATGGAGCTCATGGCGTTCGTCCTCTGCCTCAAGGCTTGGCTACGCGACACGACGGTGCAGCGCGAGGAGATCGGTCCCCGCATGGACTGGAACTATATCCGCAGGCTCAATGCGGCGTACTGCCCGCCAGCCACGGCGCTCAACCGCCTCTCGCACACGGCGCGCCAGAACTTACCTGAGAAGCTGGGCGCCGCAATCTATGACGAAACTTCCGAAGCGCTCCGCGAGATGAACGACATGGTGGGCGCGTGCATCAAGATCAAGCGCACGCCGATGGTATTCTCGTACATTGCCACGCTGCGCACCTTCATGCTCCTCTGGCTCTCTACGTTGTGCATCCCGCTCATCGGCGATTTCGGCTGGCTGGCGGTGCCGGTGTCGTCCCTGATCGCCTTCCTCTTCTTGAGTGTGGAGCAGATGGCTGTTGAGATCGAGGGGCCCTTTGGCAACGACGCGAACGACTTGCCCATCGAGAGCTTCTTGATCGACCTCGAGAAGATCCTGCTCGAGATGACCCCTGGTTGGAAGCCAGACCTCGGCGACGACGGCGAAGGCGGCCGCGGCGTCGGCCGAAGCGGCAGCGGCGGCGGCGGTCGCGGGGACAAGAGCACTGAGGTCCTCCTTCAGCGCCTCGCCGCACTCGAGGAACGCGTGCGCACCGGCTCCCCGCCGCCGGGTGCCCGCATGCATTCCCGTGGCCCGTAGCGAGCTACTGCACTCCATCGCCGCGGACTGACTGATGATTGGTGGGAGGTACATATTACCCAGATACGTCCTGTGTGAGCTCTCACGTACTCACCATGATGCTCCCAGACGCTACAGACGTACTACATGTATACGAGCATGCAAGGGGACCGATTTATATAATGCACACACCCGACCTTCTGAGACTTCAGCGAAATAGATTCGCGATGTCAGTGCCCGACAGCAACACTTCGAGAGCGTCGACGGACGCGTTGCAGGCTTGCACGGTCGTGCGCAGGCTCGAGTTATATGACGGTGATAAGACGGTGACGCGCCCCCGGCGGCGCGTGCGGCGGCCGATACTTAACGATACGGCATACGCAACGTTTAGCATGACGCAATAGAGCCAATATATGAACCGCCCATTCCCGCCCATTTCACTCCCGTAGTCTTTCTCTAGAACTATCTCAACAAGAGTCAAGACACGACAACCCCCCAAGATACTACATGTATACTACTGAAGGGCCTGTACGCCCTCCTTAGTGCTTAGAAAAGTTGTCTTTTGTCTCACCGGACCGTACCATTCAAGTGTTCAAGTTCAATTTCAAGTTCAAGTTCAAGTAACTAACGAGGTGGGCGACCATGGGCGGCTACACGTACCTACGCCCTCCACGCCTCCTTAATAATCTATCTTACTAGGGATTTCCTACTATGGATTCCTAGTGGCCGAGTTGTGTCTACATTCTTGTTCACACACAACGCGTGTGTCGTGTTCACGTTCAAAAACCTGTTCACGTTCACAAACCCTGTTCACGTTCACAAAGGCGATCGAACACGATTGCAGAACACGATGCTCATGTGGCCCTCGAGCGCCAGAGAGCTGCGCCCTGCGGATGGAACCTGCGCCGTATGTGCGCGGCCAGTCGAGCGCGCGCTGGCGTGCGTCGATACGAGCACGGGCGAGTTGCTCTGCCCGGTGCACTTCCGAGAACGGCACTTCAAGAAGGTGTTCGCACAGCGACGAGTGGAGCGATGGTCGAGACCGGCACCACCAGAGGAGCGCAATTTCGCTGGTCTGCGCAAGCTGAGCTCTGACCAGTTGACAGATGAGCGGCTCCGATGGGCGAAATGGCGACGCTTCGTCTCGAAACGGCTGGCGCTCCGGAGCGCTCTCGAGAGTGCAGCTGAGTGGTGGCTGCGCAGGAATCTGCAGAAGCTACGTGCGTTTCGCTCTGTCGACCGGCTCGTCGTACGGGCGGACGTGCACCGCGTCAGCCGCTGCTTTTCCACGCTGCGATGTCTCGCGCTTTGGCACGCATTGAGTACGCAAGAGGCTCAGAGGCTACGATGGTGCGCAGCGTGCAAGCGCGCAGTCCATAGGTGGATAGCGGCGTGCCGGCTGGTTCTGCTGAACGGCATCGAGCGCCACGTCGCCGCTAGCCTATATCGCATCCACAGTTGCCGTGGAGCGCTGCGTCGGCTACGCGCGCACGCTCGAGTTCGGAAGCTTGAGGAGCGGCGCCTCGCACCCGCATTGGCCGCACTGTACATGCGCCGACTCCTCCCTGCATGGAGCCAATGGTGTGAGAAAGCACACCCCTTTATGAAGCTTCGGGAGAGCTTGGAAAGCCTGCCGACGTCGCCGAGCGGCAGCGCTGTCGTCGAGCGGCGGCATCCTCGCAGCACCCTGCCCACCGACGGCCTCGCCATCGCCGCTCGCAGGTTGCTCGGCGAGGAGCTGAGGGAGGGCGCTGTCGTGCGCGAGAGCGCTGTCGTGAGCAGGTTGATCGGCGAGGAGCTTAGGGAGGGCGCTCATGATTCGAGAGAGATTGGCGCCGAGATGGACGCCGAGATACTCGAGGCCGCCGAGCTCGCGAGATCGGCTCGGGAGACTCTCGAGGCCGCCGAGGCGCGCGCCGAGATTGGCGCCGAGATTGGCGCCGAGATCCGATCTCGGGAGACTCTCGAGGCCGCCGAGGCGCGCACCGCTGTGCTCGCGAGCCGATCTGCGGAGCTCGCCAGCCTTGAGGATCTCGCGAGCCAGCTCGCTAGCCGATCTGCCGAGCTTGCGAAGACACAGGCGGCCTTGCTGCAGGCGGATCGTGAGAAGCATGCGGCGCGGCGTGATCGCGATGTGCTCCTCGATACGCTGAGTACGCTCATGGTCAGCGCGCCAAATGCCCAACACGGCGCTCCACCGGTAGGACCACCGCTGACGCAGACCATGAAGACACCAGCCGTGAAGACACCAGCTGTGAAGACACCAGCTGTGAAGACACCAGCTGTGAAGACACCAGCTGTGAAGACACCAGCTGCGTGGTCACCAGCTCTGCTGCCACGGCCCGCCACGACCGTTGGCACCGTCACGTTGAGCGCTGGCGCACTGCCACCACCTGCGCCGCCGCCACCGCCGGCGCTGCTCCCTCATCCCTCGATGCCTGTTCGGTCGCAGAGGAGGCGCGTCACTATCCTTCCACAGATGCCTGATGAGGGAGGCCATCCGATGAGTGAGGCTATCAGACGCAATCAGACGCAATCAGACACCATCCTTCCGCAGATGCTTAATGAGGGAGGCCATCTGATGAGTGAGGCTATCAGACGCAATCAGACGCAATCAGACGCCATCCTCCCACAGATGCTTCCACAGATGCTCCCATCTGAGCTCCCCACACCTAAGCTGCCCCCACCATCGGAGCTGGACCCTCGGCCCACAATCACCCCGCAGCGAAGGCGCATCACCATCATCAGTTGAGGCTTGATTCAAAGCACTGTGCGTCCCGGACGGACGCTGCTCGACGATGTGTCGGAGTGGCCGATCCCTATTCGGACACATCTCGGACCCACATCTCGGACACATCTTGGAGTGGCCGATCCCTATTCGGCCGGAACACGGACGACGCACCGCCGACCGCTCGAGACGGTCACAACTCACCTGAGCAAGACTGTTATTAAGATCTTACGCTTCCACTTACTCTTGACTTTATATAATACAGATCGCCCATACGCGACGGTCTCGTCCGGACGGCCTCCGCTGGTCCGCCGCTTGCTCCGGCAGACTTGAAGTCTCGGAAGTATCTCGCGCGGGCGAGCCCGGGTACCGTTACCGCTCCGTTCGGTTGCGACTCTTCTCTCTTGATTACGTTACTTGATTGGTTGATACTGAGTTACTCATACCGACGGTAGCGTAGCCGTAGTACTACGCGATACTTTTCATCGCTGAAAACAGTAGAAAAGACCGGGTTCCGCATGGATTGACCGCCTCCGTGTACAACCCTCGGGGCCAACTGGCAACTCTGCGTGCGAGAGTCCTGCGAGAATATTTTTCGCCACCTTTTCTGCCTCTGTGTGAGTCTTTGTTTCACGCATCCTTCATGCCGGTCGGGTAGCTCATGTCGAAGAGGAGGCCTGACTCGCCACCGACGATCTGAGTGCGCGGGAAGGGCATACACGCCACGCCCGAGGCCGGGTCCGTGTCCACGAACGTGGTGTTATCGAACTTTCGAGAGAGTCGAATGTAGCCCTTCTCGCCCCACCCCTCGCCCCACGAGTTGCGGATGGTCCAGTAACCCTCCGGGTCGGTCGCGCCCGGCTGCGAATAGCCCTCGGCCACCACCACGTGGTTGAGCGTGCATGCGTTCGTGTCGCAGCCCCCCGAGAAGATGCCGCCGCCGTAGATTTTCCAGTTTGCGGCCACGTTGACGGCGATCGGTCCAACGGTCGAGATCGCGATCTCGAGTGCAGCTCCCGAGTTCTCGGGGAGCTTGACGTACGAGGTGGCCGTGACCGCCTTGGGCACGGACTCGTCGCACGGCTCGTCGTGCGCCTCGTACGGCAGGTCACTCTCGAGAGCAATGCCGTGTGCGATCGTGTACTGCGGAGACGCGCGCGCATCGCTCGGCGAGGAGCAGTCGAACGCGAGCGCCGTGGTGAGCGCTGGCGTCACCGATGAGTCAGGAGCGCGCAAGGGAGTGGTTCGACTGCGATCTCCTTACGTTGAACGCGAGCTCCGGGATCGAGCCCTCGCATCCGCCGGTGCCGCCGCAGTGGAGATTGTTGGGGGCGCAGTTGACGAGCGTTTGCGGTGCGAGGACGAGAAGGCCCTTGGACTTGGCATACAGTGCGTAGTGGCTTTCGAGCACGGCAGTGCTCGCGAAGGCCCAGCACGAGCCGCAAGAGGCCTGGTTCTTCACGGGCGTCGTGATGGAAGGCGAACGGGTGCGCCAGTCAAAGGCAGCAGGGTTGTTGGCGCGCTCCTCGACCAGTGCGCGGCCGGATGCCTTGAGGTTGCCGAGGATGGGGCTGCGGCTGGTCTTCTGCGAGGCAAACTCGGCGTCCGTCCAATCGGCATACTCGTTGATGGCCGCCCACCATGTTGAATCGCCGGCTGCGTACTTGACATTCTGCGCAAGCACCTTCTTCTTGTTCTCCTCAAACAGCGCCTCACGGTTGAGGCCACCGAGGAGGGCATAGGGCTCGCGGCCGTACTGGTGCTGAAAGTCGGCGTAGCTGACGTTGGAGAAGTCTGGCGGCCCTGCCGTTGCGGCGGACCACATCACGGAGGCGACAACAGGGGTATACAGAACGAGCATAAAAAAGCGTGCTTGACGAAATTTGCGTGGTCGTGCTACTTTTTCGTCTCGCGTAAAGTTTCGTCGCGGCCCCCCCGCGCACTGGGGTCTTATCTGTCTGGTGGCGTGTGTGAACGCTCGTTGCGCCGCCACAATCCTGTGAAACGGCTCGTTCGACGTTCGCACGATTTTTCGTATTGATCCATGATCGAAGGATTCAACAGCGAACAGGAACAGACAACACACGCGACACGGACACGCATTCACGTTATTTCATATGTAATCCTGTTGAGGTTACCTATCTACGATACGAAAGCTCAACTCACACCTTTGTCTCGCACCGCACTGCCGTGGCAGCATCCGCACCACCAGCCATCAGCTTGAGCATCGAGAGAGTGAGCTGATCGCACCTCCCGCCATCGTTGCCGGACCCATTCAACCACTCGCGGCACATCGCTCTCTCCTCGGCCAAGTCCATCGACGACTGATGCTGAAAGTCTCGGAGCCACACGTTGCTGCCCGCCTCGACGAGCGCCACCATCGCGTCTCGATGGCCGTTGACGATCGCCCAGTGCAGTGGCAGTCGCCCCCACTTGTCCAGCCGCCCACACGCCTCATGATCGACGTGTGAATGCGAATGTGTGCCTGTGTGACTACTGACACGACCGATGCCAGGCTCCGGCGCTTCGGCCCGCACCTCGGCCACACTTGCCGTCTCTGCCGTCTCTGCGGCCTCTGCTGCTCCAGGTGTTCCAGGTTCGGACGTACTTGCCGCATAGCTTCGGAGGAGCATCTCAAAGCAGAGCGCGTCACCTCCCGCACGGGCAGCATGGTGCAGCACCGTCTGCTGATTCTCGTCCGTCGCACGCACGTCGGCCCGGCTGCTCAGCAGGAGCTGCGCGAGTACCTGCCTCGAGGAGGCAATTAGTGGCAATCAGCATGCAATCAAAGGTCATCAGCAGGAGCTGCGCGAGTACCTGCCTCGAGGAGGCAATTAGTGGCAATCAGCATGCAATCAGAGGTCATCAGCAGGAGCTGCGCGAGTACCTGCCTCGAGGAGGCAATTAGTGGCAATCAGCATGCAATCAGAGGTCATCAGAAGGAGCTGCGCGAGTACCGTGTTCCGGCGCTGCAAGGCAAAGTGCAGGGCCGTCAAGGCACCAAACCCTATGGCGTTGGGTGAGGCACCGTGCTGCAGCAGTAGCTCCGCGCAACCGTTCGAGCTCGATCGCGCTGCGGCGATGAGAAGGTCATTGTCGACCGTGTGCGTGTAGTCGTGCTGCAGCAGGAGCAGGCGCAGCAGTGCGACCGCGTCCAGGCTCACTGCCTGACCCGCGAGCTCATCGATCTCCGATGAGCTCGAGGACGGACGGACGGCAGAGTTAGGGTCGGCCGAGCACGACCCTAGCTGCGTGGGCCGAGCAGCGGCCACCGGTATTGAATCCACCTCCTCCGTCGAGGGAGCTTCGTCGAAGGGTATTGAATCCACCTCCTCTGTCGAGGGAGCTTCGTCGAGGGGTATTGAAACCACCTCCTCCGTCGAGGGAGCTTCATCGAAGGCAGCTTCCGACGCGGCAGGCGCCGTAGCCTGAGCGTACTCCTCGAGCACCGGCGTAGTCAGCAGAGTGATCGGCGCAAAGACGCCCATCCGCTCTCCAAAGGCGCCTCCAAACTCCGAGTGACAAATTCGGTCACCTCCAAGCTCCGCCCGGCATGACACGCGCTGCTGCCAGAGCCGTGAGCCAATGCGAAGCGCCACGAGCGAGTTGCCGCTCAGCCGTTGGAAGTTGGAGCGCGCACTCAGCCGGCTTAGCGGCAAGCCAAGCTCCGCAGCCCAGCAGCATGCAACTGTGTGCAGCCAGCTGCCGTCTGGTGACCACATGCCGTCACGGGCAGATTCCTCGGAGCGCGCACAGAGCTCCGCGCTGGCGGCCAAGGAGCACTGGCGCTCGTGCAGGAGCGCAAGGGTCCGTTGATCTAGCTTTCCTGTGGGAGTCACGGGTAGTCGCTCTAGGAACGTGACACCGGCGGGGACCAAGTAGCGCGGCAGCTCGAGCGCGCAGAGCTGACGCACCGTCGCGGCGTGCGCCATTGCCAGCTCGCCAGAGGCAGCTCCGAGAGACTCTGGTTGCTCGAGCTGACAGAAGGCATGCAAGCGGCGAGGGGAGCCTACGAGCTGCACGACCGTCCGCTGCACAAGCGGGCGCATCCTACGACTGATGACTTCTTCAATCGGGCCGAGCTCGATGCGCCGCCCGTCGAGCTTGACCTGTCGATCCGCGCGCCCTGCAAAGAGCCACTGACCCGATACTGACCGACGGACGAGGTCGCCGGTGCGAAATCCCGCCGCGCTTCCGCCGTCGACCTGGACCCCATGCAGCACAAGCTCGACTAGCCCCCCCCTCGCCTCCGCCTCTTCCCCCGCCTGCTCCGCAGCTGCTGCCTGGACGGTACCAACGCTGCCCATTGCTCTTGCCATCCCTCCAGCTTCTTGATGGCCCTCGTCATCATCGGCGCACCGAATCACGCTCATCTGGATGCCCTCAAATGGGATGCCGATGGTATGAGCGTGCTCGCGGATCGTTTCCTCGTCAAGCTCAGCAACGTCCTGTGGGATTTCGTGTGTCGCTTGGTACACGGTGGCCTCTGTCGTGCCGTACGTGTTGATGAGCCGCACGCCGCGCCGAAGCCAACGGCGTACCAGCGCAACAGGCATCGGTTCCCCCCCGAGCATCACCGTCTGCAACGTCGACGACGGCGTCAGATTGCCTAATATGGGCGAGTCGCCCAATTTGGGCTCAGAGTCGCGGGGCGTGCCATTGCCTAATATGGGCTCAGAGTCGCGGGGCGTGCCAGGGGGTGTGCCAGAGGCGGCGGCGTGTGGCAGCGTGGCGGTGGCGGTGGCGGTGGCGGTGGCGGAGGCGGTGGTTGAGGCGGCGGCGGAGGCGGAGGCGGAGGCGTGATGCGCGGCGGTGGTGGCGGCGGTGTGTTGCGCGTCGTCGTCGTCGGCGGCGTGATGCATACCTAATTCATACAGCTCCCAAACGGACGGTGTCGAGCACGCATGGGTTGCGTGCGTCAGCTCGATCGAGGCGCGCAGCTCGGTGAGCGTGTGCGCCCACGGCGCGAGGCATGCCGACGCGCCCAGAGCGAGTGCGGCAAAGGTGAGACCTGCCGACGGGTCGAAGATATGGGAGGTCGCGACGAAGACACGAGAGTCCGCCGTCATGTGATACGCCGCCGCGGCGGCTCGTACGAACGCGGCCCACTCGGCGTGACTGTTGTGGATCGGTTTGGGCGTACCCGTAGTACCCGAGGTGTGGAACGTACACACGCGCTCGTGGCAACGCGCTCTTGGCAGCGCGGGCAGCACCGGCGCGTCACTGTATGCCCCGTACAGTGAACGCGCCAGGGCCATGCAGTGCCGCGCCTTGGCGGGAAAGAGGACTTCGTCGTCGTCGAGCACGCACACGTGCACGGGGTGCGCGCACCGTGCGACGACGGCCTGCACGGCGGGCACGAGCTCGGGGGCACAGAAGAGGATCTTCACATGCATCTGGGCCAGCATGCCGAGCATCTGCATCTGGATCACCTGCGGGTCGATCGCCACGGGCATGAAGGAGTGACCCGCCCACAGAGCGCCGAGCATGCACGTGACGAAGCTTAGGCCATTGTCGAGGCATAATGCGATCGGCGACGAGGCAGGCGTTTCGTCATCCAGACGACGGATGAGATCGGTCACCTTGGACGCGCATGCAACGAGCGATGCGTAAGTCACGGAGCGTGCATTCGCGGGCCTCACCGAGGCATCGACCCAAGTGAGGGCCGTCCGCGCGCTGAAGCGCTCCAAGGCCGTTCGAGACCATCCCCATTCCTCGGAAGGAACCTCAGGGGCTTCAGGCGCCATCGCGGGCTTCAGGAGCAGCCGACGTGCAGCTTTGGACAAAGTCGCTTCCAATACGCTTCGTCGCAGATGAGTGCGGCGCGCTCGGCAGGGGTCAGATCGCCGGCAAGGCTGTGAATCTGCAGCAGCAAAGTCGCCATCATCTACGTCTGCACTCTACGTCGTAGTTTTTCCGAGTTTCGGCAAGACAATTGTGTCGGGTTTCGGCAAGACAGTGAATTCACGGAAGGGAAGGGTCGCGTGCTCGTCGGACAAAACTGTTTCATGGTAATCAGGCACCGCACGAATGTACATGTAACGACACTCGAAGTTGTTGAGCGCTGAGGCGTGCCGATGGACCAGGCCAAGGAAGCGCTCGCTCCCTCGTCACCGTCCAAGGCGACACGTGCAGTCGTTGCTCCCACATCACCGCCCAATGCCACACGTGCAGTCGTTGCTCCCAGTCGTGGCATCAACTTGCATTCGAGAGCGTGGAAGCGCGGTGCGAAGATCAGCGGCAATGTGCTCGGCGCCATCAGCACGGCCACCAAGCTGTCCAAGGAGCGGCGCGTGCATCTGGCGATCGCCTCATACCTGCCCACTGGGCTGATCTTGCAGCTGCACGATGGCGTGCACAATGAGGCGTACAACCCACGGCTCCCGCGCGAGCGTTTCGGCGTCTACCTCTGCTTGCGCCTCACTGGCATGCACTCATTGCCCGAGCTACCATGGCCAGCCGACGCCAACGGCACCGCAGAGCGCGTGGCAAAGGTGGCCTCCACGATCGCATCCGTGGTGGCGCAGCGCGGTGGCGAGCTGCTGCGCCTGGCTGGCGACATGGCGCTCGCCGTCTGGTCGCTCGCGCCCGATGTCGAGGGCGACAGCACACTGGACGCGTCCGATGCCCCGCAGCCACCGAGCGCGTCACAACCGTCAGCTGCGGCGATGAAGCAGGCGGTGAATGCGGCGAGTGCAGCGGCGCTCGAGACGCTCGAGCAGCTCAATAACCTCGTCCTATGGCGGCCTGAGCCTCTGGGACACCCCAAGACTCCGGCTGCCGAGCCCGCAGCTGCCACGCCTGCCGCAGCCGCCACGCCTGCCGATGCCGCCACGCCTGCCGCAGCCGCCACACCTGCCGCCGCCGCCACGCCTGCCGCGGCCTCGGAGGCCGCGTCCGAGGACAAGCCCAATAAATCGCTCTGGGCGCGCATGAGCGCGCACGGCACGGGCGGGGATGGGTATCGACCCAAGTCCCGAGAGAAGACTCCGAAGTTTGGGGCGCTACGGCCTAAGGCGGCAAACAAGGGGAGCGGGGGACTGAGCTTTCTTGATGCGGTTAAGGAGGCGCAGCGCGTGGAGGCGGAGGGCGGCCTCTCTTTCCGGCTCCATGTGAGCGGCTGCCTGCATCTCGCTAGGGCGCAGGCGATGCACGTGGGCGGTGCCAACGGCAGGTGGGAGTACGTCGTCTGCGGGGCCGAGCTCGCGGCAGCTCAGGAGGTCTTATCGAGGTGTGAACCGGGCGAGCTCCTCATCGGTGAGGGTCTGTGGGGCGAGTACGGCATGACAGCCCTCCAACCCGCGATGGGGCTCGAGGAATGGAAACGACTGCCCGTCGAGAATGGCCTCGCGCCGTACGCGGCAGGCTCGGAGGCCCTGGGTGTCGCCGCGCAGGCCGAACGGGAGGAGTATATGAGACGCGTGCCGCTCAAGGCGCTCCGCTCGTACGTGCCCCCTGATGGCTCCTGATTGCCTCCCTGATGGCCTCTGATGGCCTCTGATGGCCTCTGATGGCCTCTGATGGCCTCTGATGGCCTCTGATGGCCTCTGATGGCCTCTGATGGCCTCTGATTGCCTCGCTCATCAGGTACGTGCCCGGACCGATTTGGGGCGGATCCTCGCCTAGCATGCGAGTGCTCACCATGGCGCGTGTTCCCTTTTCCCCACAGGTACGTGCCCGGACCGATTTGGGGGCGGATCCTCGCCAACGACGCCGACTGGATTGTGAAGCCTTCCGAGACGCGCATAGTCACTCTCCTCTTGGTGCGCCTCAAGCCCCCGATGGTAGCCTCTCGGATGAACCAAGTGGCCGCGTACACGGCGGCGACGGCTCTCTTCCAGCGCGCCCTGTACAAGTGCAGGGGGACCTTTAAGCATATGATTCAGTCGGAAGAGGGGTGCACGGTCGTCGGTTGCCTCGGGCTGCCTCCCTTCGAGCACTCGGAAGTGGGCTGTGCGCTGGGCGCCATGCAGGCGGCCACGGAGGTGCGCTCCGAGCTGCGCCCTCTTGATGACTTGATTGCATCTGATGAGCCATGATTGCGCCCCTAATTAGGTGCGCTCCGAGCTGCGTCCTCTCGGGATCGAGTCCTTCGCGGTGGTGCTCACCGGCAAAGTCTGGATCGGCTCGGCGGGCAGCGAGACGCGCCGAGAGTACATGCTCATTGGCGAGCCGCTCCAACTCGCCTCACAGATGCTCGCGTTCTGCACTGCGGAGCATCCCGTTCTTGTCGACTGGCCGACCTCGCAAGCCAACCGGTCGCGCTTCGAGTTCATCGAACGCCCGATGCTCGTGCGCGTGCCTGGGCAGCTCAAGCAGCACGCGATGCTCGCGGTGCTGAAGCGTAAGCCTCTCGAGTCGCTGCAGCCGCCCAAGGTGTATGGGTGGGCGGTTGCCTCATGGCTCCAAAAGCACGCGCCGGTAGGTCACATCGCGGTCGCGGCCCCTCAGGGAGGCGCTCTATCCGAGGGCGCGCAGCTCCAGATGCGCGAGGCGTTCAAGGAGCTGGACCACGACGGCCGAGGCTCGATCTCGCTCGCGGAGATCCTCGAGGTGCTCCGAGATATCGACGTCGCCAACCCGGACGCGCCGCACTCGATTACCGGTACGGTCGGCAAAACTCTACAGAGCCTAGACACGACCGGCGACGGCACGAGCAACTTCGGCGACGACGACGGGCGCATCACCTTCAAAGATTTCCTAGCGGCCGTCGCTGCCGCCTCGGCTCAGAGCGCCGACGCGCTCGAGGGCGGCGATAAGGGCGCGGGCGGCGGCGGCGGCGTCTCCGACCCAATCTTGAACTTGCCCCTACTGCTCACCGCCTACACGACGCGCCGTGGGCTGCAGCTGCAGCTCGGCGAAGGGTTCATGGCGAGGTACCGCACGCGACACCTAGGATTGGCAATGATGACCTCTGATTGCCACTGATGACCTCTGAGTAATCCTCTCATCAGGTGAGCTCCAAGGATTGGCACTGATGACCATTGATTGGCACTGATGACCTCATAATCGCCTCATCAAGTACCTGCCCACGCTCCTTAATTGCATCTGGATTGCATCTGGATTGCGTATGATTGCGTATGAATGCATCCCTCATCAGGTATCCACGCGATGCCAAGGGCAACCTGGTGCCCGTGCGCCGTGTCTCGTTGCGTGCCTCGGATGGCGTTGAGCTTCGTGAAGACGGCATGGCGGCGCTGCTCGGTAGCGGTGGCGAGCTCGATGCTGACGGCGGCGAGGCTGTCGAGATTGACTTTGAGGCATACTGCGCGCTCGTGCGCAGGACGGAGCCGAATGCCGAGCTGCTGCACGACAAGATGCTGCGCGCACGTTTTCGGGCCATCGACCTGGACGGCTCTGGCACCATCAACCGGCGTGAGTACGTGCAATCGGTGGTCCTCGAACGCCTCGCGGCTGCTGCCTCGCGCATCGTGACACTTTTCATGGCTTGGGACTCGGACAAGAACGGCTCCATCGACCTCGCCGAGTTCACACATGGCATCCGTGCGCTGGGCTTGTCGGCCGAGGCGGGGTTTCTGGACGAGGATGTGGAGGCGGTCTTCCACGCGCTCGACGCGGACGGCTCGGGCCATCTCGAATACGCCGAGATCGCGAGCTCGCTCGCGCAGACGAAGCGGAAGGTGGTCGCGCTACGTCGGCTGCGCAAGCGCCTGCAGGCGGCCGCCGCGCGTGCGCTTCCAGCGAGCGCCTCGGCCGACGGTAAGGCGGGCGCCGGCGCGGGGGCCATCTCGCCTGACAATGCGTTCAGGATGTTCGAGCTGGTGAACGAGGTGCAGGAGACTTATGATAAGTACCGAGAGCATCGAGCGCGCCTCGGGCCGGTCGCCCATCACAGCGCGCTATCGCCCCATCTCGTCAAGATGCTGTCGCCGCGCCGGAGCCTCGCGGCGAAGCGCGCGCGCTCCCCTCAAGCGACCCAGATGCCCAAGACTCCCATATATGGATCGCCCCCCGCCGAGGAGAAGCATCAGCATGCTCTCAAGGCGACGCGAGCGAGCGTGCCCAACTCGGCGCTCGACCAGCTCGAGAGTCCAAGGGGCGAGAGTGCATCGCCGCCCGCCACGGCGCGGAGTCGCCGCCCCCCCACGTCCGTCGACCCGTCCCAGCGCTTCCCCCCGTACTCGTTTGAGCGCTACGTTCCGGGGTTCAGCCCTGACGGGATCACCACCCTCAGCGCCCTCGTCTACTCCGACGGCATGGCCGCCCACCACAGCGCCCATGGCGCCCACCACAGCGCCCACCACGACGCCCACCTCAGCGCCCTCGTCTTCGACGGCATGGCCGAGCCTGCAACGGCGCCGCGCACCCCTCGCACCCCTCGCACCCCTCGCACCCCCCTACCCCCGTCTGCCCACAGTGGCCACGGCGGCCGAGACGGCGCTGCAGAGGAGAGCTTCCGCCCGAAGACGCCTGCCCGAGACGGCGCTGCCCAAGACGGCGCTGCCCGAGACGGCGCTGCAGAGGAGAGCTTCCGCCCAAAGACGCCAGTCGTCTTTGTCGACGTGCCCAGTGACGTGCCGAGGGCGGGCGCCGTAGCGAGCGCCCATCACGGCGCTGCGTGCTTGCCCTCGCCCCCTCCCTCGTCTCGACTTATCGGCGGCTTCCCCTCCCCGCGGAGCATCGGCGGCTTCAAGCGCGAGCGGCGGGCCGACGTGCGAGCTGAGGCAAACATCCCCGAAGGCGCGGCGCCGCCCTCGAACGTGCCGCGTGACGTGCGCCCGCCGCCCTTCACACGTGACGACGCTGACACCGCCGCTGCAGCCTCCACCGCCACGACACGTGCCACGCCACGCGCCGGGGTGGGCGAGACGATGGACACACCATCGGCAGGCGGCTGGCCTGGAGGGCGCCGTGATGGGCACTCGGACACCGCCGGCTCACCCCCGGACACGGCGCGTGGCTTGCGGGGCGTGCGTGAGGGTCTGCACGTCCAGACCCCACGCTCGTCGGCTCGCCCTCCGCCTAGCCTCGACCTGCCACGGATCCCCACAGGGGCGATCGGGCGGTGTGAAGGGCGTGTGAACGACCTGCCACGGATCCCCACAGGGGCGAGCGCCACGGCGCCGCTCGGTCGACCGACGCTCAGCACGGACTCGACCCGCAGTCTGAAACGCGGCGGCCTCGGCGCTCTGACTCTTCCGGCCGAGGGAGAAGCGGGGGGGGGAGGTGCTTCCCCAGGCCGACGCGCCAACGGCGGCGGCGGTGTGAACGCCAGCGGCGGCGGCGGCGTGAAGCCATCCGTCGATGATCGTTGGGGTGGCTCGCTCGCGGCAGAGGGGGATGGGCCTGGCTCCGTGGCGCATCTGATGCGCATGGGTTCGCAGCGAGACCATCACGCTCACGTGCGCATGAACACGAAGGTGAGCGAGCACGAGCCGAAGGGCTGGTCCTCACCACGCACACGCGCCTCCGCGTGGCAGCGTCAGATGCGCATAGCGCTTCGCGATGAGATGCTCACCAAGCAGACGAGCCAGCTGGCTCTTGCGAGCGTGCAGGCTCGCCTCCGGGCCCTCAAATGCTTCCGTGACTCCGTCGGCAAGGATCCGCAACTACTGCAGACCTTCGAAGAGCACCTCCCTGAGCTCGCGCCGACGCCACGCCGCGCCACGCCTCGCTCGCCACGCCACGCCCTCTCGCCACCATCTCGCGGCAACACGCCTCACTCGCCGTTTCCGCCGATGCTCGTGGCACCGCCTTTTGAAGGCGGCGGCGGTGCGGCGGCGCTCGGCGACGCGTTAGGGCGCGAGATGGAGTTGGGCCCGTTTGGGCAGCTTGGCCTGGGGGTGGGCTCGCCCCCTCGTACTCCCCATGACGAGCGCGCCATGCGCAACTGGCAAGCGCCTCCGACGGATGAAGCTGCGCTTGCCGCGGATCTGCAGCAGGCATCGCGACAGTCGTCGCGACAGGCGTCGCCCGAGAGGGCCACACTCGACAGGATGCCCCTCTCTAGAGATTGGGTCGCTGAGCTGGCCACGGGGCTGGCGCGGGCGGAGGCGTCTATCGGCGAGCTGCAGGACCTGCTGACGTGGCATGGGCTGCCCGCGGACCAATTTGCGCTCGATGGCGAGGTGCGTCGGCAGCAGGATGAGGTCAAGGCTGCCGAAGAGGCCGTGGCCGCAAGGCACCGCGCGAGCCTGCAGCTGGTGGCCGCGTGCGAGCAGGGCGACATGCCCGGGGTCAAGTGGTTCCTTGAAAAGGGTGCCAGCGTCAAAGTCTGCAACGCGCGGGGCGCCACCGCGCTCGAGGCGGCGCGATCACGGGGTAATCAGGCCATCATCGAGTATTTGCTCGAACATGGCGACGTGGAGGAGGAGGAGTCCGAGGAGGAGGAGGTGCCGGAGGCGGCAGAGGCGGACCACAAGGTCTCCGAAGGATCCTTTACACAACGTAAACCGACCCTCACGAGCCAGCGAAACTTTAAGTTGAACGCCGAAGGACAGATCATGACAGGGACAGTCATGACAAAGGTACAGGACTCAATCGGCCCTAAGATTGAGTCGATGCCCGAGGAGGAGGACGACGGGGACGACATCGTCGAGGAGGAAGAGGAATAAGCCTCAGCGTCCAGTCCAGCGAAAAGAGCCAAGTGCAGAGCACTTCGCAGAGCCAATCCCAGATAGACCACGCCAGAGGAGGTGGGCCGCGCCCCCGCGCGGAGAACCGGAGTTTCTTTATATCATATAGACATATTAAGCGTTAGCGGAAGTTTCCATTGGACGTATTGCGATTTCTGGACGCATAATTATTTAGGGTACAGCGAACAGTATAGTGTATATACTTCTAATTGACGACCAGTCACCAGATGAATAGTATGTACTGCACTCCCTGCACAGTGCGTGTCAGTGCGGCGCCAGCGGCGTGTCCGGTCACGTGCACACACAGTGCGATGTGCATGCCGATGCGTGACATCTCACAACACGTGGCAAAGGTGACGTGCACGCCGGACGCGCACGCCGGACGCGCACGCCACACCGCAATAATGAAGCAAGCGTTCATGGGGGCACATGCCCACCCCTTGCTATACGGCTATACGGCTTTACTCGGCTCGCGGCTGCCCGGAATAGAACGCCATTCCAGATAGTAGAAAGTGTGCATTAGATGTGACCATGCCCATTGTACCATGTATCATTACTGTGTACCTTTGCCACTCGCTCGAAAAGGCGAATCGATTGATCGAGACACGCTAACCAAGAATCCGCGACCACGAGATGCCTCCGAAATTTCAGATGTCTTGAACGCATAACTCTCGGAAGTTAAGACCATGTTCATGTCATCCCATTCTTTCATTCCAATGGCACATTTGTCGAATCTGTACGTACGTTCCCCTTCTCAACTACACCTGCGGGAAATAACATTGTATCATAGTACGTAGTACGTAACGCCATTTCGATAATTGTACATCTATCCGAAGTGGACTGCCATTCCCATGGACAATCAGCCAAAGACGATCTGGAGATCTGGTGCGTCATCCCTGCTGAGGCGCCGCGACCCCAAAGTTGTGCGGAGTAGCGGCGAGTTCCACTCAGCTGAGCTCCTTCGTTTCCGGAGAGACAGGCTCACCTGAGGCCGACTTTGGAGTAGAGGATGCATAGGCCGCGCCAACATTGCCTCCTCCGTGGATTGCATCGATAGCCGCGCATCGCTGGGCGTGGGTGTGGGCGGTGTGCTGCTGATCAGCATACCGGAAGTTGAATGATGCGTCAGATCCGCAGCATCTTGCGCGAGCGAATCCGACGAGCCGCAACTCGCAAACCGGCCAGCAGTGACGCTAGCTTTGTGAGCGGCAGCGGCACCCGGGATGGCCTCGGCAGCAGCACCTCGGCCTGAGCACCATTCGGGGATTGGGCTTGCGCTCATGTTGAGCAGGCTGGTCTCTGAAATCCCTGAGCGAGCTAGCCCCCTGGAGGTTGCGGTGCACGTGCTACCCGGTGCCGTGCTACCGGTAAGTGCACTATCGCTCTGGCCAGAGGGAGAGTCTAGTTGAGAGTCTTCTCGGCTACTCGCTGACCAGAGGGAGACTGACGTTTGAGATCGTGGGGAGAAAGCCCAAGGCGAGAGCTGGCGTGAGAGCTGGATTGGAGAGATTGCGCGCGGCCAGTCGGTGCTGCTTTCCATAAAGGGCGTGGCCACACCGAGGCTACTCGCGACAGCCCTTAAGGATGCGACGCACTCGGCAAAGCTCACTTGCACGCCTTTACAATCCGCACCGAGCATCGAGCATCGAAGCGCCAGCGTACCTAGAGCAGGCGGCCAGCTCGTCTCTATCTCGCCACGCTCCATGCTCGTCAGCCACGGCAAGGGCGGCGCCGGGTTGAACGGCGGCTGGCGTCTCTCAAGGTGCACCAGCAGACCGCCGAAGGACCACACATCAGCTCGCTCGGACAGTTCACGCCCCATGAACGTGCCGCTCGGACTCTGCTCAAGACGGCGCGCCTCGCCAAAGTCGACTAGCTTGACTTGCAGGAGCGGCTCTGGACCGAGCATCACGTTCGCCGCCTTGAGGTCGCCGTGGATGACGTGTCGACCATGCAGATAGGACATTCCTTGGGCGACCTGCAAGGCGATGCGAAGCAACGGTGTGGCCCAGCACAGCAGATCTTTGCTGGGCTCGTCATTAGCTCCGTGAACGTGAGTGAGCTTGCCGCCACCCTGCCGCTTGTGATCATCCTTGAGAAGCTGCTCGAGCGATTTCGCCATCAGCTCCATGAGCAGCCCGTGGCGCTCGAGGCCGTCGCTCACGAACCCGAGCGTCGAGCACACGTGCGGGTGGCGGAGCGTCAGCATCAGCTCCGTCTCGCGCCTCAGGCACTGCTGGCTCGTCTGGCTCCGGTGCACAAGCTTGAGAGAGGCCATCGAGCCAAAGTAACGGACGGCGAAGACCGAGCCGTACGCTCCTCTGCCGATTTGGTGGAGGACCTCGATCTGGTCCCAATCGATGAGACCTGTCCCTAGAGAAGAAGCTGGCCCCGACGCCAGGGCTGCGGCTGCGTGAGGCGCAGCAGGTGCGGGAGCTGATGCAGATAGGAGAGCTGGCAGAGCTGGCCGCACAACAGCTTGCACAGATGGCATAGCCGGCGCAGCTGGCAAGCTGACGACCTTCTCCGCTGAGGTGCACTCCGAGGCCATCAATTCAAGGATGACACGGCCAAGAGCTGCTCCGAAAAGCACAACCGCGCAGCACAGCACCCAATGAAACCCGGAAGGCCTCTGGAAGAACACACTGGCAGAGGAGGAGGAGCTTGATTCTGCAAAGCACGTCGAAGGGCACAGAACAAGCTGGAGGATTACGAATGCAATCGTGTCGGATGTGCAATGTCTCTGATTGCCGAGTCTCTGGATGCTGTGATGAAGCAGTAGAGCAGAGGACGCAGTCGCGCAGAGGAGTCTCGATTCGCCACTCATGGTGACAGGAGCGATCACGATTGCCAATACTTGCAGCCAGGGCAACGCGCGGCATCTCAGTGCCCAAGCACCAAGTGAGTGAGCCGCGAGCAGTGCAACTAGATCGAGCGCAAGAAGCGCGACCGCTTGCGCAGCGGCGTGGGCCATCACGACGTACGCCATTACGAGCCACGACAGAGCCCAGCTCGAGGATGGCATCCTCGGCCTTGCGCAGAGCGTCATGCACAAGGGTTGATGAGATCTTGTCCCTGTTACGCGATCTCTCTCGAACCCCACAGGAGGCGGCGCTCGCACCTTCTGATTGCTTCTTGTTTCGTCGTTAATAATGAATAAACAAATTTGGACGATTTAGACGGTATTTGGAGAATTGCAGAAACTTAATCTTCATCCCAGAGCTCGATTTGGAAGCGATAGGATGAAGTTTTCGCCGCACGCCACGAGCCTGACACGTCAGTGCTCGGATTCTCGCTCTCGTCCGAGGGGAGGCCGGGCGAGCGGGACGTCCCGGCAGACCACACGACACTGACCAAACATGAAAAGGGGACGTTTACGAAGAACCTCTACCGTAGGTGTAGCATTTTTCTGATTTAATTGATGAACATTATTAAATGAAGTACGACTTGAGCGTGGACTTGAGCGCGTGGCCACCTCGCGGCTCAGAGTGCCAACGCCACCTCCACAGCCACGCGCTGCCCCCAATAGACGGCCTCCTCAAACAGCGGCAGCGCGCTCAGGTCGGAGTGGGCAAAGTGGACGACGCCGTGCGGCCGCTCGCCGCTCGCCGCTGCGCGCGCCACGCCATGCACGAGGCCGGGGGTCGGTCGGGTCATCGCATGGCCCAGCAGCCGCACGTCCAGCTGTGTGGCGAGCGCGCGCAGTCCCGGGTGCGCGATCTCAAGCTCATCGAGCACCTGAGGAGGGAGGCAAGCATGTGCTCAATCAAGCTCAATCAAGCTCATCGAGCACCTGAGGAGGGAGGCAATCATGTGCTCAATCAAGCTCAATCAAGCTCATCGAGCACCTGAGGAGGGAGGCAATCATGTGCTCAATCAAGCTCAATCAAGCTCATCGAGCACCTGAGGAGGGAGGCAAGCATGTGCTCAATCAAGCTCAATCAAGCTCAATCGAGCGCAATCAATGAGAACCAGGTGTGATCATAAGTCGAGCACCTCATCCCTCAATCGAGCGCAATCAATGACAACCAGGTGTGAATGACAACCAGGTGTGATCATAAGTCGAGCACCTCATCCCGCCATTGCTCCCACGAGCGAGCCGCCATGCGCACACGCGCCGTCTCGGGCGGTTCCGACGCGAGCGCCTTGTAATAGGTGAGCACCGCGCCGCCGCCGCCCCCACTGCCCCTGCTGCTGGTCGTGCTACGAGTGCCTCCGCCACCCAGCCTGCTCCTCACCCTAGCGGCGGCGGTGAGCCAGCTTGAGGGCGGGTGGATGGAGAGTGTATACCCCAAGCCCGGCGCTCGATAGATGACATTGTCACAGCGCGCGGGCCCGTCGGCGGGTGGCGCGCGCAGGTGGATGTTGGCCACGACCCACGGCGCATACCTGAATAGGGAAAGTGGCGAGTGGCGACGAAAATAGGGGGAGTGCCAGTGCTGACAGGCGGGTCAGCAAAGCATGCGCGCGCAGGTGGGCGTGGCAACGGGCCACAGGCCACAGGCCACAGGCCACAGGCCACAGGCAACAGGCAACAGGCCACAGGCCGCAGGTGGGCCCACGGGCCACAGGCGCCTACGACGGCGCTTACGTGAACTCTCGAAGCCACGTCGCATGCCAGCCTCGGATGATGTGCGCGGCGGTGAAGAGCGGGGCTGCGTAGATCACCCGGCGTGCGTGCAGCGTCCGCACCAGAGCTTCGCTGCGGAGGTCCCCGGTCGCGCGCTCTGTCGGGCGCGCTGTGTCGGGCGCCGGGCGCGGCTTCGGCTGCTGCGCGTAACGCACGAGGACGCCCGCGACGGCGCCGCCGGCTGTGGGCTCGATGGAGTAGACCAGGGCACCTAATTAGGGAGAGATGAGCGCCGTGATGAGCACTTGCATGCGCGCGCAGGGGCTGTGGGCTCGATGGTGTAGACCAGTGTACCAGTGCGCAGCCAACCTTCTACCTCGCCGGCGCCGCTGCTGCTGGAGCCGGCGCCGCTGCTGCTTGTGGGGAATTGCGGCCGCTGCTCCTCGGCGCTCAATTCCTGCAGCAGCCGGTATACAATCTGGCCGTTGCCCTCTGGGAATTCGAAGCGCTCCTCAGAGTCACGCGATGCGAAGTAGTGCAGCGCCGCCCATGCCGATGTCGCGTTCAGGCTGGCTCCATAGTCATCCCGCGTCGCGTACTCGACGAACCAACGCAGCGGCTCCGAATGGAGTCCATGCCGATCAAGCCAGGTGGCCATGGAGATGGCGTCGAGGCGACGTGCGGACTCGTCGCGGGAGCATTCGGCCAACGGCAGCGTGAACGGCGGCCGGCCGTCTGCGGTGGTACGGTGCGCCTCCGATGCTACGAGGGACCGGAAACGTCGGAGCTGCTCGCGATCCTCGGTGCTCATGACCTCGATCGGTGCCACGCCGTCGAGTCCATCGCGCCAGTAGCCGACGCCGCCGCCGCCGCCGCCGCCGCCGCCGTCGCCGCCGCCGCCGCCGCCGCCGTCGCCGCCGTCGTTGCCGCCGCCGCCGCCGTCGCCGCCGTCGTTGCCACCACCGCCGCCGCCGTCACTACCGCCGCCGCCGCCGCCGCCGCTGCCGCTGGGGTAGTAGAGCCTCTCCGTGGGCGATTGGCACGTCGGCACGCCCTCGGCTACTTCAGCATGCAAGTCCGCCTCGCTCTCGACGGCGACTGGCTCGGACGACCAGCGGCCGAATGCGTCTGTCTCTGTCCTGGGACGCGCCATGGTGGGCTCCGCGCGACGGCGCAGCAGGCCAAGCTCTTGCAGGAAGCTTCGCACATTGCGAGCCCGACGCGACGGCACGGGCACGTAGTGCGCACCCCATGGGTACCGAAGGCCACCCGGCCCGTCTTCTCCCCATCTGGCGTTGCCGCCGACCTGCTCCTCGAGCTCGAGGACCACCACGGACCTGACGCCGCGACGGCGCAGTGCCCACGCCGCGACCAGGCCTGCAATGCCGGCACCCACGATAACCACGGCGACGCTCTCGTTCACAGGAGCTTCGGCCGGTGGCTGTCCTGCGATGGTGCCTTGCCGCAGGAGTTCGTGCGCGAACGCGTACGGCTGCCCGATGATGCGTCCGCGGAGCACACTGTGGACGGCCACGGAGCGAGAACCGGTGAGCAGCAAGCCGACGAGGGCGTTCAGAAGCACCAGAGAGGCAGCGGCGGCGACCAGGGCGAGGCGCCATCGCGGTAATCTTCGCGGCTTGTCCATCGTGAAAACTTCGAGGCATGAACAAGTTTTTCTTCATGTTAAGGTTTGAGGGGGCAGCGTAAACTTCGCGCTGGAGCGCACGCCTCCGCTGTCGCGCCTCCGCTGTCGCGCCTCGCACTGCCCTGCAGACCGCACTCCACCGACATCGGTGCTGTTCGCGACGAGAACCCGCGGCACCCATGCATCGCTCAGTATGCGCATCAGCCATGTCCGTGGTCCGTCAGCCATGTCCGTCGGCTCGTGGCCGAGCACCTCACCCTTGGAAGCGCTGCACCAGCGTGGTCATCGCTGCAACGTGTGTTGAGGTGCCGTGACAACAGTCCATGCGCTCCTGCGCCGCAGGTATGATCCTCGAGATCAGAAGCCGTCGCTTATTCGAAAGATCTTTCGAGGCCACGGAGGCAACGCTCCAGGAACGGCAGCCGGAGGTGCCGATGCCAATGTACTGCGTGCGAGCGTCAGGGCTGTCAAGCGGCGCTGCGATGGCGAACTGACCGACCTCCATCGCATGCCAGGCTGACGCCGACGCGGAAGCGAGCATGTGTACTCGGCCGCCTACTCGGAATCTATGGTATAGGGCACGCAGGATTAGGTGTTGAGGATTAGGTGTTGGGCTTCCAGGTTTCTTTGGGCTTGTTCGGTCCATAGAGGTACACCAGTCGCGTGATGCGGCGTGGTGCGTCGGAAGTTAAGTGGTCTAGTTGTGTAAGTCCGTTAGTCTTAGTTTGATAGGTCCGTGCATGGACAATTCAATATGAGGGAGATCTGAATGAGAACGTCCGTAACTAAAATCGAATGTTGGCGACGACGGCGCATCAGTAGAGTCGGCGCTGGCGGCGGGCTTGGCGGCGGGGGCGATTGCGGCGTGCTAGGTGGAGGTGGCAGAGTTGGAGGCGAAGGAGGTGGCGGAGATGGAGGGGGCGATGGCGGAGATGGATATGGCGGAGATGGAGGTGGCGGTGGCGACGTTGGCGGCGAGGGCGGCGGCGGGAGAGGCGACGGCGATGGCGATGGCGGTGGCGACGGTGGCGGTGGAGCGGGTGGCGATGGGGGTGGCGGTGGCAGTGATGGTGTCGAGGGCGGCAGCGGCGGCGG